>Ga0065711_1048833_pt1 | contig 11608 bp, 7 predicted proteins | sample Hoacrofraction12_FD_59098 | JGI IMG/M metagenome (GOLD analysis project Ga0065711, IMG submission 59098) | Hoatzin crop microbial communities from Cojedes, Venezuela - Epithelial fraction 12 v2 (version 2) | ecosystem: Host-associated > Birds > Digestive system > Esophagus > Crop | place... | reverse complement strand
GGGGGGGGGGAGAGGGGGGTGAAAAGCAACAGTCTTCCTGCAATGGCTTGCCAAGGAATTGAAAATGTGTGAGACAATGTGTTAATGAATATCAGCACATATGGGCAAGCACTGGTGATTCTGGTAAGGCAAAGATTTGCAATTAAAATGCCACTCACTATGATTATCATCAAAACCACAGTTTAAGGTAGGAGACGTACAAATGTGCATGTAAGATAATGCATCCCATTGCTCTCCAATTCTACAATAAATACACATTAGAACCGAAATTTGAGGATGTTTCAGTCAGAAATCCCAACAGATTATTTTAATCCTGGTATATTCTATCTCTGCTTTATGATAATTACTAATAAAACATGTATTTTTGTTTAAGAGAAAGCATGACGTGATTTCATGACATTTCATTTGTAATTTCCCATTTCATCCCCTTATCAATTAGCCCTTTAAATTACTGTAACATGGAGACTTTTATAGACATTCTCTGGGAAGTTCTTCCTAACATCTAGCAACGGATTTTGCTGATGAGATATCGTACTCAGCTCCACCACCCTAGCTAACCATACCCCCGGGAAACTGTTACAGTTCTCCTCAGTTGTACCTGCTGCCTTCTTCTCTCCTACCAGATTAAACAACCTTTCCTCTCAGTTCTCACTTCCTAACCCAAAATTTCAACCCATTGTTTCTCATCTCATCAACAGCACCCGACCTTTCTCCTTGAAGCCTCTGGTACATTTGAGACACCTCTAGATCAAACAGTCCTTTCCATGGGGCTTTGGCTTCACAGATCTCTCTCCTCCTGCTCTTCGCTGTGCTTTGCAGTTGACACTGAGACTTGGGACTTTTTTGAACACATAGTGCAAAAACCAGTACAGTACCCCAGCTGAGGCCATAGTTGAGCTTAACTATATCTCTTCATGCATTACACTTCTTTAGATAAGGCAACACAGCATTTGCTGTTATCTCAATAGTAGGACATTGCCTATTCATGCTCCATCACTCACCTAACACCACATGCTTCTCTTCAGCAGAAATGCGACCTGGCCAATAACTCCCCCAATTTTTCGCATATTCCTCCCCACGTGCAGGACTCTACACTTGCTCTTTCTGGGTGGCATTCTGTTTAGCTTAAATTTTCACTATATCTTTGAACTCTAACACTCATATTTGCAGCGCCACTTTAGATGATATCGGCTCTGCATCTGCAGCAGGAAGATAGATGCTTTTCAGTGTGACTGATGTACTGTTATGATTTCAAAAGCTGACTTTAAAACTGGAGCTGTACATATGGGGTTTAATTCAAATGAATTAAATTATCTGGGAAGGTTTGATTCGACTGCAAAAGACTGTTCCACATAAGTGTCCCTATATAGGTTAGGATTTCTAGATCACTGAAAAGTATGATTTTGCAGCCAAATTCTGCAGCTTTTCAAGGAAAATTCATCTAAATCCCATCTGTAAAAAGCAGATGATTAATAGATTAGCATTTTTAAAAAGTATTCTATATACTTTTCTTACTTTAAAATTGATTATAATCCTCTCCATACTGGAAAAAAGAGGAGAGAGGGAACAGATAAGAGAGTAAACGCCACTGATTTAAATGGGGTCAAAGCATGGCTATAATGGCATGAAACTGTCCTAATCACAGCATGGCTTTGCTACAACTCCACATATTTCTGTTCATCAGCTAGTAAGTCACAAAAGCCAGTCAGAAATTCTGGATGTTTTTTTCCTGGCTCTCTGCCTTTGGCCTGGTGGTAACACTGGCAAGTCCTCTCCATCACCGCACTTTTGCTTCCTTTTTTGTTCAAATGAGGACAAAAATAGGTGTTCCTCACAGAGGGAAACTAAACCTTCAGTTGTTAATAAATTTAAAGCTTTTAAAGGAATTTTGTATTAGAGAAAAGATTGATTACCAACAAATAGGGCTCCAAGCAACCTCCATATACAGAAGGATTTGTTATAATCTTGCCTCTAAAGAAGCGCTTCCCAGAAATTTTATCCCTTTGCTGTTGGCACAGATGTTCACAGACTCTTGCAGAAGAACATAAAAGGGCAGTTTTGCAATGTGAATGAAAACAATGATTCTTACGCCTTTGGAGTACTTCTCAGTGAAATAATCTGAGATATATTCAGATACTAGGAATGAAAGAAGAACCTCTATGTGAAATATTTAAAATCTGGTGATTAAATGACTTCACACGGAAAGCTCTTCTCATCATCTGACTCCTAAAGAAAGGACAAGATGAGCAAGAGGAGTTTTCCTTCAGTAATTTATTTTATGGGTGTTTTTTTTCCTTTCTTTTTCTGCTCTTTTGCAATTACCAAATTAAAATGTAACTACCTAGGAAAGGAATATATAGTTTTTACATGGAGACATAGTCAAGATGAATTCTCATGTACCATTTTCAGGAGTGCCAGCAGCAGGCTTAACATTGTACATTTGTTTAATCAAAGATGAACGAAGTTTTTATCAAATTAAATAACTGCCTCAGTTCCATCTTTTTATTCGTAACACCTTAAGTCAATTGGATTCAAAGATGTCTTCAGGACTGAATCCAGGAAAGATTATTAGTTGGCTCTAAGATGCTGGGAGAACTGGCAAACAAAATTAATCCCACTCAAATTTCGTGGGAACCTAATAAACAGCAGCGATATTTAACTGACATTTCAAAGCTCAGAGGCAGAATCATTGCATTTGTTAGCCTTTAGTCTCATTCCTTCATCTTGCTTTAACGCAGGAAACTGGATGCAGCAAAAACTTGTCAAACATCGCAGAGATCAAAAAAGTGAATTAATTTTCCAAAAATAAAATGTTCCCATTCAGTGATGGAAGTTCATACTGAGCTGCAAAGTGTAATGGCTGATCCTAAATCTGGTTATGCAAGCTTCAGTCAGACTATTTCCACTGCCAATGCTAAACAACTGTTGAGAGACTCCACTGTAAAGACTCAAATAAAAACACCCACATTTCAGCGAATGAAGATTGATACCACCTCAACTAACCCTTCACTTCTTTTTGTATTCAAAGCAACAAGGCACACCCTAGTAGAAACGCCATAGCAGCAGAAACATGGATCACCTACACCCCCACCCTGTCTCTGACAGCGCAGGTACTTGCACAGAAATTTTCATAATGAACCTAATTATGGTAAACTCCAAAGCCCTAGACACATCCAGGAATGACCCAGTCCTCATCCAAGAGGACTGAGGTGATGCGGTGAGGGGGTATCAAGCAGGGGCGCAGAGCGGTGCCTCCGAGCCCAGCTTGCACAAAGCTCCCGCTCTCGGGGACCCACGCGGGGCCAGAGCAGCTGTAGAGGAGAGCTGGAGGTGGGGATGGGCACCTCGATTCCTCCCTTCAGCAGAAGGGCTCTCCTCTCCTGCCAGACCAGCAGCATCAGTCCACCCTCTGCCCCTGCCAGGGTCTGACGTGCTCTCCAGCACGCAGAGCTCAGGTAGCGGAAAAGTCCGAGTTCTCCCTTCCAAGGCAACTAGGAGGAAGGGAGGGGTTTCTCCAGGGAAAGGAGCAGATCTAATTGCTCATCACACAGCAGGTGTTGCAAGGGCAGCAACCCCGAGTCCCCCCATCCACTCCTCAAGCTGCCAGCAGCCGCAGCAGCCCCCTGAGCAGCTGCAGGGCTGCCTGCTCTCCCCCAGGTGCAACGTGTCTTCCTTCCACCACACCATCAGTGCTCACAAGATAACAGCACCCTGAATGGAGAAGGGAGAAAGCTTCACACAATTCATCCTATTATCAGATCGCGTCTCAAAGACAGCGTTGGAAGGTGTGTGTTACATACCTTGGGGGCTTTAGATTGGATAGTAGGAAAAATTTCTGTACTGAAAGAGTGGCCAGGCATTGGGACAGGCTGTCCAGGGAGGTGGTTGAGTCCCCATCCCCGGAGGAGTTCAAAAAACGTGTAGATGTGGCACTTCAGGATATGGTTTAGCAGGCATGGTGGTGTTGGGTGGATGGCTGGACTTGATGGTCTTAGAGGTCTTTTCCAACCTACGATTCTATGATTCTCCCAGCTACAGAAATGCTGAATTATGGCAAATAAAGAACATTACCATAGCTGTTGTGCCATGTCCTAATGGGATTATTTCTACACAGGTCAGAAACACTCACGCAGCTCGTGGGTAAAACACTCACCAACAAACATCAGTCGATCTGAAACATACTGAATGCTGGGAAACCATCTACATGGACTACTATACCACATTAACGATGATGTATGTCTGCCTGGGTGAGACAGAGTAAGCAGACATGGTGACTAGAAAGGAAGATTGCTGCAAACAGCATTTGTTTGCAGATTGAATTAAAGTTTAGAGAAAAGATAAGAGTATTATTACATGACATTTGCAAGAGTTGTTGAAGATGGTAAGAAATTGCTAGAATTTGCTTCTCTTTAACAGCCCAGATCCAGTGACTTCAGAAACACACAATATCCACATCCCAAATAATAACTCTTTGCAGTTCTTAGTCAAAAATCTTGTGCCGTGGGTTGAAAAACATCACTACCTATTCAAGCATTTTTACGTTCCCATGCTACCCACTGACTAGTCCCTCTCCACAGCTGTAGACAAGTGTTCCAAATACAGAAACAAACAATCACTGTCAATGACATAACCTTGCTGATTTTTCCCAGAGTCTCAGAACGGCTGCAGGCAGATCACAGGACTCGTCACTGCACTGCCTCCTTCCTAGCAGGAACTCACAGCAGCTACTCATGGAAAGAAAATCAAACCCAGGACACATATAGAATAATCTTCTGCCTACAAAGTGGTTCCCTAGAGACAAAGCCAAGCTGACTGGGGTGGTAGAGGAGTGCTGGAAACATAAAGAAATCAACAGCCCCTCAAGAGTACTGGGGGGTAGAGGGTGGGAGATGTCGCAGTGGCCCCGGCAGTAGCTCTATGAAACATTTCAGTGGTAACTGCAACCTCAAACCAGTGTTTGACAGAGAGGCAAGGTCTGAATGCAAAGTGGAAAAAGCAGTCTTACACAGGCTCAAAGGACTGTGAGGTCCAATATTAATTAAAGGGAGATGCCTGTGAAATATTTTAGACAAAAAAAGAAACTGGAGCAGTCATCACAAGTCCTTTTAGTCAGCCCAGCAAATTTCTATTTTAATGCCTCCATTGTGAGGACTCCTGTACCATATGAAGCAAAGTCAGGAAACTCATCATCATTTTTCTAACCCAAATGAGAACTGAGCACAATATTTTACAAGTGAAAACTGTACTGCCTGCACAGTCACATTTCCTGCTGTAAACAGAGTAGGAACTTGATCTCTAATATTTTCATTATTAATTGTCTCCTCGAAGTTTTGCAGAAGACAATGTTTAGAATTTATCTTTAAAGCCAATGTACTCCCAGATTAAAATCTTCACTCTCCCATCCCAAGGCTCTAAGTCTAGAGGGAAATGGTGGTAGCTCAGATATCACTCAGCAACAATTACTGCCAGCAATTTAGCTTCCTAAAGGCAATCATTCTGGTTTTAAAACTACACAGAAAATTAACTCCACATTCCTGGTATGACAACTTTGCCTTATCCAACATGCTTCATCATAAATTATCTGGTAAGGATAAATCTTTTAGAAGCCATGAATGGTGATGCAGGACCAATTCACTAAATCTGCCATAACACACTTGAGAGATAATTGAGATGTCAGGCCTCATCAACATCAACCTCCTTAAAGTAACGACAAGAGTAGAGGGGAAGAATGATAATGAATAACACCATTATGTGAGGCTAGTTAACTTACAGCTTAGAAACAGATACGTACCAGTCACCAATCTGAATTTCTTTGAATTTCATGAAAGTCTGGACTTCTATGCAGTCTTAATTCCTTAAAAAGCTTCTTTCCATAGAAATGGATTATTAGTTGACAGAGTAGTAGTTTTTTTTTCTATTTTAACTTCCAAGCTTTCATCTATTTTTCCAGCTCTAACTTAACACACAGGAGGTAAAATAATGGCTTTGGATAGCATACAGGAAACATGAGTAAAATACTGTTTTAAAAAAAATCTCTTCCTCTTCCTGAGGAAACAAAGTGTCAGATCTCTTAAGAGCTCCAAGCCTCAGAGGAGGTTTCTGCCAATTTTCAGCACTATGAATTTGTTCTCTGTCTCATTTTCAGTTACTGGTTTTATATCTCCTTATCTAATCAATACACATGCATATACATCCCACATTACTTTCTCATCAAAGGTCTCACATCGCAGCTATCATCCACCCATTTTGAAAACTGACACTGAACACAATCCCATTTCCTGTTCCCCATCTATTCCTTCATCCCTTTCACTTTTCCCATTTCCCTCCTTCTCCACTCCTCCTTGTCATATCTCCCTCTCACAAAGCAGAGTTTCATTCTCTCCATCTGCTTCTTCAACCATCTGCTCACTCCTTCCCTTCCTTCTGGATGGATAACTCCACCGTCTCTCTAGTGTAGCTCCACAGTCTCCTTGTAGCATCACTAAAACTCTTTTTTTCCTTTCCCTCTTCTGTGCAAAAATACTAAGTACAGTAAGCTTTCCACTCTAGGCCTTGATGGAGGAGGGTGCATAATAAATATCCATGAGTTTACAGTTGTCAAGGCAGAGGATTATTAAAATGCTTTGTAAGCTTTGTGTTTCACACTGCTCCTCTTCCTTTTATCCAAAATGCCACGGCCAAACTGATCTCCTTTCCTTGATGGGATGTTCTGGCCGTTTCACCCTACTTCTTAAATCAACCTCCTTAGCCACCTAAGTCCCACAGGATTTTTAGAATCTCCATCTTCAGGCTCACTTCCCTGAGCAGCTCCTTCTTCTCGCCTGGCACCTGGTGCCATCCTCTGCCAATTCTGCATGGTTCGCTTTGATCTCATCCCACAAGCACTGCTGTGCCTTCTCCTACTCAGACGTTCTCTGCCTGGAGTCAGCTCTTGAAGCTGATCACTACTCCATTTCCCTCTTGCTCGCTCTCTCTTTTCTACTTTGTCAAAGACTGTCATCTTTTCCACACACAACACAGAGAACTCTTCAATTCCTGATAGAGAGGAAAACTATTACATTTAAATACCATCAAACATCCATTTCCAAGTCTGTGCCTTTCTTCTTTCTAAAACACCTGGCTTCCTATTATTCATTTCATTTCCCTGCTTTGCTTCCTTTCACAATCTCTCACCTCCCAGTACCCACATCATACATTTCTTTACGCCTAATCATTTCCTGTCTATCCCCTTGGTTTATGCCTTTTCTCTGTGCTTTTCAGTGAACGTGGCAGGTTCTCGTTCTGTTCAACCAGATCTTGTTCTGCCCAAGAACAGCCTACCTCACTCCGGGTGACAAACAAACAACATAGCAATTAAAATTCAGGAAGGCAAAATGAGAGAGACGGTGTTGACTTTCTCCTCCCCCTCATCCCTTCCCCTCTCTCATCAGCTACTGACATTTGGAAAATTTCAACCAACTCTAATAATCAACAAAAATTTGTCCCAGTTTCCTAAGAAAGTGAGGCTTGTTGATCACAACCTGCCGATCAGTTCTGTCCTAATCACATTTGTACCCATAAATCAGTATCAAACAAGTAATACAAAGACAGTAAGGACCTAGAGGTTACCAGTGGTGAAGCAAAGAGAAACCCAAATCAGCACCTTCATTAACAGAGTAGTTTGGGCCACCCAGCAGCAGATGCCTGGCTTGGGAGCAGCCAAAGCACCTCTGGCACGTGCCCAGCGCATGGTAAAGGGAGGGAGCTGGAAGCGCTGCGGGGCGTACGGTAGAAGAAGTAACTCTGTAAAAGCTAGCCTCCCTTAGTTTCCCTGCTAACAGTGGTTCAGTGGTAACAGTGCTATCAGGGGTTCAGTCTCGGATTATTTCACCTAACACCAAACCATTGCCCATTTCATCTTTTCCAGATCCTTTTCCAGGATCAGAAGATCTTAAAGAACATAACTCTGATGCACTAATATCTATAACACAGATGAAGCATTCTGCTTTTTGTTTCCCCCAACCAGAGAAGGAACAATATGAACTCTACCTTTTCTGAATTATACTGGGATTTGCAGTCACCAGCTGGGTTTTTGATCCGACATCCTTGCTGTATTCACTGGATAGAGGAGGAAGGTTGCACCTGTGCACAGAAAGACAGTCAAGATTTTAAATGATGTTCAGCACTGACAGGCTTCAACCTCAGTCTTTCTTAGTCTGCATTTTTAAATAAAAAGAAACAAGCTGTCAGAAAATGCAAACGTGCTGTATAAATACGAGACCAAACTACAAATGTTCCCTACTGCACCACACCTATAAGCACAACAGGATATTTCTGTACCAGATTGTGAGGAAATACAGAAATAAAACCTTTTGCAGAGATGATTTCACGTAACTACTACGCAAAAACAAAGACATAGACTTGGCATTTCTGACAGGCTGAAAAGCTGTGGAAGAGGACGTTAGTATCTATAGCAAAACTTTTTTTTGATTTTCCTCCAAACTCTTCAAAAGTTCTGTTTTTCACTCTGTTCTGTCTTGTTCACCAGTATCAGGCTCCAGACTGCTACCACTCTGTGGCATTACAAGCATTACAGATCTTGCCAACAACAGGCGACTGGCATTTTCACTATTACACTCCGGGGTATCTTCAGTGCACAAAATTTACCAAAACACAGAGAAACATTTTAAGTGTCTATTTAAATACGTGCATCTCTGTTCTGCTCACAGGCTGTGAAAACGTAGTAAACAGAAAGTGACTGAGCAAATTTACTTCGGAAAGCAGAGAGCCAAGACTCCAAAAAACAGAAGTAGAAAACTTCCACACAATGAACGGTCCTAAATGCTTCATGCTAAAGGCCTAGGAGAAGAAGGAAGGTGCAGCAGATAAAGATGAAAATACACTCAAACAGTATCCAAGCCTATGCACTGCTCCAAAAATTACAGTCAGGAGAAACCTACTCAATATATGGAAATTACACCAAAAACTGGTGTCTAAATATTTTTCATTTCCAATTTGTCCAACTTTTTAAATCAAAGATATGAACAATATTTTTAATACTTAAAAGGCAAGTATGAAACCAGGATTCTCAGAGACAAGTAGAATTTTCATTTTTTTCAGAAAAAGACTTTTAGGTTTTTATGTTACTGGGTTTTGGGATTTTGCTGTGGTTTTTAAAAAAAAAAAAAAATGGGAGCTTTACAATAGCCAAATTCTCCCTCCGATGTTTAAGTTTAACCACCAAATCAAGACACCCCCATTTGCACATGCTGGTTTTATTGTTTTCCTGCAGCACAGAGAAGGAGCGCACAAGGTAAGCGAAGGCGAGGAGCATGCTCGGGCACCAGCTCCTGCTTCTTCCTACTCCCAGCAAGAGCGCATGCTCAGCAAACGCAGACGCTAAAGAAGAGGGACAGGCAGCCCATGGTTGCTTGCAGCTCTGCAGACCACCACCCCCACGCAGGACGAGGCCCTGGCACTGGAAGAGGGCAGGCAGCGGAGCAGAGAGCTGTTGTTTCATGTTCATGGCTGCTTCTCCTGGTACCACTGAGACATGGGTTCCTTTGCTGCAGGTTTTATGTCTGTGAAGATCTACATCATTTTTCTCACCGTCTTCACCATAAAGTTCTCTGCAGCATTCCACCTCTTCTGCGTGCGTTCTCCAGGCAGCCGGCATCAGTCGTGAAACCCTTGAGTCCAACAACAGCGAGTTCCTTATCTGGTTTGTTATCTTAGTAATTCAGAGGCCCGTTTCCTACACTAGTGAGAGGCAGAAGTGGGGGAGGTGAGCTGCAGTTTGGTTTTTACCGCATTTTCCAGGGGCAACTGCAGAAACTGTTGGGCTCTTGTACTATAGGGTGCCATACTCTTCCGCTACTCTGGGAAAATCAGTCTCGGCACAAGGAAAGCCCTTGCTCCCACAGCAGTCGTTGCCTCTGCTAGCATTTTCACTGACCTCTGCAGAGTTCGGAGAAGGGATCCAGACACTTGCGACGGCAGAGAGCAGCAAACAAGGCTGCACAAATTCCTGGCCACACCTCCACATGTCATGGTTTTGTGCCATGTCAGTGCCCAGAGAGGTCACTAGTGTGCACATGGTATACTCTTAATGCAAAACACCCCACGTGCCCTGAGAAAAAACACAGTAGTGCTAATTTGCATACAAATACAAGGTCTCAAAACCTTATTCTTCACTTCACATCATCAGGAAATGCCAAGCAGAAGGACAGCAAAGCCCCATCTATATAAAACACAGTTGAATTCAACCATGTTCACCAAGAAAAATAAACTTTCCAGGAACGTTTCCTCCTTCTCATGACTACATACGTTAAGATGTGCACAATGTATTGAGATCTCAGTTAGGCAGCAGCTTCTAGTTTGGTCTACCACAATTTAAGAGAAGCCAGACAACTTAAAAAGAAGCCAGAAAAGAGGAATCAAAATAAGAGGTTTCAGAAAATGCAACCATTGAGAAGACAAAAAAAAAAAAATAAAGACAGACTAGAAGCATAGGGGAAGTTTAATTCCCAGGCATAAAGCATGATAAAACCTCAAAAATCGAGAAAGGTTTACATAAACTTAAATAAATAAAGGCGGCAATCAGTTGCTTCCTGGGTCTGCAGTGGGTAGGATACAAATTAATCAGATTAATACTATTTAGAGAGGCTGGAAAACCCTCTCAGCAGCAGTTTTCAATGGCAGGTCAAACAAATATTTGTAAAGCAAGATATATAGGTGATTTGCCTCAGAGAAGAGAGATGGCATTAATGACCTCTGGCAGACGACAGTTTAATGTTCTCTGGTTTGAATAAACACAAACTCACAGGGCAAGCTTTTATGAAGCCATTTTTGGTTCAAGTTTATTTAAAAGCACTATGAAGAACCAAAATTTCCCCTTAGTGTTTATCATCTTAGTGTCTCAATAGTGAGTTCTTTTTCACAAGCCAGTCCCAGATGCATTATTTAAACACATATAATTCCTTTCATCACCAAATCTCATTCCCAGCTTATTCTGCATGAAATATTAAGAAATTGTCTGAGTACCCAGATGAAACTTGGTAAGAAATGTGTTGGTTGACAGAAACTTCTTGGCCTTTCAGATTATCTTCTTCAACAGGTCAGCAGAGAGCCAGGTGTTGTGCAGGTTGTGTTGAGCAACACACCAAGATAACAAAAGAGTTGTCCTATGAAAGGTCTTTTTAATTGTCTTACTCTCGGTCCTGGTACTGAGGAGTAAGTACATGCATGTGCAGGAAAGAAGAAAGTACCAGCACAGCATGTCGGGCCAGCATTTTTGACATGATTCTAACTGGAAAAGTGGAACACATGGGTCTTAGAAGACCAATATGACTTAGACCCAGTCTTTAGGTCGGGGGAAAAAAATCATTAACAGGCACAGCAGCTTGTGTGTGCCTCTCACCTCTGAGATCTTCCAACTCAATAGGTAGAAACAGCTACAAGAGTAAAATGAGAGAAAGGGAAGGCTGAGAGGGGACCTTATAACTGCCTACAAATATCTGAAGGGTGGGTGTCAGGAGGATGGGGCCAGACTCTTTTCAGTGGTGCCCAGCGACAGGACAAGGGGCAATGGGCACAAACTGAAGCAGAGGAAGTTCCACCTGAACATGAG
>Ga0065711_1048829_pt1 | contig 11608 bp, 8 predicted proteins | sample Hoacrofraction12_FD_59098 | JGI IMG/M metagenome (GOLD analysis project Ga0065711, IMG submission 59098) | Hoatzin crop microbial communities from Cojedes, Venezuela - Epithelial fraction 12 v2 (version 2) | ecosystem: Host-associated > Birds > Digestive system > Esophagus > Crop | place... | reverse complement strand
CCCCCCCCCTTTCTTCTGTGTATCACTGCCATCAGACCATCTGCAATCTATTTTCTATAAGCTGCCTCTTCATAAACAGCACAGCTGCCTCTGCCAGGAGAGCATCCCTCTCTCTTCTCGATCAGTTTTCTAGCACTGCTTTGGCTCACTACAGTCGTGAAAATGGGAGAAAGGCGAAGTCTGCCACTTCAGCATATCACGACAGGTATTCTGTGTCGATAAACAGCAACTATCATCTAGGCACGAGATGGCCCTACAGCAGCTCCATGCACTGGCCTTCAGATGCCATGGTGATGGCTGCTCATATAAGAACATGAATACAGAGTCTTGCAATTCCTGCCAAAGCATCTCCGTTCACCACACTGCAGTCAGTACTGCTTCCACACATTCAGCCCATCTAAATTTCTACCTTTAATTCAGATGCACGATTTTATTTTCAAGCTGAATAATTCACAGAACATTAATTCAGTCCCACCTGCCTAAAGGAACCAGATATTTAAGACCTTGATTAGTTTGTACGTCCATAGTGCCTGTTTATGCACAGCCACAGGCAGGGTTCAGACGTTCAAAACAAGTTAATGCTCATGTTAAAAAGGCTCCAAAACTCATTATTGCAATTCATTTAGTACTATCCCACTAAGCCTGCAAACTGTTCAGCTCAGACCTTGCAACTGCTCTGTTATTAACTGCACTGAGAATATGCCCATCTGATCCACTCTGGAAAACACAAAATAACCTCTGTTACTAGAGGATAAACATGGCAGCTTGCTGGACATGCAGGAGAGGAGCACCCACTGCCCTCAGCTGAGTTGCTTGGTCCCGGATAGCTGCCTGGAAATGAAGCTACGCAGCAAGTGCCTTTCCATATTTCAGGAAGTCAGACAAAAGATGTTCTTAACAGCACTTGGGTCTGGAGGGGGCAAATCCTTGAATGTAAAGTTTCAAGTGACTGCACATTGATGAAGGGGAGTAAATGGCAAGAAAGAGTTGCCCACAGTAAAAGATTTTGTGAAAGGGAACTCCATAGCTTGATAATATCACAAGCACCCTAGGAATCCAGAGAATGAGATGGGAGAAACTGTGGAGAGACTGAAGTTAAAAACTGCACACTGCATGGTTCATTTTCCTGGTAATTCTTTTTATTCATTGCTATAATCAACTTGACATGCAAAGCTGTTCCAAATTTACTGACAGCTTTTCAGCTGACATGTAGTTCTCAAGGTTTTTTTTTGTTTTTTTTTTTTTTAACTTAAATAGCTAATTATTCATTGCCTTAAACCAGGATATATAACAATGTCAGGAAATCATCTGTTCAAGTTACATCAAAAAGCCTTTTGGGATTAGTTCATCTCTTTTGTATGCTGCAGAAAACACTCACTTGTAAACAATTAAATCATCATTTGAAATCTGTCTACACTTTTAGCATCTCTGAATGCAGCCTGAAAAACCATACAAACAAGTACATTATTGTTGCATCCAGAATCCAGTGCTGTAAGGTTTTCCTCCACAATATCTTGTTTGGAGGTGGCTGAAGGCTGAATTTATGGCCTAATACAAGCACTCTATAAATCCCATAATAACACACTAAATAAATATAATAGCTGCTTACGTAGATCAGAGCTACAATAGTCTCAGGTTATGCTGAGAGCAGAAGACATGCTCTGAGGATATCAACATATTTTGACACAGGTGTATTAGCTCCATGTAACATAGAGTCATGCTGGATACAAAAACAGGCATTTAATTTGGCCATAAGGGCTCAGGCTTTGGCCTGAAACTACAGTAATCAAACCTCATCGTACCCTGCTTTAAGATTCAAATTTCTTGCATAACATACTTGTTACAAGGCATAGCTGGACACTGCTGGAGCAGAAGCATTTAAAATTTGCTTTAGATTTCTATTTGAAATTGAACCTATTTCTCCTTGGTCTCCTACTGACTTGACTGCACTTTTAGGGGCTGTTATCTCTGTGGAATAATACAAACACAATGTAAGCAGAATATCTGATAAGAAAAAGTTTCTTTATAAGTCTGTCTTGGGCTGAGTGCTCTAGCAGTAAGTTACCAAGCCTGGACAGCGATCATTTGCACATACAATTAAAAACTGTGCAGCATGCAGGCTAACAGTTTCCATAACCACCTCTGAAAGTCAACAGTACTATTCCACTACCCACAGCATTTTTCAATTTTGAAAATTTGCTTGTGCAAATATATACCTTTACAAATACACTGGTCATCCAAGGTTTTTGTTGCAGAGTTATATGTACATTCAATAATTTACTCTCTATTCTACTTCTCTAAATGAAAAATCTGTACAGCATTGAGATGAAAGGTCAACTTGCTGTTACCACTTCAGTACTAATTGTATGATTTCATGGCTTTAGTAGCTTGATAAACATTTTGGTTAATTCATCTTAATCACTGCAGCCATACATATCCTTTTTTTTAAATGATATAATTTCTGAGCCAGTAAAGAAAAAAACTAAAACAGAACAAATTTCATCTTCTTCCTTATGTAATGAAAGGCAAGTAGATCCTTGTGAAACTACAACTTTCTTTTCATTTGTGGCAGAAAACACATGGCATTCATAACAGCATACAGATGGAGGGGGTGCAGACAGCACATCATTGTTCCAGAGAGGAACTCCTTCACAGCCAAGAAATCTGCTGAGATGGTATCACCGAACATTAAATCACAGAGCCCTCACTTCTCTGGCACTCAGTACACCTTTTGGCCACAAAAACGGGCCCTGTACACTTTCTGCCAGCAAGTCAGTGCTGATATCTAGGAGGGTAAATTACTACTCTGGAAATGAAAAATATGGCAGTACAGCAAGAATGACTCACACAAATTTCAAGAGTGTTTCCTGACTTCCTGAGTCCCCATCTTAGCCACACAGACAAACTCAGACTAGAACTAAAGGCAGGATGGATGAAGCCAGTTCATCCCAAACTCCCAGAGGACGGAATTTCATAGACTGAAATTCCACAAACTCCAGACCGAGCATTATATTTAAATGGGAGAAGATGCTAATACACAAGCATGCTCTTTCTAACATGCAACAGGTGAAGACAAAGAACTGACCATGCTACCTGGGCTGCCATCCCTTTGGACAAAACAAAGAAAAACACAAGCTCTTATATTTTATTTCCTGGAAGCAGGAAATCATCACGTAAGGCTATCAAAGATTTCTACTGACGCTCATCTGTATTTGAGCACCTTCTACAGAACAAGCAAGCAAATGCAAATTTCCCAGCGGGCTTCATGCTGTGTGTCCAGCATTTCTCCCTGTTCTGGGCTGAACTTCAGTGTCATTGTGGTTATTCCTATGGTTTGATTTATGTTTTTGAAAGGCTAGGAGCTACCAGAAAGTAAGGATTAAAAGGACTAGGTAAGTTATTATTACAATGAGTCCTGTCTCAGGGGCTACTGTATACCTACATGCACAACAATTCAGTCTCAGCTACCATGTGAAATTTTCACTGTCCAAGAACTTCATACAGCTGTTGTGGGACACTCACAGAGAAAAATGTGGGGTATTTTTACTGTCCTGGGAACAATGAATTGCCTTTAAAAGAGAACTGAAGCTAATTGGGAGGAGTCTGAACACAAGCCTGACATTTTCCTGGCAGCCTGCACCAGGGGAAAGTTGTCACTTTTTTTTTTTTTTTAAACTAAAACTCAGAGGTACGTACTTCAGCTTCTGACACGATACATTAATGTAAACCAACACGGAAACTGCAAACTAATGGAATTTTGCAGGCAGGTTCTCACCCAAGCATAAGGGAAACTTTCCTACTTGCTGGAATAAACGCAGCACTTTCAGAGATGAGTGCAGACTGATCATCCAGGCTTAGCAAAAAAATTAAATAAAAAAAAAAATCAAAATTGCTACGCATACAACATCTCTTTTCTTGAAGATACCATCACTGATCTAAAGCATAAACAAACACTGTTGCTCTGTCAGAAACAGATAATTTATTGAACATTACATTGCTAATGGCAATATTATCCAAGAAGCAAGTGTTTCAGAAAAACCTAGTAAAAATCAAAGGAAAGTATTTCTCATTCTAACTATTCTGCAACTGACAGGTGACTGCCAGGCTGCAGACAGGAAATTCAGTTTTATCTAAGGGGAAACATAGCTCAACTTATTCTGTTGGTAGCTTCTATGAGCAACAGTTCCTTTAAGTAAAGGCAATGTATATCAAACAACTCTCAAACTATAAACGACAAGATTGCATATTATAAAAATAATGCCGTTTTCAACATTATTTTGCACCTAAAGTAATTATATTTTCACAGAGATAACAACATTTCCACAGCAAAATCTGTTAATCAAATCAAGGGCATTCAGTACTTTCTAAGGCGATGGCTTTTTTTGTTTTGAAGAGACTACTAATACACTTTTTTTTTTTAAGAACACATTTAATGTATTCTTACTATTTTGATTGAAAAGAAGCTGAAAATTTCAGGGGTTATAAACCATAAGTCTCCTTTAACATGAGCTAACACTGCTCATGACAGATCAGCCAACAACGTGACTGGCTCAGTTGGGTATGTTTTTGATTTGAACAAAAAATCCAAGTCACCAGATAAGACTTTGAGGGTGGGGATGGGGATGGTGGTGTTTGTAAAGAAAGGATCATCAGAAGAGCAGTCATTGGCTTTTTTGAACAGATGTCTTTGAAAGCAAATAAATGCGTTCTCTGAATTCATTCATTCCTTAATGACCAGGAGAAAACCTGTCCCGGGCACCTAAATGGAGCTCATGCTACCTGAAGTCAGGGCTTTCTCTGTAAGCAAGTACTATCTCTGTACTAAGCTAAGTAAAAATGCAATTAATGCACAGCCCATTAGAGCTGTTTTAATGGACTGAAGGTTAAGAAACTTCCATGACCTTCCTTAACATGTGATAAGTAGGATCTTTAAATAGTAATGCATGGGCCTTATCCTCAAATTCAGCTAAAAAAGATAACTCATTTCCGAAAAAAGGAAGCAAGGAAATGAGCCTCTGAGTCTTTGATTGCTAGCTGAGGAAAAGTAATATATACAACTCTAAACAGAAGGAGTTACCATGTTAAAGTGAGATGATTCCAAGTACTATAATTAAGGGCTAAAACCTGCAGACAGACCTCAGGAGGACAGAAGCAGAGATCAGGGTGGTCTGGCCCATATTAATCCTGGCCACAGTTTTCTGGAAGTATGAAAGATCCAGAGTTGGACTTAACCACAGGAGATGGAAAGGCTGTGTGCATATAATTGAAAAGTCATTGGATTATTCCTGCTTCATAAGCAAATGGATGTTGCAATGTTTTACAATGGGGCTGGGTCCTTTTTGTATGGCTTATTTACCCGTAGCCAGCAGATTGTTTGCAAAAGAGGGAGATTTCAAAGCAAAGTACATATAAACTGTTGTACCTTGCAAATGAGGGCAATAAAGTGTGCTATAGTCTGTAACACTGATCTATCATAAAATGTTTTGGCCAAAGCTAGTATGAGCAGATGTAATTCTACTCAGACAACAAAGTTGCTCCATTTTACATTTGGATGTGGTTCTCTCAGGTGCTGCTAGAAAATGCAAAGTACCTCTATTCTCCAATTTCTATACTTTATCTAGAACAGACACTGCAGTTGTAAGATCTGCTAAATTAATGATCTTCATTAATCCTGGGTACAATTCTAGAAACTAACACCTACCAGTAATTTGATCAGGGGTTCCTATCTGGTCTGATAATGTAAGTCATTATAGAACTCGCTAAGTTTTACTTGCCTACTACAGCACAGATCTGCACATAACTGGGTGGGATGAGAAAACATCACTGATGAGGAGAAAAAAAAATACCATAAAGTACGGTTGGAAACATGTAATTGATGAGTACTTCACTGAAATGTGCTTCAGTAAGAGTGGGGGGAGAAAGGCACTGCAGAAGAAAGCAAGCATTATTCTTCCTGAACACTTAAACGCATACATTCAAACACTCCTGTGCTGCAGCACTACTCCCAGTAAGCCCAAAACGCCTCTACCATCAGCAAGCTCTAATCCTTTGCTGCATCTATATCCATAGGTACGGAAGTGTTCATTTCAGAGCATTACTCTGTAGCAACTAAGCATTCAAGTTTGTCATGGTGAGACACAGCAGCCAGCAGCTAAGCAGTAGACAGCCGCTCGCTCACCCCTCTCCTCCTCCACCAGCAGGATGGGGAGGAGAATGGACAAAAGGGGAAACTCGTGGGTTGAGATAAAGACAGTTTAATAAGACAACAGAATAAATACTAATAGTGATAATAATACTGATAATAATGATTACGCAAAACAAACTATATACAATTTTCTCACTGCCCGACAATGGTTTCACAGCCAATCCCTGAGCAGTGATCGCAGAACATCACAGTCGCAAATTTTGTGAAATTGCTGAAAAAGACCAAACTTCTGGAAAATTTCAAACTCCCAGACCAGAGAGGATTTGAACTCATGGAAAAGAGAAGAGCAGATTCCTGTCCCTTGGCCAACCCCCATTAACAAACTGCGCAGCATGTCTATGGTATGGAATATTTCCATTGGCCAGCTTGGGTTAGCTGTCTGGCTGTGTCCCCTCCCAGCTTCTGCACACCTGCTCATTAGCTGAATATGGGAAACTTGAAAAAATCCTTGATTTCATAACAACAACTAAAAGCATCGGTGTTATCAATATTCTTCTCATCTGAAATCCAAAACGCAGCAGCTACTGAAAGCAGACTAACTCTATCTTATGTGAAACCAGGACAAAGGTGTCCACACCCTTCTACCTGGAGATACACTGTGATGCTTTTCTAACCATTTTCTAATGCTTTCAAAAAACGTCCGGTGGACAGGATTATCTTCCTTCCTATTCTGCATCACAGCAGCTTTGGAAACCTTTCTCTGAATTCACCAGAACAGGTCCTTTGTGCCTTCAAAAACTCTGTTAAGGCAGTAAGAAAGACTTGAACTTGATTTCTGATGAAAAAATAAAAATGCAATTTTAACAGAAAGCTCTACATGCAGTAGCATGAGTTGATCACCTACTCAGAAGCCAAAAAAGGGTATTTTGTAAAATGCTTAACACTTTATAACTACTACTTGGCAACTTTGCTTTTAGCACTAACTTCTCCAAAATCCATTTTCTTACCACATGAGACGTAGGAGCAATTAAGATGCTCCCTCCTTTCACATGTACATCCTGGGATGAAAACAATGCCACATAAATCAGACTTCTACTAAACAGGGAGATCATTATATCACTTTACAGCAATCTATTACAAACTAATTCCTTCCAATTTAAAGCCAAGTATACCAGCTGATGGTGTCTAAGGAAAAAAAAAAAAGCATCAGGCAATGAATAAACTCTAATGGCAATTCTGCTCACTGCTGCACAGGTCTTGAAGGAAAAGCAAATGCTTTCCTCCTGCATAATCAGTCCTTGTTAATGGTAAGGCAGAGATCTCTCAGAACGCAAACACTCGCTGTGCCGGCATCCTATAACATTTGGCACCAGAGCTCTAACTTTGTTATTTCCCTGAGGAGCAACAATTTTCTTCGTGCAACAGCAAGGCAGTGTGTCTTTCCAAACCTGCCTTACAGCCAAGTTTTACACTTTGGTGAAAGCAGCCCATTGAGCATGCCTGCCAATGCGCAGACTGTGCTCAGGCAGCGTCCCAGGGAAATTGGAGCAGAGAGAGGGCTCCTTGTCAAACTGCACTCACCTGCGAGAGCTTAGAGTGACACGTTAACACTTGGGATTATTAAAAAGCACGATGGCCAGATTAAATGAATAACTATTAGTAAGTTTTAAATAAAGCAGTTATGAAAGTTATGGGACCCCTGCTCTTCTTTTTCTTGGACAAAATTTCCTACACTGAACCCCACACAGTAACACCTGTTGGCGAAAGAGCTGGGACTGACTCTTGAAATCAGTAGTTATACAGAGATCTGATCTTCAGCTGCTCAAAATGCAGCTGAGACACAGCTACACCTGAGACACCAGCTGAAGATCTCCCATGTTGTTTCGCTGTCTACACACCACTTCATCTACACTTCTTGCAAAATACTAGCCAAAACCTTTCTCTTTTAGCTATGCTTCATGAAACAACTGAGGTATTTGCTTTTCAGTTTTTAGGAGGCCACAAACAGTTTTAGTGTGACCGTAAGATGCTGCACAGTATTTTCCAAGTACTTTCTAATGGACACACAGATACGAACAGCCAGGCCCCACTGAGGTTCACAATGTGAAATAGATGCATATTCAACATATATCAGACCTAAAATTTGCACAAAGGTACATTTAAATGTCTGAGCTGCCATCAGACACTGCTGCAATTTCAATGTATGTCGCCTAGATACCAAGCTAAGTTCAAAGTTTATAAACGTAAACATTTAAGTGCAAGTTTCAAGACCTCCTATAATAAATATTCTGTTTGCAGAATGAAAAGTTCAGTAGCAGTACTATTTAAATTCTAGATAAAGCAATCATAAATCTCTGTTAACGCTGCAAACTGAAGTGATTCATCATCTGGATAACACTATGCTCGTTAGAGGATACCATCTCTGAGATCGGTGAGGAAAAAAGATTTTTCTGGGGAAAAAAAAAGTTCAAGTGGGCAACAATTTTTTGCTGCTTCCCTCCCCACTGCGCAGGAACCTGCCTCATTCTCACTGTTGGTCTCTTGCAACCATGTATCCTGACATTTGATTTTATATTCTTACATGCCACCACAAAGTAAAAATCTACTTCTAGCATATGATTCCAGATGAGCCCAGAAACAGGACCATCCTGCAAAAAACCAAACAAAACAAACAACCTCACTGTAGCTCAAAGCTTGGGACAAGTTTAGCAACAAAAACAAATTGCAAAGAGCAGTGAAAGGCAACTAGAAACATCTTCAGTTGCTCCTGAGCAGTGCAGGGGGACAGACACGAGTGGAAGCAATCTGCACTGATGCAGGAGGCACATGGTGTGGTGGGGTGAAGGCACTCTGCACTGCTCCACTCCCAAACGGACAGGTGGCACACCCATTCTAGCCAGCAGACCAAGAGTTACCCCATCCTGCTTGGTCTAGTGCTTAAAACATTTAATGAGATGCAAAAGAGAAAAAAAGCGGTGTTAGGCATGCAATATAATTTACAAGTCTTTTTAACTGGTGGGTGTGAATATTAGAAAGAGCAGAAGTCTGTGGCATGCCACCGTAGGGTATTCTGAAAGTAAAAACTGGTTAAAAGGATCTCCAGCTAAAAAGAAGCAAAGCCTTCCTACACTTTAATATGCAACGCAAAAGCTCTTTACTGTGCTTCGCACAAAAGTAAAAGGGATAAGTTGATTACCCATTGGCCATCAATTAACATGTCCATATTCATATCTTCCCAAAAACAGCCAACAGCAGGAAGCCAGCAGTACCACTTGTCACAGATGAAGTGGCATACCACGGCCACCTTAACCATGAAGCCAGATCAAGGTCATACAGATGCTCCTTAAAAACTTTTATAGACTGCCATCAAAAATTCTGCCCAAGAACAATTTGGATTATGTAGCTCAAAAAATTATACCAATTGCCTGCCTACATCAGTAAATAACAAGCGTAAGTAATTTTATTAGTAACTTAAGCCAACCTACACAGAGTGTTTAGCAGGAAAGGACTTGTTTGGGATTTTTGCATGGTGTATATAAATAATTCTGCTTGACATATCCTTTAATATTGGTGAAGTAACACAGCACTGTCCACAGAGCTTAGTTTATACCCACTATGCAAACCATTGCCAGTTGTGATTTGTGTAAAATGAGAAATCCTTATTGCAATAACCATATCACTTCAGGCATTAAAGTCGTACTTCCACTTTCAGACTTAGTCTGCTTATTTGAAAAAAGAGAGGGGAGGGTTAAGACAACAGTGCTTTGGTGATCGAATTAAAAACATGAGGAATTGAGTTGCTCCTGTAAAACCAAGTTTGTCCCTCTTTGCAGCTGTATCCAGCAAACGCTCCTCTGGGAGAGCTCAAGCAATGGGCTAGGGCTGCCTCACCCACCCCACAGACTGCAGCCAGACACAAGGCATGGCAACCCGGAAAATGAAAGACGACTCGGTTTTGGTTAAGATGAATGATGTATGCACACACACAAAATCAGTTGCTGGCAGGGTTCCAATACTTGGCCAGACCCTTGCATCCAAATATTAACAGCCAGCCAGTAGCTCCAACACACTTTTCATTCTCTTGGAGAACACAAGGGAATTTTTCAAAACTGCTGAGTCTTCCTGCAGTGACTAAAGGCAATATTATCTGTGAGTGGCATGGAGACAAACATGCCTTCTTTGATGAGAAGAAAGCACAGATCCAGACAAATGAGAGCAGATTCAGGTAGTCTAGAGGTCTTCATTTCTTATTCTAGATCTGCCACCCGTCCTTTGCGAGGCCTCAGGCATACCTTTCTGCAGCAGTTTCCTCATCAGATGTGGCAACATACTCACGCACATTTACAAGGCATTACCCTTGTACTGAGGTCAAAGAAAAGCAGGAGTCTTAGTTTTGCTACAATGTTTACTGCAAGCTTTGAATGCAATGAAGCAAAAAAAAGTCTTACTGCTGTCGCAATCTCTAAAGTATTTGCTACTGCTGGTATTACACACTCTCTTGAATGGAAAGGAAGGAAAAATAAAAGAAAAAACAAATCAATCAAATAATGATCTGTCATTTTACCAGATTTCCAGCATTATTATGAAGTGGATTACTCTAACCTAATCCAATCTAAAACAGTTTGATGGCAAAACATTGAGATATTTCAAATTCATACTACAGCCCAACCTCAGCAAAATATCATGGAACAATGAAGAGGTACCTCCTTCACCTGAGGGCTCTCTTCCTTTCAAAGTTCAAAGGCTTACCACAAAAACAGGTGTGACAGCATTTCAAAAAGGTTGCAACCTTGTTTTCTTCTCAAGTTGCAATCTGTAGTCTGCCACAGAGCAACTGCAATGACAAAAATTACTTTTGTGATAATCTCTGCATTTACCTTCTTTTTCAAAATCCTGTAATATGGTTTAACCCTAAAGGGATGACACCTGAAATGCATAGAAACATAACTCCTCATTGGCCTATTATGTCATAACCATAGGTGGATAAAAGTTAGTAATAAAAAAAATTAACTTAATTCTTACCTCTCTAGTTGGGTGTAGAATTCACTATGTTAATCAAAGATGGGTTTCAGCCAGCCCATGCTCTCTAGGTTAGTAAGCTGCATTCTATTAGAACAGCACTGTGGAAATGACTCAGGTTATAGCACTACTACCTGTCAAATATCTACCAGTCCCAGCTTTCTGTAATTGATATTCACTCCAGAGGTAACTATGTGTGTCTCAAACATCTGTTTGAAAAACCACAAACGCACTCGCAGGTTTTGATAGCGTGCCCATCAAGCACTTCGCAACAGCCGCAGGGCAGCCATCTGATGTTCATAGCCCCACCTTGCCACAGGAAGCACACAACGCAGGGCACTATACTTACACCTATACCAAACCTAAACCAAACACACCAGGTGTTGGCTGCACATCCCATGCACGACAGCATTTTCTGAGCAAACATGCAATGCAACAGATTCC
>Ga0065711_1009113_pt1 | contig 11608 bp, 3 predicted proteins | sample Hoacrofraction12_FD_59098 | JGI IMG/M metagenome (GOLD analysis project Ga0065711, IMG submission 59098) | Hoatzin crop microbial communities from Cojedes, Venezuela - Epithelial fraction 12 v2 (version 2) | ecosystem: Host-associated > Birds > Digestive system > Esophagus > Crop | place... | reverse complement strand
AAATTCTTTACAATGAGGGTGGTGAAACACTGGAACGGGTTGCCCAGAGAGGTAGTGGAGGCCCCATCCCTGGAAACATTCAAGACCAGGTTGGACAGGGCTCTGAGCACCCTGATCTAGTTAGTGGTGTTCCTGCTCGCTGCGGGGGGGTTGGACTAGATGACCTCTAGGGGTCCCTTCTGACCCAAAACTTTCTATGATTCTATGTTTTGTTACTGTTTTCACTCAGCAGGTTATCTGTTGTCGATCATGCTTCTCTCGGAACAGCCTGACAAGTAACTGTAAACCCACACCTAGGAAACAGCAAGTCAGGCATGCAGCATAAACACCAAACCTGTCTTCTGCCGTAACAGCCACAGAGGGAAGAGGTGCTGACAGCAAGTATAGGCTGTATCAAACAGACCTGCGATGGAATTTAATAGATCGACTAAGAAAAACATTGTTGCACACTAAGTATTTACTGTTTTGTGAATACAAATGAGTTAAAACTGCAAATAAAACATCAACATTACTTTCCTGTAGCACTACTTAAAAGACTCTTACCAAAACCGGTATTTTTACTTCTGTGTAAAAGTCAACATACCAACAGACCACAGCAGAAGAAACACACATTCGCATAGCTCCTTACAAGCAATAGCTGCCATCTTAGTTTGAAATGCAGCTCCAAGCCATGTTTCCCTGTTGCTGTTTTGCTTGTATCAAAACACCTGTCACTGCGCCACTGCTAATATCAGCCCCAACTAAGAATTTAATCACCCTCTCTCACTGGCTTTATAGTCTAACAGTCTGTTTGCAATAAAGAGTGATATAAGAGAGCTAATAGACAATATTGTCTGTAGTACTTCCTCCTGGTCAAACCCTTTCCAAGAAAACTGCTTAAATTTAATATTAGGAACCACAGAATCACAGAATGGTCAGGGTTGGAAGGGCCCTCTGTGGGTCACCCAGTCCAACCCCCCTGCCAAAGCAGGGTCACCCAGAGCAGGCTACACAGGACCGCATCCAGGCGGGGCTGGAATATCTCCAGAGAAGGAGACTCCACAACCTTCCTGGGCAGCCTGGGCCAGGGCTCCATCACCCTCAGAGGGAAGAAGTTCTTCCTCGTGTTCAGACGGAACTTCCTGTGTTTCAGTTTGTGCCCATTGCCCCTTGTCCTGTCGCTGGGAAGTTGGAGGGTTTTTCTCCAACTGTAGCATTTTGCAATATATCATTAAAAAGCTACCCAACAGAAAGCACACTTTATTACAGGACTTCAAAAGACCTGAGAGGAATGGGACTGCTAGATCACACAGCCGAGTAAGACTTCCCCAGCTGTAGGCAGCACACGCAATGCTTATCTGTGCTATTTCTGGCCGCACCATAGCGCCACCAAGAAACGACATCGCTGGGACCGAGGCCATGCCATAACCTGTCATTTCAAACTCTGATCCTAGAAGCTGGTACTTTTGAAGTTGTCATGCAGCCCTGTAGCTTCATCCTTGTCTCCTATGAGGCCCCAGTCCCTCACGACTAGAAAGATACCACTACATGAGCTGTTATATTTCTGTCTGGTTTGCTTATGTCTGCCTTAGTCACCCAACACATTCTAAGGAAGGCTGCTAAGAGATGAAAAACTTAATTCTCATATACGCTATTATACAATAGTTAGTTTCAACATTGGGGCAATCACACAGACTCTAAGCAGACCTTTTTTTAGAGCTATTTCTCTAGGACAGTATCTCAGATTTTTACACCCTATGAATATGGTTAACTTTCCAAACATGAATCAGGTCACAAAAAAAACCTATTAGATACTTAACAGAAGTGAAGAGGAATTCTTGGAAATGTACTGGAGTAAGATGTCACCATTTCAGTAAACTAGCAGAGCAGAAAAAAAAAGTCTGTAAAAAAATTCCACTAGGTACAAGAGAAGAGTGATTTCTTCAGTCCAAAAAGAAGTTTCAAACAGTCATTTATGATGGAAAATATTCCACCTAAGTGTTAACACTGTATTCAGCAATGGAAACCAAATTGATTATTAGGGTAAAAATATATTGAGGGTAATCAAACAAATATGAAGCCGCTTCCTTTTTTTCCATAATTTCACAGATGTATCATTTGACTGTGGTATTTTTACAGCAGGGAAACATTACAGCTTCCAGGCTTCCTTCAAAGATTTCTTCAGAATATCATATGCCCATCTTATTATAGTTTTATGTAACAAATAAAATTCGTTCAACTTAAAAAATAGATTAATTTCTAAATTCTATACTTCAAATCCCGATTTTCAATCAGCTTTTTCATTATAATCCTGACATCAAAATAGACTTTGTAGTTTTTGAACAACGTAGTTTCAACAGAAGCAGCCCAACAATACTTCTTGAAACTGCATGGAAGATGGGCATCTAGTTACTGGCAGAAGTCTCATCGGTACGTATGATTTGGGTTGAGAGGAAATATAAGAACTCATTACAACATTATATACTTGACAAAAAAATAAAAATAACACCCCCATACTTTCAAGAATGAAATCTTCCGCTTGCTGCTGCAGGGTAGGGAAAGCGAACCTAAACTGGATCTCAGAAACACCTTCTCCCCTAAGGTGCATTAGACAGTGACCCTTTAACACAGACCCTTAAACTCCTCGCCCTCTTTACCTCTTGCCCTGGAAAAGAGGTACTGCAACACACACACACTTACTTCTGATCTGTTTGTAAACCTCGCTGAGGACCGTAATGCCTTGAGAAAGCAGGTGTCTACAAGATCCTCAACCCATTACTATGTTACAGAAGAGTATTTTATTCTGTACAGCACAGTAATACAAGTAGACGCCTTTATATACAGCTGCTATAATACATTCTTCTAGTTACATTTTATCCATTGTATTCCCGAAGCAACAGAAATATTCTCAATAAACGCACCTTTCATGTCCTTACAAAACAGAATTTTCTTGGACAAAACTGTACCCATCTTGAGACCTTAACTGTTTCTGAAAACCTGTAAACAGTGTCTAGGATTCCAGACATGTTTCTGCTTCCTGCAATCCAAATAATTTAAGCTTTACCTGGGGAATGCTTCAATTCCTTCTCCAACTCCTTTCCAAAACCATTCTAGAAAATAAATATTTCATTTAAATCTTGAAAACAAACTTTAATAGAAGGCAACCAAATTGAAAACCTAATTCTGCCTACTAATTTTTTTTCAAAAGGGTGGGGAAACAAGTCTGCATGCCAAGTTTTAACACGACAGTGAACTATCACCTTTAAATATACCCCCCAATAGATGAGGTGCACTCACAAGTGTAATCCAAAATAAACAGACATATTTATACACTTTATAATCATCAGATTGCTTAAAGTGTTTTTGAGGCAAGTCTTCTCAATAAACTACGAACCAGTTTTAAGTGATATTTGCCACATGAACTAGTATCAAATCAGACTTCCCGGGGAAAACAAAACAAAAACAAGCAACCCAAAATTTCAATAATAGAAAAAGCAGGCAAAACCAGAGCTAGTTCCCTCTGCATCGCTACAGGACAGGCAGAGGGAGAGAAGTATGAGGGAGAAAATAACAACAGCTCTTTGCAATCTCTCTTTCTGATCTACTTCCAAAGTTTTAAAAACATCAGTGAGCATGTGGTCACAACAAAGTTGGAAAATATAGTTTAGACCAAACGCTGAAGACAATGTCCCACTGGATTACACACTGAAGGTAGTATTAAATAAAAAAATTCTTACAGTGGTCCAAAGCTCAGTACCTGGAACAGGACTAAATACCCTTTAGCATAATCTTTGTATTCACTAAATCCAGAATTCAACAGCAGAGCAGCTGCTCAGTGCCTGGTCTGCGGAATTCAATGAATGACAAAAGGTTACCTTAATTCAATGAGATAATCAGCACATATTTACCCACTACCAGGAGTTTTCCAACCATCTGCAAGGCGGCAGAGCTAACTGCCTATAAAACAACTGGTAGTATGCTGACATGTCCTCACATCCCTCATGTCAATGAAAATTTATCTCTTAGCAATAGCTAAAAAGAAGCTGAACTTTCAGAAATATTTCAGATGCATCATGAGCCAACAATTTCTTCGTAAGTGATTTTGATTGCTACTGATCTCCAAACAGATGTCTACACTAATTGGTAAAATCTATTAAATACATACTCAAAAAAATAAGATAAAAGTTGTCATGGCTTAAGAAAGCAGTAACAATGGGAATCATTATAGCTGTGCATATAAAAGACAGAAGATAACCTTATTTAAAGCTGCTGGCCTTGCAATGGTATCAGTAACAGTGAACTAAACAGAAAGCGTGTGTTGTGGGGAGAGGAAAAAAATTGCTATTAAAGCTGTTGTCATAAATTGAAAGGCAAGACACAAGTCTCAAAAAACAAGAAAATATTTTTGAGAGGAAAAGCTACGTAAGAGAAGGTTAAAACCCCTTTAGCAATTAAAACTATTTTAGGATTCCCTCCACTGATACACAGTGGTGAGAAAGTTACTTTTGTTCTCTTCTCCAATTAAAAACACTAAGATGCTTATATTTTTAATAACTCAGAGTTAAAACACAAAAATCTAAGGCATCCAGCTTTACAAGCTAATTCCATGTAAAATGTCTAAGAACATTTACAAGTCACTTGTTTTAGCGAAACTCACTAGTAATAGCAAACTATCCAGCAAATTAAAATGATGCCATGGGACAGAGATCAGGAAAGGGAAAAGGTTTGTCCTCAGCTATACCAGTAGCTCTTCTCTAGAAATCAGAGCTTTCAGAGGTCTCTTCAAAACACATCCAAAAGCAATATTGAGAAAGAAACAATATAAATCATTAAGATTCAGCTTTCTGTTAGCAGATCATAGGCAGTTCTGTCTATAACTACATACAGAAAATTAAACATGGGATGTTCACACAATGAAGCCTGAACATCCAGCACTTTTTTGTTTTCTTAAGTAGAACAGAGCTGCCAGCTGTCAAAGTCATTTTCTCAATTAAAGTCAACTACAGCAGGTTTATTAACATAAAACCAGATAAATCAGTTTTATTTCTAGTCTAAGTCTGAAAGTTATCAATACCTTTTCCATAACAGGCTGCAGGTGCCTAACAAACATGTTGCAGGTGTTACTTAAGAAGGCAGAGATACCAATGAGGCACGAAACAAAATTCTAGTACACCCCTCTCTCATCACTAGTATCTTCTAGAAGACATAAAACTTGTCAGTCCTGGGCTGAATAGCATCCACAACTATTTGCTTAAATTCACAGGCAGAATTGAGGTACTGTCTTGAATTCAGAGTGCTACAGGACGTTGGGAACACAGGGGAAGATTCCTCCAGTGGTTTATTATTCCAAATAAAAGACTCCGCCCATCCACCTTGTGTTCAGATCTGGAAAGACTTCTGAAATCGAACTGAACTAACTTCTGAACTAGTGGAAAGCTGAAAACACGCCTGCAAGATGAGCAGCTACTCACTGGTCTTTAAAGCACAGTCCACAAACGCATCAAGTGAAAACAACTGCCCATCACCACATAAGTTCCAAGTGGCAAAGCTCACAACAGAGCTCACGTTTTCAGATTCCTAGCTCATAAATGGTTTTCAATAACTGTAAAGCAGAAGGACTAGCTAAAGTCAGGATTTTTTTTTTTTAAACAGCTACTGCATTTCATGTTTTATCCAGGGTAAAATATCTTTGACTTTACTGTAGTTTAACCCAGCAGCCGGCAACTACGCACTAGACAGCCGCTCGCTCATCCCACCGCCTCTCCCCCAGCAGGATAGGGAGGAAAATGGACAGAAGGGGAAACTCATAGCTTGAGACAAAGACAGCTTAATATGACAACAAAGTAAATAATAGCATAAACAATAGTAATGATAATAACTATAATAATGAATATGCAAAACAGAACTACATACAACACAATTTTTCTCACCACCTGATGACCAATCTACAGCCCAAAAAACAGAAGTTCGAACTCCTGGAAAACCAAAAAGCCAACAGCCTCCCTGCCCCCAGCCAACCCCAGTCATAAACTGAGCATGGCATCTATGGTATGGAACATTTCCGCTGTCCAGCCGGGCTATCTGTCTGGCTGTGCTCCCTCCCAGCTCCCGCACACCTGCTCCTTAGCTGAATATGAGAAACTGGAAAAAAGCCCTCGATTTATAGCAACAACCAAAAACATCAGTGTTATCAACGTTGCTCTTGTACTAAATTCAAAACACAGCAGCAACTATGAGGAAAATTAACTCCACCCCAGCCGAAACCAGGACAGACTTCTAAACACGAGAGAGGAAAGTTAAGTGCCTAAATCCAAAGAGAAGGAATTGCTTGACTACAACAGAAGCTATCACCTTTACAAACGTAGTAGTTCAAAATTTGTTGTAAGAACATTTAGAGCCATTAAAAGACCTAAGTACCAATAATTTCCTTCCTCAAGAGCACGTCAAGTGACCCATAACCACAACAAGAGGAATTCTTTAAAACGGCCACAGAACAACATGTTGCTGGCTTCTAAGACACTGTGAGTTCCAATACTTTTCCACATAAACATATGCATATACAAGCACAGTAACAGACCATTCTGCACACATATAGATATGCATATAGCATATCTAACTTCACAATCTACCCTGTGACTGAATTTCTCTACTAATTTTTTGAATTTTTTTAGGCTTATCAAACACTGCCTTTTTCATCACTCTAACTGTATCTTTGTATAACTCCTTTGCTAACTACTGCTCATTATCCACTAATCCTAAGCACTTCAGAGAATTCCACAGTACTTGCAAGCTAGGCTACTCACGCTTTTACAGATCAATATAAAGGAGAAAAGTTGTCCAAGCAGCACCAGATAAGGTATCCAGACAACATAATGGTGGAATTTACATGAAGCCTGGCAGGCTTCAGACCCAGACTCCTGGGTCTGGTATATAAAGCTAGAGGTTCAGTGACTAAGTTCTTCTTTTTCCAGATGTCAGAGAGTGCCAAGAAAGCAGAAATCAGGATGTTCACTATTCTTAAACAACACACACAAAATGTACTTAGGAAAGAAATTTTCACAACAAAAAACAAAACTAAACACACTGCGAATTCTCCAGTGATGGTTTTCCCAGGCGAAGCTTCCATCCCTCTTAGAATTTTATTAGCTTACACTTCGGCTATTTGACGCAGCCATCTGCAAAGCTTCACCATCATAGTCTTGCCTAAGGAAAACGTACTTTCTTTCATTAGCCAACAGTTAGAAGCAGCAGAGAAACTTCAAATTCAAGTTGAAATAGAATACTCTAGACTGGGAGAGACCTCTGGAGCACGTACCCCAACCTACCATTCAAAACAAGTTCCCTCAAACGTTCCCTCAGGTTGCTCAGGTCCTTGCCTAGTCAAGCTCTGGGGATGCTCTAAGGATGCATCTTTACCTCTAACAATGGAGATTCCACAGCCACTTCTCCAAGTCCCTGGTCCACATCTCTCCATCCTCACTAGAAAGGATTTTCTCCTTCATCTATCCAGCATTTCCCTCACTGCAACTTAGGTCAGTTGCCGCTCATGCTTTTGCCAGCTGAGAAACAGCAGTCTCCATCTTCACTGTACTCGCCCAAAACACAGTGCTGAAAGAGGTGCTTCAACGCACAGTCCCACACAAAGACAAAAAAATTCTACACATCTACAATAAAATTATTTTCACCATATTCCTTTCAACTGTTACTTGTAACTGCTTATTTGTTAGTTAAGAACTACGTCTCCTCCATGTCTGAGACACCGGTGCCACTAACATTTGTCTCTTAGTGAGCCAACTGCAAACATTGCTAGTTAATGTCGCCACGTATACATGGACATTACATAAAAAAATAATTCCTAAAACTACAGTCAGTCTTTTGCACTATTTTGGAAAAAACAGAGCTGTGAAATTGAAGCCAACTTCAAAACATCACTGGTGATGAAATTAAATGCTGGAGAGCATGTGGAAAATGTGTAGCAAACTTCTCATAGCTTATGCTAGCCCCCACTTCTATTAAGGATTCTTCCTAGATGAGGAAACATCAGCCATGCCTCCCAGACAACTCTGCTGAGATCATACACAGCTCTTCTCCTGTGCCAGAGTCCTGCTTGTAATTAAAAACAGAAGTCTCAAGCCTACCCCACCTAGCACTGCATTGGCTGGTCACTGATGGGCTGCACCACCACAACCACAAAGGGAGATAAATGGGGCTCTCTGCCCCTCTAGAGCCAAAACACTTGAGAAAGCAGGAATTCCTGCATGTGGGTATCTATTACTGCAGAGACAAGACACAAGAGTTGACAATTTACAAGTCCACAGTTCACCCCCCAGGACTTTTTCCGTATGTAACATCTCCTCTACAGAACAACCTGAATTCACAACGATCCACACAAACCTAGAACTAAACACAGCAGCCCTGGAGCTGCCTACACAGGCATCCTTTTAACAGTTCACACCATTCCTATTATATGTAAGAAGGCTGCCTGTGCCTGCAAATCTGAAACTTTAATGTCTTCTGCAAGAACCTGAAAAGAGAGGGGAAAAAAACCAAAACTACACCACCTACATATACCATGCAAAAATCTGAGTGACACCAGTCATGCTTTCCCTCAATGAGAAGGGATATAAGCAGACAGGGAAAAACAACAACAACACACAAGTGATTTTGCCACTGAAGGGAATCCTACTAGTCTAAAAGTTAGCTAGTCTCTTATCAGGTAACCATGAAGGACAGCAGTGCATCCATCAGCCAAGTGGTGCCTGATCTGATGTGCATCATCCTGAAAATTCTACAGCCACAATCTAAGCCTTCATAGTGTTGTTCCAGTACACAACAGCAACTCCCCCTGTTTGGTTCCAGAAAGTACCAGTGTCCCAACTTGGGACAGGCCCTCCCAATCACGGCAACTATGGGGCTGTCCCTATACCCAGGCAAGTACAGTCCAGAACATGGAGAAGGGAGTGGCCCTGTGAAAGAAGATGCCAGTAGGACCATAAATGGATTCAAAGTTGTAAAGAAGACTTTTACACCAACCGAGTAATTGTTTTCTCAATGCTAGCTTGAAGTTATGTTGAAAGTCTTTTGTCATTTCTAACCACCAAATTGGAAAACTAGGGTTGATTAGAGGTTGAGCTACACCCAAGCATCTTTCTTGAGAAAAAAAAGTCAAAAAAATAGCAGACAACCTCAACTGCAAGTTACCAAGGTATTTCAGCATCTGTTTTATAACAGAGTTCCTGCAACGTCAAGAAGCAACACAGAACTGTTATCACATTTCAACTGTCACAGAAAAAAAACACCAAAGAGTCAAGACTATCGCTATCATGACTATCACTATTATTGCACACAGAATAGGAAAGATGCTTAAGATAGGTAAGGATACAGCGCTGATAAATAATGCAAGGTAGTTCTTATATCTATGGTAGACTTCCATTTCTATGTTCTAGAAGGAATCTTGACAAAGGAGATATCCAAGTACACAGCAGCTAAACAAAAATTGCTCTTGAAGGAAAAATGCGAAAAGTAAAACCTCTAACTGCAGTTTAGGGATCAAATGCCACTCCCACTTAAGACAGGTGAATTCACAGAAAACAGCACAGATGAGCACACACAAACAGAACTGCTGGAACTACACAGGATTTCTGTAACTCACTGCTGTCAGTTTCAATGCAGGACTCACCACAGTACATCACGCCATTTAATTTTGAAGAGAAACTACCAAGAGAACCAAATTTTCACAGGCTTTAGGATTAAACAGCTTGCAGTATAAGGTTTGGAATCACTCCTTGCAGTAAACAAGAATTATGAGCACATTATGCAGAACTATGTTCCTAAATGTTCAACTACAAGAAAAAAGGACACGTAGGGTCCTCCCTGACAGTTCTACGGGAAACTGCCAACAGATGACCTGTTTGCAGAAACTAAGCCATTGACACAAGAAACTGGAACCCAACTGCCCCCTTGCCCCACCTTATGAAGGAGCAGATCAATCTAACTTAGGAAATAACAGTTTTTTGTTTCCCTCCCATCATACAATTCAAAAACACTTTTACAAGCATGCTTCTTTGATCTAAAGGTGCTGAATCATAAAATACAAACAAGCCCCGAAAGCCTGATATATTTATCTACAGTGATAGGAGCTGCTTCTCCATGATACACTATGACAAGACTTCTCCACCTCAGTTTCAAATGCTCAAAAGATGGGGTAAGGCATTCTTGAATTTCTGTTAAGCTCCAGTATCTTAAGTGCAAATAAGAACCACTTGTAAGTATTCACTTGGCTTATGCACGGAGTTGGTACTTTTAGGGCTGCAGGAGCTACAGGGACGGCAAAGAAACATGAGATAGCAGCAGCACCTAACAGTCATCCCAGGACTTCAAGGACAAGAGCTACAGGCACGGAGGCGCAATGCCACCCTTCCAAGGTATTACTGCAGCTTGTGAATTGAGATAACGAGAAGCACAAACAGGAGAGTTAGTGTCTGTCAAGTAACGCTAACACTCCTCAGTCTTTTGTCACCATGAAGATGTTACAAGTGCAGAAACACACGTTCTCTCTAAAGACAACAGCATTTTATGGGTTGACAGAGTTCAAGGCTAGATTTCGTTTTTTCATACCCTTGTCTACAGTCTCCTCAACTGCAGCACTGTAGACACGCTCTTACAGAATCTGACCTGTCACGGCATTTTGGTGATCAGACTCATTCTCGGGAGCACAGAATCCATGCAAAGCCAGCTCCAAAGTCAGGCATTATGAATGTCCCCTTCTGTGTAAACCTCTAAGATACATTGCATAGCACTTCCTTTCTGCCTAGTTTTTGGGTTTCTGCTCAGTGGAAAGTCTAGAGGCCACAGGGAACAAGGTAGAGCAAGGAAAGAAGTCTCAGCCAACAGTCTCTTGTTGCCTACCCACAGGAAAGCAGGAAGCTGAAAAACTGAGCAGGGAGGAGCCTGGATGCCAAAAAAAGCAATTCTCTACAGATTGGCCCTTTGCCTGAAAGACAGAAGGAGGAACACCCAGTGTCTGCACTGGCACAAGCTACATACCAGAAAACTGAAATTCAACCCATGCCAAGTTACACTTTGAAAAGCTAAATGTACGTAGGCCAGTGAAAACAAAATTAGATAGGAGTTCAGAGTATGAAAAAATAATAAAACAAGTTTGTTTTTGCATGAAAGTCAGCTTAGAAAGACAAACTGAAAGGAGGGGTTAATAAAAATTTTCATGCCAAGAATCAGATGGAAACAACTATTAACACAGTTCACGAGCTGTTCAAGAGAGTGTTCAGGAGAACCAAGAAAATGCAGTAGAGACCAAGCCATCTCCATTTGCACTGCATCTTTCGAAGTATAACTCACACACAGAATCACACAGAATGGTAGGGGTTGGAAGGGACCTCTGTGGGTCATCTGGTCCAACCCTCCTGCCCAAGCAGGGTCACCCAGAGCAGGCTGCACAGCACCACGTCCAGGCGGGGCTGGAATATCTCCAGAGAAGGAGACTCCACGACCTCCCTGGGCAGCCTGGGCCAGGGCTCCATCACCCTCAGAGGGAAGAAGTTCTTCCTCATGTTCAGCTGGAACTTCCTCTGCTTCAGTTTGTGCCCATTGCCCCTTGTCCTGTCACTGG
>Ga0065711_1048831_pt1 | contig 11609 bp, 9 predicted proteins | sample Hoacrofraction12_FD_59098 | JGI IMG/M metagenome (GOLD analysis project Ga0065711, IMG submission 59098) | Hoatzin crop microbial communities from Cojedes, Venezuela - Epithelial fraction 12 v2 (version 2) | ecosystem: Host-associated > Birds > Digestive system > Esophagus > Crop | place... | reverse complement strand
CGCAAGGATATAAGCCTTTTAAATTCACTGATTCGAGGTTTTCATCCCTGCTTATTCTAATAGGCGAAGATGTTCTTGCTTCAACGCCTTCCATAATAACATCATCATCGTCGAAACCTTGAATCATTCTGCCAAAATGAGCCATGCCTTCAATTATTGCTTCGTTCAAATCTTCCGGCAATATTTCATGAACATTTGCAAAAGAATAATCTCCCTTGCAACACGGAAGGTTATAATCTTTTCTGCCTTCATCTGTGTTTTTCTTTGCGTCAGCTTTATTTTTGAAATCAACAAAATATTGCACGGGGATTTTGCCATTTCCTATTTTGTATGCCTTTTCTTCAAGTTTTCTTTGGAACAAAACTCCTGACAGCGGTCCTTCTCCTCCGAAATCTTCAGGCTTTACCGTTACTATTATTGCGCTGTTGGCGTTTCTACCATCTCTTTTATAAAAACTCATGCCGTTTACGCAAAGTCTTCCTTCTTCGGATGATGCATTTACTACGTAGCCGCCGGGGCACATGCAAAATGAATATACGCCTCTTCCCTTACTTGTATTATGGACTACTTTGTAAGGTGCAGGCGGAAGTGTAGGGCATTCATACACTCCATACTGAGATTTATTTATATTTTTTTGCTTGTGCTCAACTCTAAGCCCTACAGCAAAAGCTTTTGGCTCAGCATATATATTTCTTTCTATTAGTTTTTCAAATGTATCTCTTGCGCTGTGACCTATCGCAAGAATCACATTTTCGGTTTCAATTTCCCCTCTTTCGCCGTTTTTTTCAATTATTATGCCTTTTATTTTTCTGTTATCGCCTTCACCTTCAATTAAAAAATCCGTAAGCTTAGTCTCAAAAAGTACATCTCCGCCATGTTTTATAATATCTTTTCTTATCGACTTTACTACATTTACGAGCATGTCGGTTCCGATATGAGGCTTTGCTTCGTACATAATTTCTTTAGGTGCACCGTGCGATACAAAGATTTCAAGCGCTTTTCTTCCTCTGCCGTCTCTATCTTTTACCATGGTATTTAATTTACCATCAGAAAAAGCTCCGGCACCGCCCTCTCCAAATTGTACATTTGATAATGTGTTTAGTACGCCGCTTTCCCAAAACTTTTCAACGTCTTTTTGCCTTGCATCAACATCTGCGCCTCTCTCTATCAGAATAGGCTTGTATCCATGAGTTGCAAGTTCATACGCCGCAAAAAGGCCGGCAGGACCTGCTCCTACAACGACCGGTCTTTTAAAATCTTCATACTCACATTCTTTTGGGAAAATATATTTTGTCTTAGTTGCAATTGTCGCATTCTTATTTTTGGATTTTTTAAGTATACTTTCCTCATTTAATGTATTTTTAAGATATACATCAACCATGTATATATCATATATTTCGGGTTTTTTCCTTGCATCTATCGAATGGCGCATAATTTCGATATCTTCGATATCACTTTCTCTAATTTTCAGTGCTCTTTCGACATGTTTCAAAAGACTTTTTTTCAAAAGTTCGGGATTCATTACTCCATTTTCAAAATCCTTTGGATTTCCATCATTTTTTATTTTTATAGAACTTACTCTTATCATCTACTTACCTTTTCAATTATTGAATTTGCACATATGCATGCGCTTGTAAATGCCCACTGCAGATTATAACCGCCGCACTTTCCGTCTACGTCCAGAACTTCTCCCGCAAAATATATATTGTCATGATTTTTTAATGACAAAGAGGATGTTAAGCTCTCCAAATCAATTCCGCCGCTTGTAACCTGTGCGCTCTTGTAATCGCCTGTTGCATCTATCTTAAAATTATAATCTTTATATACTCTTAGTATATTTTTCAAACTATCTTTATCGGATATTCTCTCGTCTTTGTCTATTCCAAGTTTATCAAGTATCATAACAGCAAGATTATGATTACCTATTCCATCTAATATATCTATTATTTTTTTTCCGCTTGATATATTTAGTATCAAATTCTCAAGTTCTGCAAATTCTTCGTCATTATATTCCGGCAAAAAATCCACATGTAAATATACTTCTTTCCCCTCTCCAATAAGCCTTGCGCACTTGCCGCTTAGCTGCATGGTAGGTATTCCTGATATCGAACCGTTTGTAAGTTGTATTTCACCGCTTTCATTTGCTATATCCATAAAGCTATTTTCTTTTCTTATACGCAAAGAAATTTTGGCTTTTACTCTTACACCGCTTTTGGCAGGAAGTACAATATCTTTTGACTTGAGACTTACAAGAGCCGGATACTGATCTATAATATTTGCTCCAAGCATCTTTCCTATATAATATCCATCGCCTGTAGACATCGTATTCAGTGCTCCTGCAAGACCTCCTGTTGCTATTATGCAATAATCTGCCTTATATTCACTATCATTTGTCTTCACAAAAAGGCTGTCCTCACAAGGGGTAACCTTTTTTAACTGAGACTTATAAATAACGTTTATTCCAAGTTTTGTAATCTCATTTATAAGTGCATTTTGAATCGTCGTCGCTTGCCCTGATATAGGATACAAATATCCATCTTCATCCGATATCAAAACTCCGAGCGTTTTATAAAAAGATACGATATCTTTGCTCGTATATTTTGCAATATACTCATCCATTCTATTTCTTGACGATTCATTATAGAAATTACTTGATAAGTTCCGGTTTGATAAATTACATCTTCCGTTGCCGGTTATCGTAATCTTCTTACCCAAAACTGTATTCTTTTCAAGGATTGTTACATCAAATTCTTTTCTTGCAAGAAGAATTGCAGCGCTCATTCCTGCCGCACCGCCTCCTGCAATTATTATCTTTTTTTTCATAAAATCCATAAAATCAACCTATAAAGTGAAAACCGTTTGCAAGTATGGCTATCATGCCGCCGAGAGGAAGGTTTTCTGCTTCGTATTCATCAATTGCGCGTAGTATCAGCAAAAGTATTATATACAAAATATACCATATAAAAATGCACACAAACAGAGTCAAAATTTCACCAATTACATTTATAAGAATTTTGTCGGCAAAATATACAACGACGCCTGTAATCAAATTTGCTGCTACGCTTTTTATTATAAGAAGTATGTTTTTTTCTCTGATATGAAGGTATCTCCATATGCCATAATATGCTATATATGCAACCGCAGTAAAAAATGCCGCAAGTGCGCCTATATTCGATACAATTTTTATCTGAAAATATCCTTGCATAACAAACAGTACTATCAAATGAACAATAAATCCAAGAACTATCTGTAATAATATATTAGGAAATTTACGAAGTTTCAAAAGTATCGCAAGCGCTGTCGCATAAAACGGAAGTGTCAAAATAACAACTGCTGCATAAGACGAAATTGAAACAGCCGCATCCGTAGGCGTTATATATACTGCTCTTAGAATTGTTTCTGCCATTACATATGCAAATGCAGCAAATGCCATTATCACAAGAATAATATTTTTGGTGAATTCAACCATATTTATGGCAGCTTCACTCCTATCCATCCTTGTAATAAGAGCACAGATTTTGTAACAAGGCTTTACTATTATCATAGATATAACAAGGCATGTAAGCATGATAATAGGCAGAACGCCGCCTTCATATATACCTATATTTTCAACAGGTTTCGACGAATAATTTCTTGATACCGAATATGATAAATATACAAATATATCAATTATATCCAGAATGAAAGGCATGGAAAAAACCAGTCCGTGCGCAATAATATCAATTCCTGCATTTGGAACTCTGCCTGTCATTTTGTCATATATATTCATCGAGTTATCTATTTTCTTCGATACTATCTTTTTGATACATATAAGAAAGATAAGATTTAACAAAGTCGCAATAAATACGCCAATCACGCATCCAAAAGCACCATACCCTGCGGATAAATCCGTACGCATGAGAAGTGCATTTACCTTTAAACCATAGTTATATACAGATCCGCTTATTATGAGTGGAAAAACAAATATGCTTACAGCAAACAAAAAATTGGAGATTATTGTTACGTTACTATATCCAAATCCCGTAAAATAAGCTCTTAAAACTCCCTGCACACTCAAAACAATAAGGGATACCGCAAGCATAATAAACGAAAGCGCAGCCATGTTCGCATTTAAAAGTTTGCTAAGATAATACCTTTCAAGAATAATTGACACAAGAAAAACTATAACAGATGCAAAAAATGAGATAAGCATATTCTTTCTTATAAGCTTATTTATAGTTTCAAGTCTGTACTTTTGCGAAAGATTTTTTATATAAAAACTAAGTGACCTTTCACAGCCAAAAACAGCGAAGCCATAAAAAGCAAAGAATATATCAAGCGGTATAGACATTGCGCCTACACCGTCATTTCTAATTGTTTTTTGCAAAAATATTTTAACGAGCATAAATGCCGCAACTACTATCAAATAACTTCCAACAAGCCTATCGGGAGCGCCCCATTTCCCTGTTTTCTTACTCATAGTTGTTATCTCCGTTATCCTCTTGTTATTCCGAGTTCTTCCAAAACTTTGTTTTGTTTATCTTCCATGACTTTTGCTTCATCTTCTACCATATGATCGTAGCCGCACAGATGAAGCATAGAATGAGCCGTCAAAAAAGCAAATTCTCGAAGAGTCGAATGTCCGTATTCATCAGCCTGTTTTCTGACTCTGTTCTCATTTATAACAATATCTCCAAAATAAATCATCCCTGTATCGGGATCTACAATATCATTTCTTTGATCTGAATCAAATACTCCAAAATCTCCCGGCGTATCATAATTTACATTAGGAAAAGACAATACGTCAGTCTCTCTATCTATATTTCTGAACTGCCTATTCATCTCATGAATACCGTCATCATCGGTTATAAGCATATTAACTTCAACTTCTTCGGGACAGTTCTCGCTTTCAAGAACTTTTTCACATACTTTTTTGGCTACTTCTTCGATATCAAAATCAAATTCTGCTTCTACTTCATTTTCAACGCAGAAAATCATAATACAATTTCTCCTTCTTTAGTAATACTTTTACTCTTTCGAGCTGTGCAATCGTAAGGTCTGAATTTTTGAGAGTTCCATACATTTCTTTTTTCTCAAACATCTCATCTATCAAGAGATCGGTGTCAGGTTTTGCCGTTTTATCGTGTGCGAATATCGCCATGATATTTCTGACAATATCTTCACACAAATTGACAACAGTCGCTTCTTTTGACTGCGGTTTTGAACTACCAACTTTGATATATTCCAACAAAAGCTCTGTCGCCTCTTTTGGGAATTTATATTCTTCATACAAATCAAGAGCAGAGTTTAAAGTATTCTCTTTTGCTATCATACCGATATTATGATAATACGAACAGCTCTTTATACTTCTTCTGTTAAGTTCAATATCTGCCGCTATTCTCTCAGCAAGATATGCCGTATGAATTGCAACATAATATTCCCTTTTATCTTTTTCTTTTAGTTTTACAAGGAGTTCAAATTCAGGGTCATTGATATCCATATACATATCATTGCCGCCTCGTATAACATAAAGGCTGTATGCACTAAGGAGTATCAAAAGTATAATCGTACTGATAATCACATTTATAACCGGTATTATGAAAAGTGTAATCGAAAAGCTGGCATTTAGTGATAGTACATAATATCCTACAAGAAGTATAAAAAGTACTGAAAGCGCTGCTGCAATAGGAAGTCCGTATTGGAGCTTATCTCCTACATTTCTAAAAAGTGCAATTGCAACCACACCTGCTATCATATACATAAAAAAGGCATCATATCTTGCTGTATTTGTCAAAAGGAACGACATCTGCATAATGAAACTTGCAGAAAATATACCGATAAGAGGATTGGAAAAAAGTGATAAAAGTACAAATATCGGCATATACGGCCACAACATAACATTTACAAGCGGAAATAGCATAGCCGCAAGAAACGTTCCTGCATATATAATAAAAAAACTATTCAAAAATCCTCTGTCTGCCTTGGATATTAAGTTTCTGACACACGAATCTTTCCATAAGAAAAGAATAACCGCTGTTCCAAGTATTGCTGTCAAAACATTTCTCAGTATTTCATCTATTCCGAATCCATATGCTTTCGAAAATATACATGTACATATTATGCTTTCAAGAAATAAAACCGCTATGCATGAAATTTGTTTTTTGGCTGATTCATCAAGTTTGTCTTTTATATTTTGAATTTGCATTTATTTTGCTGCTCCTGTTGTCATTTTTTTGATGTAACTCTCTTAAATCTATCGTTTTTTCTTGCTCTGTCTACCTTATTTTTTCTGTATTCTTCTTTTTTCTCATAATCCTCATATGCTTTTACAATCTTTTGAACAAGAGGATGTCTTACTACGTCTTTGCTGGTAAGATTGCAAATAGCAATGTCATCTATTCCGTTTAAAACTTTTCTTGCAACATCCAGTCCTGATTTTGCATCAGGCGCAAGGTCTTTTTGGCTGGCATCTCCTGTAATGATAACCTTGGAGCCAAAACCTATACGCGTAAGGAACATCTTCATCTGCGCAGGTGTTGTATTTTGTGCTTCATCCAAAATTATATATGCATTATCAAGAGTTCTTCCTCTCATATATGCAAGAGGTGCTACTTCTATCAGTCCTTTTTCCATATTCTGCATGAATTTGTCAGCTCCCATAATCTGATAAAGAGCATCATACAAAGGTCTAAGATAAGGATCGACTTTGCTCTGCAAGTCACCCGGCAAAAAACCAAGCTTTTCTCCCGCTTCGATAGCGGGTCTTGTCAAAATAATACGACTAACTTCCTCTTTATTAAATGCCGTAATAGCCATTGCCATTGCAAGGTATGTTTTACCTGTTCCGGCAGGGCCAAGGCCAAATGTTATCATATTTTTTCTGATTGCATCGACATACATTTTTTGGCCAAGTGTCTTGGGCTTTATAGGTTTGCCCGCTGTAGTATGGCATATGACGTCCATATCTATATCAAGAAGCACATTTTCTGTTTTTGCTTCTTCTTTATCATCTTCACTAAGTGTTATTGCATAATCTACTGATTGTTCTTCCACACTGCTACCTCTATCCGACAGTGTCGTTAGCTGTTTTATAATACTCATGGCCTTTTCAACGTTTCCTTTTTCGCCGACAATATTTAGCTGTCCGCCTCTGTCTGTAATCTCTACCTTTAGTTTATCTTCTATTTTTTTGATATATGCATCATTACTTCCGAAAATTGTTCGCATTTCGTCTATCGTAAGTGCAAGGGTATTATGTACTAAATTACTCATTTATGATATGGTTCTCCGCTCTTAATTTTGTATGCTCTGTATATTTGTTCAAGTAAAATGACTCGCATCATCTGATGTGGAAATGTCATATCCGAAAAACTTATTTTGCCATCGCTTTTATCAAGTACTTCTTTTGATAATCCAAGCGAGCCGCCTATTATGAACTGAATATGACTGTATCCGTCTATTCCGTATTTTTCGATTTGTTTTGAAAAACCGACAGAGTCTGTCTTTTTGCCGTCTATAGCAAGAGCAATTACATATGCTTTGTCATCGATATGTTTCAAAATTCTCTCGCCTTCTTTTTGCTTTACTTTTTCATCCATGGCAAGAGGTGCATTATCTATCGTTTTTTCATCTTGGACTTCAATTATCTCTATTTTGCAATATCTTCCAAGCCTTTTTTTATATTCGGCTATCGCATCATTCCAATATTTTTCTTTTATCTTGCCAACGCACAGTATCGTAATCTTAATAACATTCACACTTTCTTTTTATAAAAATCAAAGATCATCAAAAAGCTTTTTATAGTTTATCATCCGTATATTCTCTTGAATGATTTTCAAAATAATCACTATATAACTCATCAATAAGATTTTCTATAAAAACATCGTCCGGTTTTTCCATATCTTCAATCAAAGTCATAACCTTATCTTTTATAAAATTATATCTTGCATAATATATTTCGCCTTCATCTTCAAAACCTTTGGCACTTTCATCAATATCATCCGCAGTTATATTGTTTTCGAAATAAGTTTCAATCTTATATCGAGCTTCATATTCCTTTTCTACAGATATTCTAAGCTGCTTATATTTTTTTACGGCAAAAATACCTGTTATAACAAAAAATATAAACAACGCAAGCATCACGCCGCCGGTTAATAATCTATTTGAACTTGGACTATCGAATGGATTCAAGAAGATATAAATTAAATCAGCCAAAATGCCGATTCCCCCGACTACTATAAGCACGGTTGCTGATGATTTATTATCAAGAGCCTTGTCTTCATTACTCATGTATCCCATAAAACTCTTCCCTCTTATCTAAAATTCTTTACTTTCTTAGTATATCCCAACAATTAAAAGCGTGCAACGTATCGTTACACGCTTTTATCTAAAGATTTAACTCAGTCGGGAAATCCCCGACTGAGTTAAATACTCCGCGAGGCTTGAAATTTAATCAAGCGAACGTAAATATTCGTCGATTCCCTTTGCAGCAGCTTTGCCGGCACCCATTGCAAGGATAACCGTTGCGGCTCCTGTTACGGCATCTCCACCTGCAAATACGCCCTTCTTTGATGTCTGACCGTCTTCATCAGCAACAACGCATTTTCTCTTGTTTACTTCAAGACCATCAGTTGTTGATGAAATAAGCGGATTAGGGCTTGTTCCAAGTGACATGATAACTGCATCGCATTCAATTTCAAATTCAGACCCTTCTACAGGAACAGGACTTCTTCTTCCTGATTCATCAGGCTCTCCAAGTTCCATTCTTATGCACTTGCATCCTCTTACCCATCCTTCTTCATCAGCAAGGATTTCAACAGGATTTGTGAGAAGGTCGAAGATGATACCTTCTTGCTTTGCATGCTCAACTTCTTCTTTTCTTGCAGGAAGTTCCTCTTCGCTTCTTCTATAAACGATATGAACTTCAGCACCAAGACGAAGTGCAGTTCTTGCAGCATCCATAGCAACGTTACCGCCACCTACGACTACACACTTTTTAGCTCTCATAATAGGTGTTGTGGAATTTTCATCGAATGCCTTCATAAGATTTGATCTTGTCAGATATTCGTTTGCAGAGAATACGCCAAGTGACTGTTCTCCCGGAATATGCATAAATCTTGGAAGACCCGCACCCGATCCAATAAATACAGCGTCAAATCCCTCATCCTTCATAAGGCCGTCAATTGTAACGCTTCTGCCGATTACAACGTCTGTTTCAATCTTAACACCGAGAGATTTTACGTTTTCAATTTCCTTTTTAACAACTTCTTCTTTGGGAAGACGGAATTCAGGAATACCATATACAAGAACGCCGCCTGCTTCATGAAGAGCTTCAAATATTGTTACATCATATCCCATCTTTGCAAGATTGCCTGCAGCAGTAAGGCCGGATGGACCTGAACCTATAATTGCAACCTTGTGATTTCTCTTCTCTGTTGCTCCTTCAGGTTTGATGCCCATAGCTCTAGCTTTGTCTGCAACATATCTTTCAAGCTTACCGATGGATACAGGTTCTCCCTTGAATCCTCTTATGCACTTGCCTTCGCATTGTGATTCCTGAGGACATACACGTCCGCATACAGCAGGAAGTGCTGAAGATTTGCTGATAACCTGATATGCTTCTTCAACATTGCCTTTCTTTACTTCCTGAATAAATGCAGGAATATTTATAGCAACAGGGCATCCCTTCTGACACTGTGGGTTCTTACAATCAAGGCATCTTGTAGCCTCTGCCATAGCTTCTTCATCATTATATCCCATGCATACTTCGTCAAAATTGGTAGCACGGACTTTTGGATCTTGTTCACGAACCGGAACTCTCTTAAGTACATCTACTTCTATTGCCATCGCCAATCTCCTATCTATTAATCACACACTCCGCAGTGACCTTTGTGTGTTTCGCCTTCTTCTTCCATAAGTTTGAGTCTGCCTTCTTCTGTCTTGTAGAGTTTCATTCTGTTCATAGCCTGATCGAAATCTACAAGGTGGCCGTCAAATTCAGGGCCGTCAACACATGCAAACTTTACTTCATCGCCTACTGTAAGTCTGCAAGCTCCGCACATTCCCGTACCGTCTACCATGATTGTATTCATTGATACTACAGTAGGTATGCCGAGTTCTTTTGTAAGCTTGCATACGAATTTCATCATAATCATAGGACCGATTGCAATGCAAAGGTCATACTTGTGTCCTTCTTTTACCAAATCTTCAAGACACTTTGTAACCATACCTTCTCTTCCATATGATCCGTCATCTGTTGTGATATAGAGATTTGATACGCTCTTAAATCTCTCTTCAAGAATTACAAGATCTTTATTCTTGGCACCGATGATAACGTCAGGAGTTATGCCTCTTTCCTTGAGCCATTTTGCCTGTGGGTAAACAGGTGCTGTTCCGACACCGCCTGCCACAAATACAATCTTCTTTTTCTTTAATTCTTCAATATCTTCATGTACAAGATCTGATGGATTGCCAAGAGGTCCAACTACGTCAGCAAATGAATCGCCGACTTTTTTTTCAATAATCTGCTTTGACTCTGCACCGATAGCCTGAACTACGATTTCGATAGTTCCGTTTTTTCTGTCATAGTCACAAATTGTGAGAGGAATACGCTCTCCCTCTTCGTCAACGCGGACAATGAGAAATTGTCCCGGCAAACATCCGTTTGCAACTCTCGGAGCTTTTACAACCATCTGAACTATATTAGTTGCAAGCTCATTTCTTTCTAAAATTTCGAACATAGCCAGTCTCCTATTCCTTTATTTTTAAGTACGAATACTTAAGTTTTATTTTTTATAATAAAGCATTATGCATATTCATGCAATACAGCTTTAGATAGCTAAAGTAAAAATTTTATTAATTTTATGTAAGCGCCTTCAAAAAGTAATTGCCTGATGTATCGCTTCCAAGCCTATATACACTTCCCGTTGTAACATTTACAGCATACAAAAGTCCGGTAGTCGTAGTTGTACCGTCTGAATATACATGATTTTCAACGATTACATAATAATCTGCGTTTGCTATAACGCTTGTCGATGATATTTGATAAAGGTTATAACCATCAAGTCCTGCAACCGTACCATTTCCGTCTTGTACATATCCTTTTTCTATAAGTGCATCAAGAAGAAGTGATACAGCCTCTGCATGAGTTATATTCGTCGGATAGTGGAAAGAATACTGCCTTGTGACAACGCTGCTGCATGCACCGCTTTCATTGTCTATAGCTATGAATTTGTATGTGCTCTCTCCATAAGGCATTGTAATAGGGCCGGTATACTTGGTGCTACTGCTTGTAGGCGTCGTACCATCTGTTGTGTAATATATCGATACGCCATCTTCAGATACAGCAACTATCTGTGTATCTGTTGTATATGAACCGCTATCTTCAAGTATTGTTGGGTCATCCGGCTTTTCAAGTTCGATAACATACGTAGCCGTTGCAACATCCGATACATTACCACCTTCATCAATCAGGACTACTTGGAGAACATATGTTCCGTCTTCATCAAGCTCGATTGCATCTATTCCGTTGTATATAGTATCTTCGCTTGTAGGTGTATCACCATTTATTGTGTAATATACGGATCCTTCATCTGCTATTATGTCGATTGATATTGCAGTATCATATGTAC
>Ga0065711_1009907_pt1 | contig 11609 bp, 8 predicted proteins | sample Hoacrofraction12_FD_59098 | JGI IMG/M metagenome (GOLD analysis project Ga0065711, IMG submission 59098) | Hoatzin crop microbial communities from Cojedes, Venezuela - Epithelial fraction 12 v2 (version 2) | ecosystem: Host-associated > Birds > Digestive system > Esophagus > Crop | place... | reverse complement strand
AGTTGTGCGTTCTTTTTCCAATTTCTGTCTCAACCTTGCTATAAACTTCACCTCCCAGCACAAGCATTTCACCAGCTCCTCTGCAAGGTTATTTCAGCCACCACCATTCAAAGCTGACTCCCCGTGGGTGGGCAGCGTGCAGGTAGTCCAGCTTTTTCCTTTCATACTGGCCTCTGAAGCCTGGGTGCACGCTGCACGTGACCCGGACTAACAGCATCCCTCAGACTCGATGGGGTGGGGGGAATGAGGCACGTGGTATGAAAACAAGCGTCTATTAATTATACCAGTATTGCAATTAGTCGGACAGCAGAGTGAAGCGCCATGGGCAGTTTGCCAGCCGCCCAGCCAGGTCACCCCAGCCACCTTCTCCGTCATTCCCCGTCTTCCTCACGCTCGTTGCGAGGAATCCAATTCCCTGCGCCGCGCTGTGTTGAAACAATACCTAAAGTGAATGGTTTTGAGCAGAAGCTGGGGATCGTTTCTCATTCTTGGAAAATCCTTCTCGTGGAGGATGTCCCAGGGGCTCCCGATGCCCCAGGAGTGCAGGTGGCCACCAGCCATGGGGGGGTTGTGGCCATGGGGCTGGGTCCGGAGGGGGAGCGGGGGGCTGGCTGCCGGTGGGCTCCGAGGAGCGGGCAGTGTCGGTGCCTTTTGGGCTTCCTCATCACCAGAGAAGCGTTATTCATCATGCTTTTTAAATGCAGCAAAGCCGAGTGAATATTTGCAAGGGAGATGATGTCTTCTTGCTCTTTATGGAAAAACGTATTGCTATAAACCCATTTTTTCTGGCAGACTTCTTTAAAAGTTATCATTTCTAAGAGAATTTAATTTCTGTTTTCTTTCATGACTTACATGAGCACTGGCACATATATAAGACTGAAATTACGATGGTTTTCTCTCTAGTGTGAGAACAGTTTGCATATGTTTGTCTACATGTGTGTCTTTTTTGAGTGGATGGTTGAGGTGGACCAGATACCCATAAAATCACTTTGCTTTTTTTTGACGCATGCAAGCAACAGGATCTGAAAGTAGTGTATCGCAATCTATATTTCAGAAAGACAGCAAATATATTAGTCCAGAGGGAATGCATCATTTTAAGTGAAAAATCTATAAATAACAGCATTTGGTGGTTTTTTTAATGTTAAAATATGTTCCTTTTTAATTAGTCATTATATGTATTGATTGATGCTTACTGTACTTCTGATGCCTTTCCTTCAGGGCTTTGTGTATTTCATAGATTGTAAGATGTAAAAATACTTTAAATCAAAGCAGTAAAATAAGCATAGTTAGAGGGAGAACATGAGGGTTTTTTCTTCATTTACATTCATTACATATTATGAGTTTAATTACCTCCCTCAAATAATACCAGTATGAAGGAATGATGCTAAAGAAGGCGTACTTCTATGATGATTTTATTGATTGTGACTGATGGATGGCATCAACATTTCATAGTGAAGAATCATGGTTTTGTTACATCAGGAAAATTAAATTGGGAGAGTTATTTTCTTTCCCAGTGATAGTGGCAGTTAGAATATTTCACCTGTAATGAGATGTGTGCGTTATGTGCCATAGTGAACCACTGCTGAGCCATTAAATATATGTAAATGAAGAGAAACACAAGAGAGCCTGGGCATAATAACGTGCAGAACAGAGAAATGGATCCTGGAAAGTGATTAATTTATTTGATGATGCCTCAAGTGAGGAATTTTAGGTCACAAATGAAGTGACAGAATGACAAATTACCATTTTAAAGAATTTACTGGGCATCATTACTGAACAATTGTCAGGTAGTTTATGGTGGCTGAGAAGATGGTATAAATATAGATCTTTTCCTTATCTGAGATGAATTATTAATCACCTTTTTAAAAATCTTTGTGAGTGATGGTTGGCTGTCTGATTGGAAATAATGTGTTCTACAATTTTAACTAAATTCTAATATGATATGTAACAGGAATCTTTACAATTAAAGTCTCAGTGGAGAGTGGTAGGAGGTTTACAGTCAATTGCAGTTTTAATGTGATAAAAGAGGATGAATTCACTAGCATATTTCAATAGGTTTCCTTAGGTATATTATCCCTGCTGTGATGTTATTCAAATGTTTACAGTTTATTTTCATTTGAAAAATGACATTCAGATACTTAAATTGTTTTCCTTGGTTTATTAGTTAATGAAAATGAAATTCTTGTAATTACTATATTTTTGCTGCCTGCCACATTATTTAAAGTGAAGTGACTGGCTTTGTCAGCTGGGTTGTAAATGCCGTCGTCTTGTGTTTTGTTCAGCTCCTGTTTGCTTTATGTATGTCATGTCCCTTCCCTGTCTGTATGCCACTGCCTGTGGTACCGCTAACAGCCAGAGCACAGAAAGAAAAAAAGTAGATACAGGAAATTAAACGAAAAGTAACAACGCTTTTTTCTGAGTTAGTTTCATTTGTTGGATGGGGAAACCCACTTCAGCTTGTCTTTGAGCAGAAGTTGTGCTTTAGTCCCTACTGGTGAATTTGTTGAAGCTTCTGACTTGAAATATTACTGAGGATTTCTGAATATATATGTCCACCCTTTATGGTTTGTGATTTTTTTTTTTTTTCTAGTTACGTACACATATCAATACATGTATACTCACATGCAGCCCTACAGAAAAAGAGATTTGAGTATATAGTAGGCATTCACGACAGTGCACTGAAAAAAGGTGTTTCCTCTTTATTTCTGAGTAGAGATTTGCGATTCAATCTGCATCTTGTATTGTTAAAACCCTGTGATTTTTGTAATCACCCTTCTTATTCAAAAGTATTGAAAGAGTCAGGATAAACACAACTGCACTGTAACTAAGAATATTTAAAAATATTTTCCCTTCTGATATTGTTTTAATTACTCACTGTTTGCAAAAACCCACCGGTCTGGTGGGACTCCACCGTTGTATAGCTCTAGGGCTGTGGTTGCTAACTTCTGCTCTGGGGACTCTGCTTAGGCTAAGGAGCGGGTGGGCGTATGGGAGATGGGTGCGGAGCCGGGAGCAATCCCGGGATCTGCCTGGGAAAGCTCCGGGTTGAGCTCTGCCTTCCTGGAAGAGGGTGTTGTAGCAGGTGGGGGGAGCTGAGCTGCTGCCGAAGGTCTTCAGAGCCGTGGTGCTCCTCCTCAGACCTTCTGCCCGGTTCCTTCCCACGCTGTAACCAGCCCACAGCACATACGCTCCAAAGCTTCCGGGCTCCTGGTGGTGATTTCTTTTTTCATTTTATAACCCAATACTCGATTTATTTTTTTAATTTTAGACATAATACCAGCTTCTTTCATTCTCTGTTGCCTGTTAAAAAGTAACTCTACAATCAAAAAACAAAAAAGGTTAACCATTGTTGACTCTTAAGATCACCGTTTTGCATTATAAAAGGTGAAGTAAATCTAAGTGAATGTATTTATATCCACTTTGGAAAATTTTCTCCGTATTTTTTGCCCCGACAAAGTATTGAAAATCAGCTGCTTTGTTTATTCACTTCCTTTTTGTAGCTGATTACCTGCTCAGCGTTTCCTGCTGCCACAGTGCTGTTACGTCTGGTTCTCTGGCTGTGTTTGTTCGGGATGAAAAGGACTACTTCGAAGATTAAAAATAAAAAGGCAGTGATGAGGCTATTTGGTTTAGATTTGCTGAAAAAAAAACAAGCCTTGAATGCATAACTCTACTCCTGCTGATGTTTTCTTGGTGTTTAGCCTTAACGCCTCTGTCTATGATTTGGAGTTCTACAGGGTACACACAGCGAAAAGTTACAGTAACCGAATCTGTCCCGCATTTGACACTGAGGAGGAGTGTTCCTGCATTGAACATTGAGGAGGAGCGTTCTCTGTTGAACCGGTGCTTGTCATTGACCGTGCCCACGGGTTTGTGCTCTGCCGCAGCAGGGCCTATTCCGGTGACAAATGTGAGCATTTTTGACGCCGTTGTATAGGACACCTCTTAGAGACATCACAAAACGTCTGAGTACCGAAACCGCTAATTGCCTGCTTTGCTTGTGAGATGAGCTACCTGAGATCCTCAGAGGATGCACACTTAGAGTCGCTTTGAGGAATTCTTTCCCTCTCGTGGATTTGGGATTACTCCCTCCGGTTGCTCAGGTTCATGAAGAAGAGAAAGACCTTTTCGTATTCACCCCCTACAACAGCAGTAAATAAAGAAGTATCTTCACCGCTTTGGGTTCCAGGCTGTCTGGGGCATAAAATGGATATAAATGATCTTGATTTCCTCTTTTGCAGCAATAATTTCTGAAAGAATTGATGTTTGCAGATAAGCTAGCAAGTCGTTAAATAAGAGGTTTCACTTTTAAGGCCATGAAAAGATTTTTTTTCCCCCTTCATACTTGCAATTTGCTGCTGAAGGGTAAGGACAGGTTAGAGGGGAGTGCAGGATGGGAACCGGAGAATTTCAGGCATGGCTGGAAGTCTCTTTCAAAAACAAAATTTCTTTGCTGGAAGATATTGCAGTCTAGATCAGCGAAGGGCTGGCTTTGCCCCACTGTCTCTCCAACAGCACTATCAGGGCTCGTAGTGTCTCTCAAGGACTAATCCAGATCGCAGCAAAGTCAACTACTAAATGTTGGCATAACTCACCAGGGGTGCTTTGCCACCTCCGGTTTCCAGAAGTCCTGGGGAAGAGCTGCATGCACGAGTGGATCTCACAGCTGTGGGTCGGTGGGGCAGTAAGGAAAGTGTTTGTAAAGTTTTGTATATATATGTTACAAGGATTGTTGTCATAAATTCACCTTAATTGTAACTTACTGACAGAGGCAAAAGAAAGTACATGATGGATGCTGCCCAGTGGAGATCCAATAAAATACATAATCTATCCTAGTCTACAAATTCTGAGCTCGTAACTTACTGAGACTCTGATCTGACAAACTCCAAATTACATATACCGTAGAAAACCTAATATTTAATAAAATCCATTCTCTGCCTTATAATCCTTAATAGTCATACTGTATTTTAAGAGGAGGAAAGAAAATAAGATACTTGCAGAAAAAAAATACACAATGTATTCTCTGTGAAAGATTCAGTGATCGCATACCAGGGGCAAGACTTGCTCACGTTATTTATTTCAAAACATACGGACTCCTGGGGTTTCAACTCTGCCTAGTGCAACGGGTCCTGGGATTTGGAAAGCCGCAGTTTTAAGACAACGATTCTATGCATAAAGGAATTAAGAGCTTTGGATGGTGGTTGGAGAATGGACTGGAAGTAAAGGCTATGCCGAGGCGCAGTCTGTGGTTTGCGATCTGCTAGGCTTGTCCTCGCTGGCTCGATGTGGCTGCTAAGCTGGTGTTTCCAACAGGCTGTGGAATGGATGGTGTGCCAGCGGGTTGGGGACCACGGCTGAACCGTGGAAAAGGTTTGTGAGAAAGGAAAGAATTATTCTGTGCTGAATGTGAAAATGTATTTCTAAATAAAACCCAGGTTCGTCGTGAAGCCGCAGCATCAGCAAAAATACCAAAGGGTGTGATTGTGGATCAATGACTCCTGGAGGCTCTTAATTAAACTGGGGTCCAGGTAGCCTGCCCATGCAGGAGGGCCATCCTTTTTTTGTCAGGGCTACAGGAGAGTGATGGGCTGCATCACAGGCAATTTAGGTTTGCGAATTTCTACTTGCTGGATGTGGAAAAAGAGACTCTCTTGTGCAGCGATTGAGCTAATGGCTACGGTGCCCCAGGGACCGTTTATAAACAGCAGAGAGGTGCTCGGGAAGCTGAAGCTGTAGGGAAAATGTGGTGCTGACAGGAAGAAATGCAGCTGCGGGAAAGAAGTAGCATTGGGTCCTGGTGGACATCAAGGTGACCACGAGCCAGCAAGGTGCCCTTGCTGCAGAGAAGGGGAAGGGTGTCCTGGGCTGCATCAGGAGAGGCATTGCCAGGGGCCGAGGGATGGGATCCTTCCCCTCTGCTCAGCACTGGCGGGGCCACGCTGGGGTGCTGGGTCCGATTCTGGGCTCCCCAGTACAAGAGACATGGACATACTAGGGAGAGCCCAACAAAGGGCCACCAAGATGTCCAAGGGACTGGAGCTTCTCTCCTGTAAGGAAAGGCTGAGAGAGCTGGGACAGTTCAGCCTGGACAAGAGAATGATCGAGGGGGAAACTCATCCGTGTGTGAAATACCCAAAGGGAGGGTGCAGAGAGGACAGAGCCAGGCCCTTTTCAGAGGTGCCCAGTGACAGGACAAGTGGCAATGGGCACAAAGGGACACATGGAAGGCTCCCCTAGGAAGCACTTTTTACTGTGAGGGCGACTGAGCATGGGCACAGGGTGCTCAGGGAGGCTGTGGAGTCTCCATCCTTGGAGGTATTCAACAGCTGTCTGGACACGGTGCTGGGCAATGGGCTCCTGCTTGGGCACGGGCTGTGGACAAGGTGACTTCCAGAGGTCTTTTCCAACCTCCACCATTCTGTGAATTCAAGCTTTGTTATCAGTCTTATTTCTAGAGTGAAAAAAAAAAAAAAGAGACAGGACTCCAACGTCGTCTTCGCCACCGCAGAAAGGGGAGAGTTCTCCCTCAAGGCCAGAAAATGAGCAAGTTTGGAGCACCCTGCTCAGGAGTGGCTTTTCCCAGCTCTTTTATCAGTGAGAAAACTGCAGTCTGTGAATGGTGAAGGTTGTTCTGCTCAAGCAGGCTTCCCTGAAGGGCATGGAGCTGTTGCAGAGGCGCGGCTCCCTTGCACTCTCTCCTGTCTCTTCTAGATGTTCTGCTTTTGTTTTCTGCAATTTCTGTTATTCCTGAAAGTGGTCTGTACCAGCCTTTGACTTCTGATAAATGACATTGTGTTAATTTGTGGTTTTTTTCCTTTTTCTCTGTAGGGAAGCCTTGATGAGAAATTATTGCAATTTGTGAAAGCTTTATTTGTGCTGCTGATGACTCAAAAGTTAGTAATGCTGCTCTGCTGTGATTACTGGGTTTAAAAAAATGACACAAATGAAAGTGGGACTTTTTGATTTCAGCAAAAATACTTTGAGGCAGAGAATAAAACCTTTTTTTATCATTAGCTTTTACTGATTTCAGAAGAGCTGTGCTTGTTAGTAACTTTAAAAGACACAATGAATCTAAAAATGCATTAATCCACTCGGTGCACTTCCAACAAAATTAACAGGCAACAAATGCTGAACAGGAAACCTTGGGAGCTGTGGGGAACGGGCGAGTTAAAAGCAAACTTAAGGACAGGGAAAACACGTAAAGAAAAGATGCTGTATTTTACTGAATTGCTGGAGCAGCTGTAACCGAAAGCAATCCATGCGCTGCCTGTCCTCAGCGGAATGACGTCCTGAAGGTTTCATTCATATCAACCTTCAACGGCAAAAGTGAAGTGAGGCTGCAGGAAACGTTAACGTGCGAACCAGAGGGGCTGGCTGAAACGTGAGGGCACTTCCGAGGCCAGAGCCCTGTCCCGGGCTCCGGCGTTCTGGGGGGAGCGCGGGAGGGAGCTGGGCAGAGCGTGCGGGGAGCAGGCTTGGAGGTGCCGCAGATCAGAAGAGTCCGAGGGGAAAGCAATGCCAATTTCTCCTTGCGGTTATGCGTTTTGGGTTTTTGTGGGGGGTTTTTTTGCTGTTTTTTTTTTTTTTTTAAGAGTAGTTTCAAAATGAATCTGGGAAAATTAGAAGGGGAATTTACATGGTATTTGAGGGATTTCCTTTGTTTTACAAATATTTTATCTTTTCTATTAAAAAAAACCCCATTAGGATGTGTGAAAGGAAGGAGAGAAAAGGTCAAGCCGCGTGCTCATTTGCTCTGGCGTAAGTCCGGACCAATACCTTTAATATCAGTGGAGCCGCTCTGGATTTGTCGAGGTGCGGACGAGCAAGCTCCGAGCGCGAGAGGCGCTTGTGCGGCTGCGGGACGGCTGGCTCGGTGGAGTGGAAGCAGAAAAAGCAGATGAGCTTGGATTTTCTGCAGCGCGGCGTGCGGCTGTGGAAGAGAAGGGTGTCAAGCACCCCGAGATTTGGAAGGGCTCACTTTTTAAAACAGTGTTGTGCGGATAGGGTGAACAGCCAGAGCTCTGGTGTGGCATAGGTGATTCTTTACGGAGGCTGAGTAAGCTGGGGAGAAAATTGGTTTGGGGTGTCCGTGGTAATGTCCTTCCAGCTTTGGAAGCTTGCTAAATTAAAAATAGCAACTCCTGGGAAAACAAAATCAGGAAAAAATTGCCTCTTGGGTGCTGTTTCTAATGTTGGGGTATTTCTTAATGCATGTTGCCTTCGAATTGATACCTTTATGCTTTATCAAATAGACATACAAAGTATACATCTCATAAAACTCCTCAGCTATGTCGGTATGAATATTTGAGGGGGACACGTGGGGTCATTTTGGATATGGCAAATCAGTACATCCCAGACGCTGAGCTGAGTGCTGCCAGCCCCAGCGTCCAGCCATTTACCTGCTGATAGCAGAAAACCACAGCAAAAAAAATTGCATCATCGGAGAGAAAAGAAAAACAGAAAAAAAAAGTGGTAGGAGCTTGGTGAAGCTGGGAGTGGAGCAGCAGCGGGGTGAGGCTGAAGGTCTGAGGAGCCCAGCCGCTGTCACAAGGAGCCTGCTCCGGGCTGGACGCAGAAGACTCCTGTTTTGTGCTTTTCCCTTCATTCTGCACATATTTCTCATCCCCGTGCCTACATTTTTGAGGAGTGAGTCTTACTTCTACAAAGCAGAAAAGTGTTGAGATAATTCAGTTTATGCATCAGTGCTTTTGTTAAAAATGTGTTACAGTTCTATAATTGTTGGTATTATTTTTGTTCATATCAAAGAGAGAAATTGATAGATCTCCTCCCCCTTTTTCTTTTTCTTTTTTTTTAAGATGCTGGAGCTCACACTTGGGCTGTGGGTTTCTTTGTGTTTGGTTAGTTTTTATTAGTTTTGTTAGTTGGGTTTTTGTTTGGTGTTTTTTTTTTTTTTTAATACTGTGTTGTACGAAGCAATGCCTGGTCCAGGGCACATAAGTAGGAAGCCTACAAGTGACCACATTCGGTACCGCACTGGAACCAAAGTTTTACACTTTTTTGGTAAGTTGCTTGTGGCAAATGCAGCTGTTCCTTTTGTTTGCCAGCCGCTCAGGGGTGCCTGAGAGACAGTGGTGATGTTCCCGGTCCCTGATGCGCCCTCGCCGCTGCAGAGCTGAGGGTCTCTCTCTGGATGGTTCCCCATTCTTCTTCCCCCGCTCTCCCGTTTCCTCCGCTCGTTTCCATATCCTTGCGGTGTTTATCTGTGACTTCTAACTAAACAAACGAACACAGTCTTCTCCAGTAATATACAGTGCCATGAGTACAATGTTGTACGATACTTCACCAATGTAAGCATTTTTTAAGTTGTGGTGGAAGCGTGAGGGAGAGCGTGGCAGGGATGCAGTAAAGTATTGGACGAGTTTCCTTGGCAATGTTGAGACTTGTGCCACCGAGCTCAATAAGTGCAGGCAGTAGAAAAGAGTGAGCTGTATTTAATAGACTATTTATGCAAATGACAGCAAAAAACATGACAATAAATAAAGGCTTTTATTTTTTGCCTTGCTTGTGCCTTGCAGTGGAAAGGTGTGCAACCAGAGCTCTGGAAATATAATTTGCAAAGGTCAAAAATTGATAGCAGAATTCGTAAATGGCCCTACTTAACAGACCTGGCCAATTATTCTTCATAAGTAATTTAACAAATACTTTTGCATCTTGTGTCAGACAAATTATTAGCTATTGGAAAAGCCTTATTCTTAGATTTTTTGGTCCTCTTTCTTACATTTCTCTGTCCCTGGGAGAGCAAGTTTATCATCTCGGAAGTCTTTTGTTTACAGGATACTTTAAAAATCCTAACCCAGGATAGGAAATGGGAATGAATAGTGGGGTACTTGGAACAGAGTTAATTTTCACCCCTTCTTGCAGTAGATGAAGCCAGATAGGTGAAAATTGGGCCAGGCACTGTACTGGACGTATTCCTGCCTGTGATGCCCTGGTTTACAGACGTGGAGGCTACTCGCCTACCAAATCTTTGCTGCTCCTGTCCAGCCCCACTATGGAGCACTGCTCTAGCTCCGACACACTTCTCTTCTGGAAGCCGTTTGGGAGAAACAAAAGCTTTCCAGCAGGATTTTCTGCTGTCTCTCATTTCAGTTGAAATGTGAAGGACACATCCAAGCATCAGCATTTCTTCTTCTGCACATACTCTCTTTCTCGCCAGTGCTTTCAGGAGTTGGAAATGCTGAAATGGTCCTTGGCCCCAGAGGGTGACAGGCCTGTCGGGCTGTGCCAAAGGACCAAACTCTGCACACGAGGGTGGTCAGCTCTACCTGAGCACTTGCAGCAAGGGTCCAGGCAGTTCTGCGGGTATTTCTTTGGGTGGTCTAGGAAAATTTAGTTCTAAAAAAGAGGAGGAGGGGACAAATGAAGTTCAGTGATCTCATTCAGAGAAGTGTTTATGCATAACTTAGGGTTTTTACAGTAGGCAGTTCATGAGGATATCAGCTGAAAGCAAAAGGTTCTAGGGACTGCTGGGAAAGGGATGGAGAACACAACCGTGGACACTGTTGTCCCACTGTGCACAGCCAGCCCCCCGGCATGCTCTTGTCCTGACTTGTGCATGCTGCTGTGGTCCTCTCACCTGCTGATGACCAGCACGGCTGGAGCAGGGCCACCCTGAGGTGATCAGAGCTGCTTGGCAGCTTCCATATGGGAAACGACCAAGTGGTGTGGTCCTCTAGGCTGGCAGGGTGATGGCTGAGGGGCTGGGATGGAGGTCATCCAGGGGAGGTCAGCTCTGGCCTCCGCGCAGTTTTCAGACATCAGTTGTTGGCTGTCTTCTCCCATGCAAGATCCCGAGGGCACCACATTTGCAGAGGCAGGACCCAAAGCAAACCAAAGCACTTCTCTTGCACAAGAAGTAGTGAAGCTGTGTACCTCCTCAGTGCTGCACGTTCAAAGGGTTCAAACGGCAACCGAGCAAGGCTGTTGATGAGATGAAGGGTGTTAAATACAAAGGCTTGACCTCTGGCTTGGGAAATCCCTGAGCTGCAAATAGTCAAATTACTGGGAAGAGTGTTCTGGGGAAATATCACTGGATGTTCGCTCTGTGCCTAAACTCTTCCCTGAGGTAGATAGGTCTTTGGTCTAAGCCAGGACAAATGCTTGTGTGCTTTGCTCAAGGCTTATGTCTCTGTTCCCAGCAACTGACTTCAGCACACTTCAGCTAGGTTTCATTGCTGCTCTACATGAGTTTTCTGAGATGAGGGTGAGTAATTTGAACCCAAGGTCCTTTGCTTTGTGTTGCTGGAGTCTTTCACTGGTCGGGTCAAACTTTAGTGAGCTCACTTTCAAAGCACGAACCGTACTGCCATGGATGAAGGGTAGTATTGAGTTGGCTCTGGACAGAAGATGATGCGAAAGGAAAAAATGCAAGAAATACTGACAAAATGAAAATTGAATTTTTTGTTTTTATGTGTGTAGCATTTGTGGTTAAAGTACATGAGAATGTGAGAATATTAGCAAATTAAGATATATGTGAATATTAGCATTAAGCACTGTAGCTATCATCATGTGGGCTGGACCATGAGCTTGAACATGTCTGGAAAGCAAACCTGTTAAACTGCATTAAGAAGGCTTTACAAGTAGCAGTC
>Ga0065711_1009110_pt1 | contig 11610 bp, 3 predicted proteins | sample Hoacrofraction12_FD_59098 | JGI IMG/M metagenome (GOLD analysis project Ga0065711, IMG submission 59098) | Hoatzin crop microbial communities from Cojedes, Venezuela - Epithelial fraction 12 v2 (version 2) | ecosystem: Host-associated > Birds > Digestive system > Esophagus > Crop | place... | reverse complement strand
GGTCAGGCATGATTTCCCCTTGGTGAATCCATGCTGACTACTTCTGATAACCTTCTTTTCTTCCACTTGCTGACCTTCCAAAGGGACCAGTTTGAGACCAAACAGTTTGGGAAGCTGAGGCATTGAATCCATTTGGATTTTTTTGATCTCTTTCCACCTCTAATGCTTGGACACCAGAAAAATAGACCTTTTTGGTTTCTTTTGTCCCACAGTTGTAATTATTGAGACATTGTCTCAGGGGGTGGGGGCATCCTAAAAAAGCAAAAGCCAACTTTGCCATGAAATACTGGTGGTCCATGGTTGGAGTATTAACATGTACATGGTGTTTTAACTTACTTAGAGCACAATCAAAAATCTCTGAGCTCGGACTTGCCTTGAGTTGACAGGGCAAGTAAGTCTGCAGTGAATAGATACCGCTTCAATTAAAGTATGCCAAAGTAAAGGGTAGTTTTCAAGAGGTGTTATACTTCATTTTCCCTAACATATTTGTTTTAAAAATTTTTATCTAGAACTGCCTAATAAACCATATAAGACTGATTATAAACTCGTCTCTATTTTCTGAAAGAAATAATTTGTAAGCTGTGGGTTTTTTTAGTATTCTTCTTCAGAACCTCTTTCGGAATTTGGACAGTGATATCTTTGAATTGTATATTACTTGTAGGTGTTGAGGAGAAATAATTTCATATATATAAAAGCAAGTTGCAGATTAATCATTTTTTGGAGAGGTGAGGTGAGATGAGACTGTTGGAGAATCCCAGAAAAATTTGCGTTCAATATCTGGGAGCAGTCTCTCTGCACACTGCTACAGAGGAGGGATGACGCGCTGCTTTATAGAAAGAAATATTGGGATCATGTGAAGTTTCCCTGTCTTTCACATAAAGCACATTGTACTTGCCTCTGTCCCCTTTTCATGATTCTGCTATCATGGAAAATGGGGAAACAGAAGAAAAAAACATTTTATATTATACTTATGGTTTTAACATCTATGTACTTCGTTAGGAAATATCTCCCTTTTAGAAAAGGCAAAGATGTATAGATTTTACCCCATCTCAGGGGGGGCTGCATCTTAGATGTGTCTGGGTTAAGTCATGGTGAGGTGGTGAGGGCTAGCTGACTGGTTGGTGTGGGCTAGTGGGCCAAGTGGAAAATACAGGCCTCTCTTCGTCAGTCTGTCCATATGTCACTGGCTTTTCATGTTGAGCCTTTGCAACTAAAGAAAATGTTTTCATCATTTTTGTTCAGCAAAATTAAAACCAAGCAACTCTTTCAGTGTGCCAGATTCCCAGGACAGGCCCAGGACCAGTGATACCAACTGTTGCGTCGGAAATATTTGCAACATGTGCTTTGCTATAACTTTGATTCCAAAATTGCTCTTAAGAAGTCAGCAGTGCGTGTTTTTGGGGACGTGGCGAAAGTGTAGAAACGGAAGACAGTTACACTAGAAAATGTAGTAGGCTCTTGAGGTGATGAAATTGGGAAGACTTTGTTTATAATTAAAGGCTCAATGTTACTACAAGGTAACTTCGTATTTAGCAAGAGCCAGGATTCTCTAAAAATTGTCCCATAGCACCATCTTCTGAGCAAACCCTGTATGGCAAACGGTTCTGCCTGAACCGAATTCACGAGCTGCGATGGGCTCGCTGTACGCTCAAGCAATACAAGAAAATCTCAGTATGCAGTACCTGACTTTTCAAGCACTGGATTATGAGCAAACTTGTATCCACTCTGCTGAGGAAGAGGACTTAGATTATGAAGTGTTTAACGGGTTCGTGTGTTCCCTGACTGAAAAATTCATAGACAAACATCAGATAACACTAAGGAAATTAGCAATGCGAAAATCCTATGTAGAAAATGAAGTTTGTGTGACCCTGAGAAAGTTCTTATAAACTTTGACTGCAGGCTATTCAATTCTTGGTTTCTGCGGTTCTAAGACATCTAACACTGATCAGTTGAGACTGTGGTTTAGAGAAACTGTTTTATGCATGAAATGAAAAATTATACTCTATTTTTGCCTATGTAATTTTTCTTCATATTTTCTGCACTGCTCATAATATCACAAAATGTTTTCTGGGCTACATATTTGGCTATATGTTGTAGGAATAGTGCAATATTTTTGTTATAATCTATTTTGCGATGAAATAGAGAGATGTTTATGATGCTTTAAAGGTTGAAAATTATGTGGCCAAAGGATAACAGTTTTAGAAGTGCACCCAAATTGATGAGGTTATAGAAAACCAAGAGCAAAAACACCCAGAAAACATGCACAAGGAAATTAGCTCAGGTAGCCTCATATACATAAAACCTGAAAACAATATGCATACAAAATTGTAAATTTTGGAAGAAAGGTATATTTCCAGAAAAAAAGAGAAAACCTGTTTAGAGACAAAAGCCTTACAAGCTGTTATTTTGGTAATATATGTATATAAGTGTCATACAATTGTTCTGAAGGATGCTTCAGTCTCAAAGGAAGGAGAACCGAGGACATTTGAGTTTCAGATAACTGCAGTTGAAGTTAGTAGACGTTCTGTTGGTTATTGTGACTTTTACTAGTTGTTGTAATTTACTGGAATTTACTCAACTTCTGTTGTGAATTTACTCAGGGAAGGGGACAGTCTCCTTTTACCAAGTTTGTCTATGGAACAGAAGATAAACTAATCAGCTGGTAACAGAACATCAATCTGTCATCTGACAATTAAAAAGCACTCCGTTTTGTTATTTTATCTGTGTATCCAAGGTGATTTGCGTTCTTTTTTTCTTCTCTGTATATTTTTCTGTATACATCTAATGAAGAAGAGATTGTGAGAAGCCGCCTCTCCAGTGGATCAGGGAAGGCCATCTAAGTTGCAGACATGAGAAGGGATAACAAAGAGTAAATATAAGATAGAGAAATCCTGCCTTGAAAAGCCAAAATGCTTACAGTCCTTTTGTAGCCAGTCTCTCAATATTTTCCTTTTGTAGCCAATCTCACACAGTCTTGCCCAAAATTACCCTAGTCTTCATATCCACTCCCCGTTCCTCAACACCTTTTAAAACTTTCAAAATATGGAAATAATTCGGGTGAAACCTTGGAGCATTTGCTGTAAATGGAAACATTTTTGGACTTTGATTTTGATTAAAACAGATTCATTCTCTCACCTGAAAGAACAAGGGGAACTGAGAGTGTCTTGTATTAAACTTCCTGCTGGAGTAACATGCAAACACACTTTCAGGTATCANTTTCTATTATTAAGTATAAAATATTAATCTATACTTATAATACCATATATAAGAGATCATTCCTAGATAGTCTCACTCAAATGAGTTGTCCAGGCAATACGTGGAGGATGTATTTTCTTCTTAGTCGTATATGGTTGGCTTGTGAAAATCTTGACAACATGAAGTTAGTGCTGTCCTCTTCTGTACACTCCACAAACATGATTATTCATGTACAAGAGAACAGAATTTTTAGTTCTTTTTCCAGATTAGAATTGCNATGGAGATAAAAGTCCTTNGGGATGTGGGCACGAGGAAGAGGTGGTGCGTAACCTTTAATGATTCTATGTGCGAATGACGTAAAGCTTTATTGAAAAGCTGGAACAGTTGAATGTCGCATTTTGTTGTCAGGTTTCTTTGGCAAGAGATGAGGTCAGCAGAGATCTTAAAGATAAAAAGAATATAGCTTTGCTGTGACAAAAGCAGACCTTCATCTTTCTGAGGGGATGTGGCAGTGAAAGGATTTCTGTTCTGACAAAATTCCTCTCTTTCCTTGTAAGAGGAGATAGGGAATAAGAGGTGAGGCTCGAATATCAACTGCAGGTCCTCTTAGCATACAACCTCTTAGAAATACTATGTCAGTGGTGACTGCTACAGAAGTTCAATTTAATCTCTCCAGAAATTATTTCTAATCAACAAAATGACATTTCCCCATGGGAAGAACCCATGCTGAAACAGACAAATAAATTCATTGCAGTGTATTCAGTATGCAATTTTTATGATGTCTGTGGTCAGAGAAAATGAGCTAATTTGAGTGCAGAATTTTGCTTTTGAGAGTCAGATACCGAAGCCCAGATATTTAACATCATGCACCCGATCTCTGAATGAGTCTAGGGTCAGGGGGAAGTAAAAAAATTACTTTATGTGATAACCATCTACAGAAATATACATGTAGAAAGAGATAAGATTAGCCTCACATGACACTTCATTGATTGCCTTCAAGGAAATTACCCTGGGCATTCCTTCCAGCCATGCACAACTGATTGTCTCCTTTAATGTTAAAACATGTATTTTTATTCTGTAAGCAGGTCAGAATGTACTGTAGAAAAGCTGGTTTTGTAAGTTCCTCAACCAAGAAGGGAGAAAATGGAGAACATGACAGCATGAACTAGTCACTAGGTAGCTCAAACAAGCTTAGAATTTCAAAGAAACTTGTTGGCTTAGAGGAGATACTGTCTGAAACAGACTAGCCTATTAACTAATCTGGGTGTTGAAATATTTTTTCTCTGACAGTTGTTAGTAGCTATAGTACTGGTTTCTTACCCTGTAGATGTGTTATGAAGATGAATGTTCCAGTAATGCAGTTACATTACTGAAAGTAACATTGCCGAAGTAATGGAAGGGATTTTTCTGGACTAGTTGGTTCTTACGCCCTTTGCCTAAATATCTCCTACTGGTAGATGGAGACGTGGTAGTGGTTAAGCTGAACCTTCAATCTTTCCCAGAATTTATTTCGTGGGGTAAGTGGTATCTCTGCTTCGCGTAAATTACATTATATAAAATATCTTCTCTGGTCCAGTTCATGTCGAGATTATCACTGAGTCCAAAGAGGGAAAAGGTGATTTAAGGGCAGGGCATAAAAAGAAAGAAAACAGGGTGATCTGGGCAAAAAAGAAATAGCACAAATAGTAATCATTTTGCCGGCAAGAGTCATGATAAAAAGCACTGAGTAGTACAAGGTCTGAGTTAAGAGAGGATGGCTCCCTCCTGCACTCTGCGAGTGAGCCAGCTGTGCGAGCAGCTGTCAGGGCACCTCAGAAGCCAAGATGCTACATAACTGCTGCACCTACTCATGTTTGGAGAAACAAGGAAACGTGAAGGGATGACACCTCATCAGAGAATATCTCTAGTTTTTCCTCTCACCTAATAATGTCTCAACCTCTCCAAATTCTCTCCAGTTTGCTTTTCTCCTATCTTCCTGTTAGGTGTCCAGTTTCCTTTTGTGAGTTGCTAGTTTCCTTTCACATGATTTTTCACTGCTCTACAAATAATATGGAAGAAAAAAACCCCAAACTTTAGTACTAAAACCACTAAGGAACTGCTTTTTGTAGAAAATTCAGTTGTGCCATTTCATTGCTTAAATTCAAGTATCCACTCACATTTTATTGTGATGTTTTCTAGTACTTAAGATTTTAATCTTGTGATAATTCTTGTCATTTCATCCTAAAATAGATTATTTTGAAATTATTTCAAGATGTGAGTCTGTAATATTGCTCTTATTCTTTACAAGTTGAAACGAACTTTCAAATCCACAGCTCCAGACAGGATTGTCAGCCCATGCATAACCTGATTCCCAGCTGCACAGCTGTACACAGAAGTACTCGTTGTAAGGAAGTGGGTACTGCATTGCTTCTGCTTTCCATGGCACCTTAATAGCACATCTCTTGGTACCTCCTCTTCAGACAGAGGCTGAAGCTGGAGTTTTCACTCAAGGAGACGGAGATGCAGAATTAGGTCTGCAAATGTGATTTTTAAAGCCATTCTTCCCCAAGTTGACCACTTGAATTCATAAGGTCGCATTCAGGTTGCTCTGGCTTTTCTTTGCTTCATACCCTTCCCATCTTTTCCCGTTTCCACTTAACCGTATTTATCTTTGTGTTATTTCTATAACAAGCTACAGCCTTAAACTTAAAATTTAGAAAGTGTGCTTGTTACCAGAGCTTGCCACAGAAATTAGTAGAGCATCTCGTCACATAACACACACACACGCAGATATTCACATACTTTGTCTCAGTGGCTGTTGTTCACAGCAGGAAGAGCTACTGAATGTATCAAACTGCGAAGGGTAGCTGTATGCTGCAAGCTAGAAGAACCCTACAATTTTTTTCTCCTGCTATTTTTTAAATAAGCAATCTTCATGACACTATTTCTTTAGAGAATGGTGAAGAAATGACAAGAATATTTAAAGATTTGTTTAGGTGGATTGTTTATACCTAGGTGGTTTTCCTTAGTGTCTTATGCCTGGTTTATTGATTAATCTTTTAACAAAATTCACAAGCTGAAAGGGGGGGACAAAGGCAGGGGAAATTCTGTGTCGTCTCTGCAGTCATAACATTTGCAAGCCATGCAGTTCTCAAAGGCTGCTCCTGTGAGTTCGTGTTAAGGTACTCACCCGTAGGTTCTGTTCTTCAAAACTGCTATGCTCAAGTCTTCATTTTCTTTGCTTGCTTTAGACTTGATTAGGTTTTTAGATACGGTTTTATGTTTTGTAAACCACTCTCTTAGCTAAGGACTCATGCCTGCTTTCTCTCACTTGAGGCTGTGTGCCTGCTTTTACCCCAAGAAAAATTCCATGCAAAGGCTCTATGAGAAACACCCATTGGTACTGGTCGTTTATGTGTCTATTCTGATGTGCCTCTTGCACATATCTTGACATTAGTTGCACATTGTTCGTGTAATTTGTGTTTTAGAGTTTTAAAAATGGGCATTCAATATCAGTGCTTTCTCAACAAGAGTAGAATAAATGAGGATACACTGGTTACTGGAAACAGTGATGTGCTGTTATAGGAGAACATGAGAAAAGGATGATGTAGAGCCTGAATGACGAGCACTAGTGACCCTCTCCCTCTGATCCACACAGGTCTTTATTTATATCAGAGAGTGCACATGGCTGTTCCATGAGCAAAGCAGTTATGGCAATGAATAGGGAAAAATGTTAGTATTTTTATTATTAATGTTTTAAAGTTAATATTTGCTGCAAAAAGATGTTCTGGGTAGATGGTCAGGCAGGTTCCCTAGAGGCCAGGGGAGAGAGAGAGAGAGAGAATATTAACATCTACCTCACAGTCACGAGTGTTTTGCTACGCAGATTCCTTGTCAAGCTTGGTGCTTAGACCCTTGCATTCGCTTCAGATTATTGATTTGGTGGGAAATAAAAGTACCTACCTTCCTTCTCTGATGTGAATTCTCTAATCCATGACCCACTAGGTGGTTCAGGGTTCCTCATTTGCTTGGCTCTTTGTGTAGTTTTGGAATGGTAGGGGCTTTTTGTGGGGTTATTTTTCCCCCCCATAAGAATAGGTACAAAATGCAAACAGTCATGAAATAAAGCTCATTTCCTGGCACGCCAAGCTCGCAAGGGATTTGTGCATTGATCTAGAAATTCAAAACTAAATGAAGGTAGTTACGCTGGTAAGTGTCTCTTGTAGGACAGCTTTACATAACGGCCCTGTAAGAAATTATCTTAAGATGTGCTGTACTTTCAGCCCTCTGCAGACATTCAGCTCATGTTGCCAAGGGCTGGGTCATAGGATCCCCTTTCATAGAAAGACCATTCTAATATGACAGTATTCATAACTGTTTTTGACTCCAGAAAGAAAAAAGATGAACTTTATCTAAAAAGAAATGCTAGAAGGAAGGTAAATTTTAGTCTATGTGGACCAGATTTAGTAAGGATACTAAGACAGGATTTTTTTATCTTTCAGAGTACAAAAGTGATTGATACTTCCGTGTTTTCTATTCTTGAAAATACGCAAAATAAAACCCACAAATTTGTCAAAATATAGTCTAAATTTTCTTAACAGTGAAAGTAAAGTTTATTTGAATGTAGCATGCTATATACAAACATAATTGATTTTTAACTTTAAAAATTTTCCTTTTATAAATATGCTTATGACACTTCCTCTTTAGAAGCACTCACTAGGATTAATACTATTAATTTTTCAAAATAGCATATTTCTGAATTCTGAAGACAGTATTCTATCAGGAAAGTTAGACTACATGTTCAGAGAATTTTCATCTCTGTCTTGAATTTTCTCAAGCTGACAAAGCAACAACATAAAAAACACTAAAGTAGATACTGTCCAAATATTGTGCTTTACAGCATAGCATATCTTACATACGTTCTTTTTCTAAAATACATTTTCAACATTTGAAATCATAAAAAAAATGAATGCAAAACAAATCAAAAACTTCATTAGAAATTGGCACACAAAGAAAATATCACGCGTGTGGAATATTATCTGCTGGTTTTGGGTGATTCATTTCCTGTATATTTTTGATTCTTAGCATTCCCTTATCTTCAAATAAAACATAAACATGCTCATATAAATGGTATACAGTGTTGCACAGGGGACATGGGAGTTTTCTTACCATATTTCTACTGTACATGAGAGGAAAGCTGGTAATCTTCAGCTGAGGTCAAAGATTGTCATATCAATATGATATAAAAATTTCATTGTGTAAGTTATATTCAAGGAATGTAATTATGCAATTGTTCTAAAATTTAGTGCATGGTGATTATAGCAAGAATAGTCAAATTAGTTTAACATATACTAACAGATGGTTAGTGGGCAAAGACAAATCCATTAATAACATGACACACTGATCAGCATTAAAATATCACATATCTATGCACTGTGAAAATGATTGCAAATTATATTAGCATTGTGTTTTGACAGGAGAGATTTCTTTCTGGTGGCGCATACTTAATAACACAAAGATACCTTAGCCCTACTATTTCTTAACTTGCACTATTCAATTGAATATACTGCTAAAAATGGGTATTTTGTCACGGTGCTAGCAATGCTAGAGGTTGAATAGTAACCAAATTCTATGCTTCCCTGATTTGATTTTAAAGTTAAATTAGTAATCTAATTTCTGAATATAGAAATAAAGCTACTTCCGTAGAGAATATTCTGTTGCCAGTGATATTTATGGGTAAATATTTCCTTCTGTGCAGTTCTCTGTTGAAAGTGTTTGTCTCTTATTCATTTTCAGTTACTTAAACTATAAAAGCTCTTATTGAAAACATCAGCATTTCTGCCAACACAGAAATGAAAAAAGGCTTTGAAATCTTATACTTCCATTTATCACTTTACTACTGCATTTTATAAATAACAGATATACTTTAGTATCAAACCTGAACCATTTAAACATATTGTTGATTTTATGTATTAGGCTTAATAAAATAATTCGCTTATACAAAATTCTCTGATTTTTTTAATACGGGAGGACACTTTTGTGCTCCAATAGCATAATGGCTCGAGATAAGCATTCTCTATAATGGGGGGCTGCTAGGATGTGTATAGTCTGCTTTCCAGGAATGTTTCTTATCTTCCTCAGTCTTCATGAAACTCCACTCAGTTCAGTTTCACAATATTTATAGTCCTCAGGGCAACTTCACCACAACAACACAAGCTCCGGCCCTGCCGATATTGACAGGAACTTCCTAAAAAAGGAGAAAAAAGGAAAAGAAAAGGGAGAAAACATGTTTAGTAGACTCTTATAGAGAGGACTAGAAGAAATTACTTTCAGATTAAAAGGAAAACAATTTGTTTATTCAAACTAATGTACTGTTAAAAAAATTAGATTTATCTAGGGCTCTAAAACCACAGTTTCAGCTTTTTGGGAAAAGGCGTTAGCAGCCGCTGAGAGTTACAGGAGTGTAGGCTGCTGGTGTTTCTCTTGACTTTTACAAAAGACCTTCACATCCTATGTTCCAACGACACGGACTATGTAGCTACAAAAGGATCTGGACAGTTCTAAACATTATTTCCTTTCAGTCTCAAAGGTGATGGTTACAAAGAGGAGACCCTGAAGGGGCCTCCAGCAGAGGGCATTGCCGACAAACTCATCCCGGCTTCAACAACCGCAAATTCCAGCACTGCACGCACAAAACCACTTGTGCGGCCTGGCTCACTTGCCTCTGTGCTGCCTCCACCCTTTCGTCTGGTCAGTTTTATAGAGTTATTTCACAGGAGAGGCAACCAGTATTTTATACAAGCCAAACAACGCCATTACCGCATCCTAATACATCATTTTTCACAAACCCAGTGATAATTTTGCAACTTAATCATTTTTTCTTTGCTCATTATTCGAAGAGAATTATTCCTGTCTGCAGGACAAATTCCTGTTATTTATTAGGTAATTCTTCCTATTACCTCTGTCCACTCGTTATTTTGAGCATCGTAGGACTCCACGGTGTCCAGGTACGTGTGGCCATCATAGCCCCCAACAGCATACAACCTGTCCCCCAGAGGACAAATTCCAACAGCATCCCGAGGCACGCTCAAAGGGGCCACTGTTGTCCAAGCATCTGTTTTAGGATCATACCTAGGAAGTTTTATGATCAAAATTAGAAGAATACATTCTAGAAACACATTTCAAACTTAAAATAGCTGATATTTGCTTATTTTGTCCTGTATTGTAGTTCAGCTTACACCATGAACTACTACAGAGAATTACGAGTAATGTGGCTAAGTATTCAATTTAACCACTAGAGGGGTCTTCAAGCACATAAAAAATGCCCATATTTTCACTTTTTGATTACAGTCTCTTCTATCGGATTAAATAATCAATACATTTTTAGCAGAAATGAGGCCTGAGGGAATGGTAGCACAGCCATCAGTTGACTCAGCAAAGTTAAATTCATTATTTTTTCTTTCTCCATAAAGATTATTTTGTCTTTCATTTCAGAACTAATGTTTTCAGAAAATTTCACTGTAAAAGAAGTTAAACATCTCATATAGTTGATAAAATTTGTGACATAAAATTTGTAGCAGTATTTTACGTCAGTGTTGATTTTCTTTCTGCCATGTAGTCAGTGAATTTTCAATATAAACTCAAGTAGATTCCAGGGTAGTTCCAGCTTTACACCATCTAACTGAGAACAACGCTTAGCCATTTTTATTCATAGCAGGGAGCTGAATACTTGCTCATTTTTGCTTTTTTATCCCCAAATAACACAAGAGTGTCAATGCATACCCACAGGCCATTAAACAGCCAGAGGAGTTGTCCCCACTCATTATGTTCCCTTCTCACCCAGGGCTCAGCTGTTCCCTGATCCTCCTACATTGTGCCGCAGTGGCAAAGCAACAACTGACACCATACTCTGTTTCTGCAAAAGAAATTTCCAGTATTTGCTTTTTCTTGAGAACTGTGCTTATTAAAGGAGAACACAAAAATGGGATTAAAGAAGGACCAGATAAACAGTGTTTTCATTTTGAAAAGTAATTACTTTTCAAGTGGATATAAAGCCCAGATTTCAGTGCTTGCAGTTGTGTGCTACCAAAATCATTATGCCAATATATTAAGGCGCGATTTAAAGTTTGAATTCAAGCTAAAGTAGTTCGCTTTGGTGCATGTTTACTTTTTTTCTTGCTTGTTAAATCAGACCCTTACCACATGTCTTAGCCTGATTTACTGTAGCGACAGTTTCTTGCAGAAACAAGACTCTTTCTATCAGTCTCGTCCATCAGGAAATATCTGTGTAGTGACTACTGCCTGTTTGAGTATGTGTTATATGTTATATTTTTAACCTTTGGTCAGTATCAGCCAAACTACTGGAGGAAGAGACAATTGAAAAGTATTTAGTTCCTACAATATACGACACACATAGACTAGACCTGTGTTTTGGCA
>Ga0065711_1009109_pt1 | contig 11610 bp, 5 predicted proteins | sample Hoacrofraction12_FD_59098 | JGI IMG/M metagenome (GOLD analysis project Ga0065711, IMG submission 59098) | Hoatzin crop microbial communities from Cojedes, Venezuela - Epithelial fraction 12 v2 (version 2) | ecosystem: Host-associated > Birds > Digestive system > Esophagus > Crop | place... | reverse complement strand
GGGTTGGACTGGATGACCCACAGAGGTCCCTTCCAACCCCTACCATTCTGTGATTCTGTGATCTTCGTTGCTCTGTCAAAAGCAATCTAACCGCAGATTTTAGTCCCACCCCCTCCATCATCTACCAGATGTTCTAATCAAGATAATCCCAGCAAGGCTATTTCTTGCATTTCGTTTTCTGGAATGCTGGTCTGCTTCTGAAGCAACACTAGTAGTGTGGAACGTTTGCTCTCTTGCCTCCAAACCATTAACATCAAAAAGTCAGAAGCATTTTTTTTTTCCCACTTCAAGTGAGGCTAATTCTGCTGATACCTTTTTGTAATGTATAACGTTTTCAGAATTTCATATCAGTTCTGAGGGGAAAAAAAAAGGTGTTAATTTGAAGAGCTGGCTCTCCTTCATTAAAATACTCTGTCCAAACTGGCCCTTAGGAAAAAACACAGTATTTTTATTTCCTGTCTGTTTCTTCCTAACTACTGAAACAATAAGCTTTGTCTTACACCCAGTCTAACATATCTATCACTTATGTTCTTAACTCACATCAAATCTAGAATCCAAAATACCAGGATCCTTCTAGGACTCCAGGATTAGCAAAGAAACTAATTATTTCCGTGGGTTGTTGGTTTGGGTTTTTTTTGTGTTTGTTTTGTTAAACCATTGATTTCATCATCAATTGTTTAAAAAACATGTTTATACTGGCATTGCCACATATTGGCTTGGCATTTCACAGTATTCTCATCTTGCTTTGCCAGCTACCTCTTGTCTACCTTCTGCCTCCAATGCAGAGTTAAAAAAAAAAGTGAAGAGAATAAGCACATGTCCACAGAACAAATTCAAAATCTGTAGAAACAGCAAGTACTTATGAACTTTGCTTGATTCAAATTTAGATGTAGATGTTACCACTGATGTCTACATTAATTTGTACAATCCAAATAAATATTACTTTTAAGCCTCAAAACTACTGCTTTCAGATCATTCAAATCACCTTTCCTTTCGTCATCCCAGTCATCAGAAGAACAATAATTTGAGGAGTCGAATTAAAAACTGCTGCTAGTGCATTCAAGCTGCAGCCTGGTATGCTGAAATGCTCTCTCATCGTTCCTTTGTACTTCCCCATCTTCTGCCTCTTGCCGTANACTTGTGTCTCATGCTTCCAGCCCCACAGACCTTTAGTGCTGGGTTTGTGGTACGCCTAGCTCAGTGGGAATCTGTCCGTTACTATTAAGATCCAACTCCAACAATACAAATACTACCTGGATTAATCTACAGGCAAGGACTGGTTATTAAAATTAAGGACTATTATAAAGGTGGATTTTAGAAAGTAAAATTAGAACAACATCCGATCTTCAGGTTATCAATGCATTTTCCCGTAAGGAAAAAGAACTGCAACATGTATTTTATCATTCTGCTGTACCGCTGAATTTCAAACCTAATGTTACCTTATAGGGGGAGATATGAGTGTCTGAAGGAAAGGCCAACATTCCCATCACTTGTCGAACCTCATCCAGCTGGCTTCCCTCAGCCTGACTGAAATGCTTCCTTGCATGTCTGAAATACAGAATTTACATCTTTAGTATACAGCCTTGTTTCTAAATCAAGTAAGTTTACATAATTATCAAATATTTCAGAGAAAACCTCTAGATTCTGCTCTCAATACATGAACTCCAAAAGGTGATGTATTTAAATGGCTTGAAAAAATACATCCTGCAAATGTGAATGCAGGAATGACATTAAGAATTAGCAATTTTACACCATAATTTCTTAGAAACTAGGACTTGTTACTGTAGCATGACATCTTACCCCACCTACATCTAGAATGACAGACCCATGATTATTAGAAGCAATGTCTTTGCTTATGCAAGCTCAATGTATCATACTCGCTCCTCGGGCATACACTCGCTAGTGAGATGCCTGCAGTCTGGTAATCAGCTATTCCAAACTATTAAACATCAAGAGCATTCAAATACCACCTTTTTTATACTGACTTTTGAGAGAATATTTACTTCAGAATAAATGATATTTTTGGTGTAGGCAAGAAGGCAATATCCCTTTCTGTGCAGACTGCAAGAAATTGCAGGGTAATGTAGCAGAAAACACCTTGTTAAGAGCAAGTATTTTTTTTTTGCCAGGATAATAAAAAAATTAAGTACAACTTCTATAGAAGTTTTTGTACTTTAACACGTAATACTGATAAGAGCTACACACAAAGCTGAAAACTTGGATATTTGAAAGTGACAGAATTTCCAGAAACGTATTTGAAGCAAAACCGCAAACTTGAACATTTTTCAGAAAATCCATACTAAGAAACTACAGAATTACTATCAGATTATAGGGATATGCAATTACTTTAAAACCCTGTAGGAAAGCCGCCCCTATCTAGTCTTCCCAAGATTATCAAGTTTCCAGTCAGAGTTTAAGTGTGCAGGAAACCCCCCAGCCTGTGAAGTGGATGGTCAGCTCAGCACTTCTGCTAAACGCTCCTGTTTTCAGTGGAGCACTGCTGTTGCGCAGTAGACCGAGCATGGAATCACCACTAAACTGAATTTCTGGCATTGCGTGAAGTGTAGAAAAGTCCTCCCTATGACGTATTTTCTCCACAGTGTGTATTACGGGGAAGATACCAAGTCATCTCCGGTAAGTGCTTGCTCTTTTAAGGAGTCTTGTTAAAATATATTTAAAGTTACACATTACTTTTAGGAACATACAGTATTCTCCAATTGTCCAATTCAGGGGTGGAATTAAAAAAAACAGAAAAATCTAGCTAAGTCGTGTCCCGTTCCTCCCGTCCCCCACCCCCAATTCTGAGTTCCACTAACTACACTTAGGTCATCAATACCATGAGAACAGGCTCTTTAGCAGTGTGTCAGTACCCCTACTTCCTCTCCCACCCAAAGCAGGAAGCAATGGAAGTTATGTAGGACAGACTGTTTCCACCCAACTTCCTATTTGGGGCGAGCAATTCAGGAATGTAAATATTGTTCCCCAGGTGATTACTGTTACAAGAGCAGAAGTACAAAACCCATGGCCTGAGAGAAGAGGCTGGGCAGCCTGGACATGCTGGAAGAAAGCTAAAATAAGTGCTAGTGCAGAGCTGCAGAAGAAAGTGATAGCTAGGTAAAAGAAAGCTTAGGCAAAGCAAAAAATTCAGACCTACCAGTTAAGCTAAAGTACTGTGTGTCCATGCACAAGGGAGAAGAAAAAAAGAAAAAAAAAAAATCTTAAAAGAACTGATGACTGTGCCCTTGTGTTCTGTGATGTTACAACAGAAGTACTTCAGTTTTTGCTTCGTTAGTATTGTGGTCCTGCTCCTCACCAGGCCTTGACAACTTGCCCTTACAGACAGCATTTCAACAACGCATCCCTCTTGCTTAGAGGAAGCCCTGAGCTGCAACAGGCCACGCTCACTGTACGTGTTCAAGAAGAGCTAGGGTTAACACTTTGTTCTGCGTATGTACGATATATAATCGCCATGTGTGTGTTAGCCATTCAAAGGAGAAGTGGTCAGCAATCCAACGCTTCCATCATTTGCAGGGCACTGAACACACTGGGTTGTCGTGGCCATTTTGGGTTCAGCCAGAAGGAACTGGGTTTTCTGAAGCGACCTTCTGGTAGTCTTCATCTCCTGACTTTCCCTTCCACCTGTGCCCTTAAGAAAACAAGGAAGTTTTCCCACAAAGCCTGCCATGCTAGTGTCTGAACCTCACCCTCTGAGCACCAACACAGAGAAATTACCATGAGCAAGATATCCTTTAAAGGAGAAGCAAGTCTGTTAATCCATAGTGCTCTGAAGTCTTTTTCAGATTGGGAAGCACGAAACAGTACTATGCGAGTACTTGTGAATGCACAACATTCAAGTAACTCACGCCATTATTCACCCCTTCCCTTCTCATTCAGCTATTTCCATCTCTTTGTGCAAACGTCTGCCCTTGGAGGTATGTAAGAACCCCAGAATGCTTCTTTGCAATGTTTCTACCACCATTAGCACACAAGAGTCAGTACAGCTAGAGCAGGGAGCTAGATTTTTTTTTTTCTTTAGATCATGCCAAGCGGAGCATCACTAAAACCACAAACAAAATTCTTGTGACAGTTCAAAGTAATAGGTAGAAAATGTTTTTCAAATCCCAGAATGATTCTGTAAACTCTGTGGGGACAAAGTCCACCGTCTTGTTTGAAACAGCTGTTCCTCCAGCCCACGCAGGTACAGCGGACATATCAGACTTCACAAATGCAGGAGTGAAAGGATATTTCTGAAAACTTGAAGATTTACAGTTTACTGTCTACTAAACATACATTTTTAACAATCTACGCTATGCAGTGTGTATATGTATATCTACATATGCCAGAATAAGAATGAACATATTTAGCAGGAAGCAGCAATAACTGAACACAAACATGAGGTGTTATCAAGAAAGGACTTGTTCTTTCTGCTCAGTCTTTCTGACCAGCACCTGAATGCCCTTATCTCAGAGGCCATTGTGACTACTAGCAAAATCTATACTTAAAGTGCTCAAAAGTTTTATTACTTTTATACGCCTGTTCAACTCCATCCCATCCCATAATAAAAACCAAGGAACAAACAAACTGTGTTTATTGACCCTTGCAGGAGAGAAGGTTACTGAAATGAACAGACTGCAGCCACTTGCTCCTAACTCTGCACATCAGCAGCTCTTTTTACTTACTCCTTCTGTCCTTTATATCCCAAGAACATGAAGTGCACAGGGTGTTTTGTTAAGCTTGTAGCTAAGATCTCTGCGTATCTCTAGCATCCCACAAAAGCAAAGTAGCAGAATGCTATCAGATTCCCAGAATGAAATTAGTGAAAGCCCCAAAAGTGTGAAATTAGTGTAATCAGTCATTCGTTGTTACTGTAATAGCTATGAGCTTTACAAAAAAGCTAGAGACTGTGGGAGTTCAAGGCTAATGATACCAGGCAAAAAACTTTGTGATACTCAAGCTTAAAAGATTTAACTCCTTGTATTCAAGAAAGTTTTTGTACATTCTCCAAACTTGCACTTTCAAGACTACTCTGATAAGCTACCTTAGAGGAACGTCCATTTGTACTCATATTCTAAAAAGCTACAGAAATTCAAAGACTTCTTTACTAAGATGTATAATTTTAAAGCTCACATCAATTTTCACCTAAAAGCAATGTGTCACTTTAGAGGTTCTCAGCAGGCAGTAAGCAAAGCTTTCAAACTTATTTAAAAACCAGCTGCATTTCAACAAAATGTCAGTTCTCCGAGTTCCACTCATACAGGAAACTACTTGGTAAACAGCCTCTTTCTCTGCTTTCTAATGGATGCCTGACCTATTTAGTGCACCACGGACACAATGCTGAAAGAATCCTGCTGCAGGCACTTAACAGAAGCAAGCTAATAAAAACACAAGTTGCAACGGTTTGCTAGAAGCATTGAGATTTATGCTACACCTTCCCAAAATATATTCCCTTATTCATTACAAATTTATTTCGAAGCAAACCAGAATGAAATGGTAAAAACTAACATCTTTAAGTCACGTTATTGAAGGAAAGCACTGAGTTATTAAACTCAATGTACAAAATTAGCAAAACTTCACTGGTAAGAAGCAGTGAATTAAGATATAGAAGGACTTCTGTAGCTCCTTTTCATTTTACAAGAAGTTATGAAGTTAGAGCAGCATTAAGACTGGTAAGTTATAATTGCTGAGTATGAAAAGCATGTCAACCCTACATTTCCATAGGTATATGGTATACACGCCTCCTCCCTAACAACGTTCCGTAGGGACGCCTATTTGCAACGCAGATAGGAGTTGTAAGTGTTGCATCTCAGAGGCTACGCTAGTACAAGTTATTCCACACCAAGATTGCTGGGTCCTCTTGAGAGCTGACAACTTGCAAATTTTACCTCTTCTGATGTGGAAAAGGGATCAGAGGGAAACAAATATCCAGTAACAACAATAAAACACAGCATCACCTTATCTGCTTTGTCCCAGTTCTCAGTCTGTCTCCCAGTTTCAGCTCTATGCCTGCCCTCTGGTTTCCAAGCTACATAAGGAAGCTGCAGCTCAAAGAAAATAGTTTTTAAAGAATGCACTACTCATTGTTAAGATGCATGACTGCACATTTGGCAAAGAAGCAAACTTAGCAGAGAATAAAGCTAAAGGCACAAAGGCACAGTATTGGCTGGATATAAGGAGCACCATGGGCTTCAGAAAATAGGTAATGTAGTTGAGTGTCTTTCATCCTTTTCGTAAACACCTGACAATTTCTTCAGATTTGAGAACTCTATCAAAGGGTAAGTGCACGTATGTAAATGCTAGCATATAAGGGTTTTATTTTTTTAAATTATTAACATTAAAATTAGCTGGAGTTTCAGATTGCATATTCTCACTGGCTGGGACCAAAACAAAAATGATTTAGGTGCAAGTAGGGCAAAGTAGGAACGATACGAGATAGCTCGAAGCAAGCAACATATATGAGTGAAATTAGAAACGACAACGAGAAACAACCCTAAAACTTAAGGTGAGCAATTTTGGGGATGATGTTAGTATCAGACTCCACATATTTGCACTACCTTTTCCTCTATTCTTCTTCATAAACAACTAAGTTTTTCTCACCCATGCTATTCAAGAAAAGTTATGTGGTTTGCCCTGCAGAAGAATTTCTACATTGCAAACCTGGGAATGTGCTAGAATGCTTTCAGTCTGTGCTTATGTTATGATATTTTATGTGTTTTCTATAGGTCTGTGGCTCCTCTGACCGAAAAGCAGCTTTGTCACAAATACAAGTCTCCTGCTGGTTTCAATTTCTGGAGTACTTACTACGGTTTTAAAGGCAGTAAGACTTGCAACTTTCTTATCATAAAACTTGTCAGAAATGTTAAGCAGCAACAGTGTTATCATCAGAATATATCAGCAAAACTTCAAGTGTGGCCATAAAACTTGTCATCTCTCCCTAGGTTTAAATATTCTTACAAGACAGAACCTGCTGTGAGTTCCTCTCTCCCTTGTCCGTGTGTAAGCTCCAGTAGCTCTGCCACCTGCATCATACTTTGTGGTGCTGGCAAGATCACTGCTGATCAGAATTGTCAACACATTTTATAGTCTCAGTACGAAAGTTACACTCATTTCAGCAGAACTGGTTTCCTGTCTTATCCTGGCACATTATTCCAACACCTTAAATCAGGACCACTAACACAAAAACATAAATTACTTCCTGTGCTGATATTGTAAGTTCTGCCAGAAACTGTCCTGTGGTTCAAGTCAGGCAGTGGATAGGCCCAACTCTAGTTCTGTTACTGATCACACCACCTTGGGCAGTGTTACTTTCTTCTCAAAGTAGTCCCCACCAAACTAGTTCAAATGAGATAAAAATGGATATTGAGCTGGTTTCTTCATCTGGGGCCAGTGGAAGGGAGTGGGGGGTAACATAACATAGCTTGTTCTTCTCACACACGTGAGAATACAGACCTCCAAATTACGCACTCAATACAAAAGGTGAACCTGACTTAAAGCATAACTTGGAGAACAAAAAGAAGTTTAATGAAGACAGTAAAGCAGAAGAGAATTCAGTCTAAATGGAAACATTGAGCTTTAGATGGGTGTTTCATTAACCTTTTAGTATTGTTTGTGATTAAAACTGTAGTGGGTTCACTGTAAGAAGCTAGCTGTTGTACCTCTTGCAAATTAATTGAATACATTAATTACAGCGTATGCCACCAGCAAATAAAACGGTTTTGTAAAACAGATCTTCTAAACCTTGATTTTGAAGAGTAAGAAGATGCAGAGTTTCAGCGACAACATTAAGTTTTTGAAAGGGTGCATCTGTGAAATGACACCTTGCCTTTAAAAACAAAATTCAACCACAGCTTAAATCCAAAGCTTGACCACAACACCAGCACCATCCCCACAGCAGTGGGGCTTCTGGGTTTTGCAATAACAGTCACACTAATGGAGCAGAAGAGCATTTTGTTAAGAAAATTGTTTGGTAAGCATCCCAGTTTCATACCTCACAGCATCCAGTCTCTTGTTCTGTCGAATGAGTTCAATGAACTCCTGAATCCTTAGGCTGAACTCCAGACAGCTCTGAGATTAAAGACAAGACAGGGTCTTAGATGGTGCCAACAGCGCACTGCACAGTATGTTAAGTACTACATGTGCACAACAAAAAAGAAAGTGTTAATAACATGCAACCTTGTTTGCTTGCTTTTAGGCATTCACGCTAAAAAGCTGAAATGCTGTCTTTGTGGACAATCAGTCAGCACAGAATTCCCTAAAAGCAAACAAAACCCTCCTCCTCTTGCCTCCTTCAAAACGGCGATATTTAGCAGGGATGAACTTCTTCCTAATGACTGAAAGCATTCTTATCTGAGATGCAAGTGAGTGTAACAGGTGGTTTCTTTGTACTTTCTTACAATTTAAAGTAGTAGATTCAGCAGAAGTTTGGGGCTGTGTGATAATTTAGACAAGAGAGGTCTACTCAGAAGACTGCAAGTCTTTGAACACTACTTTGAAAGCCCCCAACATTAACAGAACACCAGCGCACAGTTTAAGATGCCGCAATCCTCTCCCTCCCTCCCTCCCTTTCTTCAGACTTCTAGCCCGCTCTTCTTGTCAAACATCTAAAAGCCATGCTGGAAACAAGTCTCAAACAAGAAAACCAAGTGGCATTTACCTGTTTTTGGAAAAAGGTAAAAATTGAAGCCTAATGAAGTTGACAGTGCCCCTTTAAATCAAATTCCATCACCAGTTCACAAAAATCTATAAAAAAAACTTTGAATACGTGGAATTAAAAAGAAAAAGGATTCTCCCCCCATAAAAGCACAACTCACTACGCTTCTTTATAGGGACACAGTCAACTGTTTTATTACCTTAAGAGAACAACAAAAACCCAAAGTCCTCTGAACCTTGAAAAGAACTGCATTCCTTGGGTTGCCCTGCTCCATCTGGCAAATGTTTTTTTCCTTCCCCTATGCTTCTAATGAATAGTTGTCTTTTGTTTATTGTCCATCAGCACAGTAAGATCAAGACTCCTTAGTGACTTCAGCAGGATTTTGAGCAACTCAAAATTTGTATCGGCTAACTGCCTGGGGTGACTAATGCACACATTGCAACAATTGCTTATTAGAAGATTTGAAGTGTAAGCTATTTGAACATAAAAATGATGCATTCTGTCATATGTTAAAATGGACTTAAGGAACAGAAAATAAGTTATTTCCCAACTGTGCATTTTTCTGTACTCAAGCCCATGTTTCGCAGAGAATAAAAATTTCTTCGCTACTTCATTTGAAATTTTCCAGTAGGAGTATTTTAAAATACCCTGTTATCCAAATCCACACAAACCCCTCATTTAGAATTTTAGCTAAGTTCATTTCTAAGAAAAAAATGATCAAGCTTTTAATTGTTAATGACACTAAATCCTAGGGCTTAGTATTTTGTTAAAATGTTTCTACAGCAAAAACCCACATCCCAAAACAATCTTCAGAGTTTGTGTTTTGTTTTTATGAATCTTCAAGCAAGCTGCAAGCCAGCGGCTGTATGGGTTCTGCAGACAAGTGTAACTAGAAGCAGAGTCCTAGGCAATCCGATGATGCTTCATATACCTTCAAACAGTTCCACAGCAGCTACGCACAAGAGTTTCGATAGCTCACATCTGTAAAGACTACAGGACTGCGTGCTTTCCCAGGACACATACAGTTTAATTTTTAGCTTAGGCTTGCATTAACGTTGATGAGTAGCTAAGCAACCAGAAACAGAAGAAACATTTATTTGTGTTTCAAAAAGAAGCATAGTGATTTCTCTTTTTCCAACTCTGATCTCTCACGGCCTTTGCTTTGTTGTTGGTGGTTTTTTTGTGTGTGTGTTTTCTTTTTTTTTAAAAAAAAAAAAAAGTAGGGCTTGCAGAAATACATTTTTGTTGTTGTTTTCCAAAAAGAGAGATGGGGAAGATTTTTCCTTATTTATTGTTTATTGAAGATTGGTGATGAAAAAGACATTCAGATTTTATTTCTTATATTACTTCACATATTAAGATCACACAATGGGGATTTTTTAGCAGTATAATTATGCAATAGTGTCTACATACCAATTCTGGTTTTCCTTTAATGGTTTCCATAACAAGATCATCATTTTCGTTAGAGTAATCACTGGCCGATTTACTTTTGCGTCCCATCTTCGGTTCGTTCTCATTTTGGAGCCCCTGAGTGACAGAGAACGTCACTCTTCGCTTATCATTAAGTGCACTCAAACATTTTTGGTTAAATAAAGCGCTTAGTTTAAAAAAATAAGACACAAGCATCTTTGAGGGAGGCAGGGATTTTGGTTAATATCAGTTAAAAACAGATTTCTGCAAGCCCTATAAAAGATTACAGCATGTTTTGAAATGCAGAATTTAAGAGACAAGGAAATTTAAACCAAGTGCACAGGAATGAGTATACAGCACGTTCAGGTCCTGGAATTCAATGGCTAGAAAAAGACTGACTGTGTTTATTACTTAATTAGACTCAGCTTTTTTTTTTTGCTAAAAACATTTCAGCAGTAATTTCTCACAGACAGTTCGTTCTGTACTCAAGTTTTATTTTCCTATATATAACACTTCAAAAATACCGAGACAAAAATCTGTATGGAATTTCTCTCCATGTTAAGCCTGAAGACATAGGTTTACCAATTAATCTCACTCTTAAGATACCTTTACACATAAACTGAGTCATATTCTCCGCAGGATGCAAAGAGTTATAAACGTAAGTTCACATGCATCAAGACACTACATACTTCTGCATTTAGATGTATGTAAGTCACACTAAAATTGTTTTATTATTTATTCGAGCATGATTTGTTGAGACAACACTTGCATCCATAAGATCACCTACCACTTAGTTTCAGATCTGGTGTTTGCATGAGCCAGCTTAGCTCCAACTGCCCACGCCTTCTTAAAAGCAGATTTTTGTACTTACTGTCCTTACTTTGATACAAGGCCTCATTCAAGACCTATAATTTAAACCAAATTGACCACATCAAATATCCAAGCAGTTTAGAAAACATTTGGAAAACAATTTCAACAAAACATCAACATGTTGCATTTTCATACCTTCATTTTTCTGAGCCTGGATTTGTTATCATGACACCAAGCCAAGCAAGTCATAGTCTCTTGTCTTTCCAACGACTCTTCCACTTCTTTAGCGGTCAAAAACATCTCGATATTTACCAAGTCCTTCAAAAACAAAAAGGAAAGCAAGTCTTGTTAAAACTGTGCTGACACTTCACATAGCAACCCACTCTGCAACAGAACTGGAATACAGAAATACAAAAGACTGTTCTAGAGACCTCTGATTTTTAGGACAGTACTCTACAAAAAGGCTGTACAGTATATTTCAAAGACTGCATTTCCATGCACTGAGAAATAGCGACAATAGTTTTCTACTTATACACAGAACTGGAAAAACAAGAAAGAGTGAAGATTAAACCTAGGAGCTTTGCACAGAAAGCGACCAGATCCCATCATCACATCAGTGCCGCTGACAGAATCACAGAATCACAGAATAGTAGGGGTTGGAAGGGACCTCTGTGGGTCATCTAGTCCAACCCTCCTGCCAAAGCAGGGTCACCTACAGCAGGCTGCACAGGACCTTGTCCAGG
>Ga0065711_1048830_pt1 | contig 11611 bp, 4 predicted proteins | sample Hoacrofraction12_FD_59098 | JGI IMG/M metagenome (GOLD analysis project Ga0065711, IMG submission 59098) | Hoatzin crop microbial communities from Cojedes, Venezuela - Epithelial fraction 12 v2 (version 2) | ecosystem: Host-associated > Birds > Digestive system > Esophagus > Crop | place... | reverse complement strand
TCCTGTGCAGCCTGCTGTAGGTGACCCTGCTTAGGCAGGGGGGTTGGACTAGATGACCCACAGAGGTCCCTTCCAACCCCTACTATTCTGTGATTCTGTGATTCTGTGATTCTGTGAGAGAGTCCAGTGGAGTGCTTCGAGGATGGTGAGGGGACTGGAGCATCTCTCCTATGAGGAAAGGCTGAGGGAGCTGGGCTTGTTTAGCCTGAAGACGAGAAGGCTGAGAAGGGACCTAATAAATGCCTGCAAATATCTTATGGGTGGGTGTCAGGAGGATGGGGCCATACTCTTTTCAGTGGTGCCCAGCGACAGGATAAGGGGCAACAGGCACAAACTGAAGCCTAGGAAATTCCAGCTGAACATGAGGAAGAACTTCTTCCCTCTGAGGGTGACGGAGCACTGGAACAGGCTGCCCAGGGAGGTTGTGGACTCTCCTTCTCTGGAGATGTACGAAACCCACCTGGACAAGGTCTTGTGCAGCCTGCTGTAGGCGACCCTGCTTCGACAGGGGGGGTTGGACTAGATGACTCACAGAGGTCCCTTCCAACCCCTAACATTCTGTGATTCTGTAATTTTGGTTTCCTGTCATATTTAGGGTCTACAGAGAACTGGAAAAAAACTAATTCTGTAAATTCATTTTCTGACTTAAAACAAAGCTGCAGTTTATGATTAGTCATATCTAGTAATGGAAAAATGATTAATTAGAATTTTTTTTCAAATTATATATAAAACTTTGAGGGACAAGTATATAAAACACCATCTTTCACACCAAATCTCCATATAGGCTGATTTCCAATCACAATTTAGACATGTAGCTATCTGGATTTTGATTCATTTTGGATAAATGATTGAAACTCTGTTTTCTTATTGCTTTTTTTACCCGATTAAGAACACATGATTAGCAAAATACAAGCATCCTCTGAGATCACACCTGTTATTCTAAATTGGGATTATTGTAATCCGTTGTGTAAAAGTCTCCTATTCTGATGGAGCATTTTAAGTGCTAGCCTCCTTAGCTTGGCATTTTTTGTGGGAGCAGACAGATAATATGACCAGGCTGTTATAATTGGGCTCTTTCAGTAGAAAAATTTACCATTTCATTAAATGATAACTAAACAAATTATCTGCTGGCATTTCCGACTCTTTAAATAGTGTTCTTATATGTACATGATTGAACACAGAAGACTATAATGTCCTTGGTAATGATCTACAATATTCTCACCATCACTTTAAAGAAATACAGCGTATTTTACTAATAAGCTGAAATCCAAAAATATATTTTGAATATTGTAAATAACAAAGGTTTACTACTTGGATTCACATCCAAATAATAATTTCTGGAAATAGTTCTTGTAGCATTAGTAGTTAACTTAAAAGTCTATGGAGCCCAGTGAAAAGGGCATGAATTCTTGTTAGCTTCAAATGAAGTTCAGAATAGATGCTTATATGCTCCACATGCTCAAATTCAGGTGTGATGGTTATGTTCTTCAAGATTAAGTATATAAAATATCTCTAGTAAAGATGAAAGGCTCAGATATTTACTTTGCTTTTTAGTTCAGCTGGTGTGAACTAACTAAAACCAGGTAGATTTAGATTAGATATGGAAGATTGGAATCCATAGATAATCGTGCCTGCAAAAACGGCACTTATGTCTAGCTTCAGCATCACCTGTTTCTAGCTTCAGCATATAATCTGTCTGTATACACCTATGGAATTATTTCTGCAATATCCCTGTACCAGTCTTCATTCCTATGTATGTCAGCCATTACTCCTTACTATTTCCTCAGTCAAGCCTACAACTAATTTCAAATAAAATTTAGCCATCTCTCTATGCATTCTTCTTAAATTCTGTCAGCACTCTGTCAAATGATGAGAGGGATGGAACACCTCTCCTATGAGGAAAGGCTGAGAGAGCTGGGACTGTTCAGCCTGGAGAAGGCTGTGGGGATACCTTACTGCAGCCTTCCACTACCCAAAGGAGACCCTCAAGAAAGCTGAAGAGGGACTTTTTCCAAGGGCATGGAGTGATAGGACAAGGAGTAATGGCTTTACACTAGAAGAGGATAGATTTATACTGGATATAAGAAATAAATTCTTTACCGTGAGGGTGGTGAGGCACTGGGACAGGTTGCCCAGAGAAGCTGTGGATACCCCCTCCTTGGAAGTGTTCAAGGCCAGGTCGGACAGGGATTTGAGCAACCTGGCCTAGTGGAATATGTCCCTGCCCAAGGCAGGGGCATTGGAACTAGGTGAAGGTCCCTTCCAACCCAAACCATTTTATGATTCTATGATTGTATGAAAAATGTAGTTTTAAAAAAGAAAACAATTTTTCTACCTGTAGCTAGTTATAATCATGAACAGAAAACACCAAATTCACTTTCAGGTATTTTAAAGAAAGGTAGAAACCTGATGTTTTAAAATTATTTTAATGCAGAAAAATTTTAAGGAGAAACATCAAGAGTGAGATATATATTCCTTCCCTGGATTAATTATGGGGTTTTTTATCCAGTAACTGCCTAATGTAAAATTATAAGTAGAACTGAGAGCAGAATGAAGCTTCTTTCCCATCCCTTGTAGATATGATCATTTTTTAGCTGCTGTTAGCACGAAAACTGGACACTGAGAAAGATTTTCTGAACTCTGATTTATTGGTCATTGCTGGTATAAAAGATTTCAGTGTCTGATCATTTGATATTTTATTATCTTCCATGATGTGAAAAGATGTTGGTTTATATTTCATTGATTGCTTACGTATTTGCAAATTGATAAATCCTTATGGATGTTTTAAATATCTGTTTAAATGCTAGTAATACATCCAAATGTGAAACTTACAGCCTTTTCGCATCCAATTCAGAATGTGTCAGGTATAATAGGCTTAGGCACAACATAGTTTTAATTGTTTTAAATTCCTACTTGACCGTCAATTGAGTCTCCCCGGTCACCTGTAAATTGCATTAAATTGGATATTTTGTCACTGCTGTGATACTCTTCTGCTTATCATCATCAAGATTCTTCTTTGAGTTTAGAGGCTCCATAAGAAAAGTATTGCAGACAGTGATTATTTAAACACTTTATTATTCCTAATTCATGATTTATGACGTCAAAGCTAACATGCCTATTCCCTTATGGAACATGAAGGGTGGCAATGTTTGCAGGATTAGGTCTAATTGACACTAGCAAATACAGCTATTAAATTTGTAGCTATGCTTGTTATTTTCATGGTCTCACTCTCCCACACATTACCATTTATTTTCTGAGTTAAAATTCTGACTTTCAGATAAAGACTACCTTAGTGGCAAAAGATTTTTTTTCTCACTTCTTTTCTGGGAGAAAGGATAATTCAGTGGATCTCTGAACATTATTTTTACACCATTCTGCTTTGTGGATATGGTGATTTGGAGGGCCAAGGAGTGCATTGAGCAAGTTGACAGTCTTCTTAGTGGATAAACAAAGAATTCAAATTTCCTAAAGGAAACCTAATTTGAAAAGTGGTATTACTTCCTGGTTTTGGACCGGTTATACAGGCACCAATGTTTGCCATAGTGGAAGATTTTGTACTTTATCTTATCAAATAATTTCATTATATCAACACATGTTTTAGTTTTCTTTATCAGGAAGCTGACAAGCTGTATTTTCTACCGACAACAACTAGACAATAATGTAGATGTATACCCTCTGTGGGGTCTGTCTTGCAGTTTGGCTGCAGGAGAATGCAAGACAAACAAATTGGACCTGGGAAAGAAGTCTTCAAATTTAGTGTACTCTTAGACCACACTAGTTTAATTTAGAAACTAAGGATTATTTTATTCATCAATATATGAGTCTGCATATGTGAATAATTCACTTTAAACTGAGTATTCATTTTCTTTGTATCTCTGTTTATGGTATCATCCATGTGTTTTCTCACACAGGAAATGATATTCAAAGGTACACTCTTGTGTTCTAAAATCTATATCTTATTTTAACCACAGTATATTTTGATCCATTGGAAACAATACTTTTGCCATTAAGTCATAAAATTTTGCTTCTAATTTCAGTGAAAGCAGCATGAACTCCTATGTCAAGTAAAGATGACTAGTCACTGTTTAACTGTGGTGTGACACTTTTTCCTGATAAAGGCAAACACAAAATTATGAAGCTTAAGAACTGAATTTCAACAGCATCATTAAAAAAAAAAAATCCATCATTTGCTTCTGATTTTTTTAAAAATATAATTTATCAGCACAGTCACAACATGTGAGCACAATCCATCAATAAAGTAATATTACAGTTGTTCAGCTGTTAAATTATGACCCATTTTGAATAGTTTAAAAGCCTCTGGGATTCTTTATATATAGTTTCCTCTAGTGCTTATTTTTTAATTCATAACATGTACCACAGAAATGAGTTATAGTGAGGAATTTCTGCTTTGTGATTATTAGTTTTTTATATGAAGTGTTTTATCTTGCTGGCTGCAGCTAACTAAATATAATTTACACACAGAGTGGTGTATTATACCCCTTCAGTGCATGGGCTTTCAATTTTTTCAATCCAAGTGCAATCCCAATGGCTAGCCAACAATACAATATAGTGATCAGAAGCTGCAGAGCAGTTATTAGCACATATATCACATTACCATGTAGGGAGAGATCAGTGCTGGATCTTATAGGAAGAACTGTTCTTATGTTCTAGTGTTTCTTTTCCTCCATGTTTTTCCAAATAACTGTCTAACATTTAGGTTATTACTGTGCAATTATTGCAATTATATGTAATTATTATGACTTAATGTATTCAGTACCCGGTTTATTAATTGCAAATTATTTTTATAATCCAATGACAATGATAGGTAACAATCACAGAAATGCTAATGTTCTTCTGTAACAAACAGATTCTACAGCCTTTGACTGCGCTTTTCCATCTTCACCTTGATCGCCACCACTTTCCATGTTAATCTCACAATATCTGGGCAAAAGCTCGGCATTCTTCTCCAAATGTATGCGGTACACTCATCTGTACTGCACTACAAACAGCACAACCTCCTCAATTCCTCCCTCCCCCACCCAGCAAACAATGAAGTTGACTTTGTTCTGAAACAATGCCTGAATGTGGCCATATGAGAGACCAAATGACCATTACCTGCTCAGCATTTTTGTGTTTGTTGTTCTTACAGCTAAAAGTGTGTTGCTGACTAGACTGCATAGTAAAGGTTACACTGATTTGTACAATTGCTGCCCAAGGCTGTCATGGTTTGGAGGAATTACTGAGCCATGCTGCATACTACATAAGTGCACTCTGGAGCAATGTCTATGCCAGAAGCTTTTCAACCTGCCTGAACCATACAATGCCTGCACTGTCTCGTATTACCCTACATAAAACCCCCAAACATTGACATCAAGCAACCCCATGGCAGCATGCTGCAAAAACCTGCAACTTGCAGAACTGAAGAAGGCTGAGGAGGAAAGGAGGCCATAACCACAGAATTTAAGACTGGAAGAGCATATCCCTTACACTCTTGAAGGACAGCAGCATGCTGACGTGTGGAGCCAGCCACATACTGCATACAAATTGTGTATCTGCAAACATCTATCCTTCTTTTTGGCATATGCTTTTAGTAGGTATGCAGACCTGTTCCAAAATGTTAAGAAATTAAGCATTCCTGTTTATTGACACCGTTTGAAATTGTTTGAAGTCTTAAAGATTAAATGGACGCAGAAGTTATCCTTAGGCTGTGGTCTTGACACTACTCAAGAAAAGGAGGAACAAATACAGGACTTATTCTGACCTAGCCTTTCAAGACAGTTGAAAAACAAGAATGCTGCTGTAGCTGCCATAAAAAAACCAACTTGATAAAAAAAGCTGGGCCCTAAAACTCCAGATCTTAATGCTCAACTTTAGCGTATGAGCCCACATGGTCATTAAAATTGTCTACTTGACACAGTCTTTCTAAAGTCTTTAAACTACACTCCTAAAGACAAAATACAAAACACAAATAGAAATTAAAAATCACCTCTGTGTGGTCCAGTAGATCCCATCTGCCATTGACTGACACTCTTCCAAAAGACGGTGTGCTGCTTATCAATCTAGGATACAGCAAGTCTGTGGAAAGACATATGCATAAAGTAATTATTCTTTGTCGAGCTTGGTCACATAGCATACTTAAGTACAGTAGTACGATTTGCTCTCACAAACACAGTTTTAAGGTAAATTCAGCTTGGTTATGTGGCCTGAAGTCAAGTATGTGGTGCTGTGCTGGAAGCTGTGTTAAACAAACATCCTGAAACTTTCAGTCAAGTTCCTGAACTGAAGGAAAGGGTGTTAGTGTGAAGCTTTTGTCTGGTCCTGATTCCAGAAAAGGAGATCACCTTAGTATCTGCTTCTCTTTGGGTCATTAATACTGTTTTCCATAGCTGTTTTTCATTATTTTCCACCTTAATCCCATTGCCTCTTCTCGCTGAGCTACCTGTGACTCAGAAATAACTTAACCAGAGATCTACTCCTATTTCTAAGATGATGAGGGTCAAGGTTCTTGGGGCCTGTGGGCATCAGCACAGGCTGACTAATTCCGTGTGTCATCTGAATGAGAGAAGTCCTAGCTGTTGTGTGACTGTTGGGTAGGCAGTGACCTCCTTGTGGCTAGTAGCCACTGCTGACTAAAGGAGTTGTGACTGTTTAGTTAATCAGGAAAATATCTGTGGGGTGATTGGAATGGTTTCAGTTCCAATGCTTGTTGATGATGCAGCAGGATGTGTCAGCAGTGAACAGGCAGAGAAGTAACTATGCCAAAACTGCTGCTTGGCATAGTTCACCACTGAACTGGTCATGTGTCTCTACCAAGAAGAGTCATTCACAGGATGTACCAGAAGGATCCTTGACATCAGAGTCCAAAATATTTTCTGATTCTTAGTAGTTCACCTGATAAAGTCCCTCTGGTTTTCTTCTTGGTGTGGTTGAAAATAATCACAAGTTCTAATGCCCTTACTGCCCTTCCTGATGACAACTTTCTGAAATACCTCACAGCATCATTCTTCTATTTTTCCAAGCAATTCCCTGGTCTTTTTTTGTACTTTTGCTGGAATATCCAGTCAGCAAACTACTTGTTAAGGTGGCTACTGATAACAGTCTTGTCATGTTGATAGAACTGTAAATAGTCTGGAGGAAAGGATATGACATTTCACCATGGGTGACATATGAAACTTTATTAAAATGTGTGGTTCAGAAATGACCGTCACCCAGATGGAGCATAGGAATGCCTGAAGAAATATATAAGGGCTCAGATGTGGCTGAGATTTCTCCTCCTGTTACTTGTTCCCAAGTGTTACTTGGCAAGTTCTCAAGACACCATAGAGAAACAATTAAGGAAAATCAGTGTAGACAGCCAGAGAATTTGACCTCAAGAACAGTACTTGGAAATTTGTCTATGTGGACAGTGTTTTGAGTGTGAGCAAGTTTTGAGTTCTAGCATTATTAATTTTACTCTTTAGAAAAGTGGTGGCTATTCTTAATTATTGGTTGATTTCTGCACTACTACTTTAATCAGGTACTTCTGAATTTCTGCAACAATAAGAGTATGGAAGAAAGATAATATACCTGGAATTGCCTATTCTTCTTTCACATTGACAATAACGAAATTAAATTGTTCATGTGACTTTTCAGACCTTGGGTGTTATAAGGTGTTCTACAAAGTGATGAATTAAAATTTGATGGTGCTGTGCCCTGTAGGCAGAGCTGCTATTATGTACAGCAATTGTTTGCATACAGATGTAGAATCGCAACCTGATTTTGTACTGAGAGTATGAATGGAGAGGACACAGAGGTTATTCTTTACTCGTTCTGTATAGCTCCAAAAGCTCTGAAAATTTTCACCTGAATAGACAAAGACATATGAGGCAGAATGAACAGCTATAGATAAAGAAACCGTCAATGGCTACATTTTTCTCATTTAAGCCACCAGAACTAGCTAACCAAAAGTCTTTGTTAGCGTGGTGATTTGTCAATATGCAAAAAGGGTGTAGTCACAGAGAAAAAATATTCGACAGTATTCACATTTTGTTTGCAAATCACCATATCCAACTTAATCAGCAATATAAAAAGAACTATTGTGAGTGAAGGTTATAAATTGTGTTAAGTGCTAATGAAGATCTGAATGAATAATTTATTTATTACTCCCTTTGGCCAGACTTCTTAAACTAATTCCATTCAATCCCTTCCAGACTATGTACCATTTTGATTTTTTTTCTTTTTACTGTGAATGGGAACTTTTCTCCTGCTATATCATCTCCTATAAAAGAGATTTACATAAGAAATGGAAATAATTATTTTTTTATTAAACAGGAAATTTAAGTACTAATTAAAAGGAAAACACTGCTGACAGGGGAAGCAGTGGTTATTTAAAGGTCTCCGAATCTAGTTTACTACAGAAAAGCTTTTGTAATTATGCTTATCTGCCTGATTCTTTCTTATTCCTAATGTTATAATTTTTAACCAGTTAGCCAGTCACAGGCTAGCTCTACGGTCTTGGCAATATAAGTTTTTGCACAAATGGTGACTACAGAGACTCAACAGAAGGGATTGAAGAATAAACAAGGCTGCTTTTCCTGTCTCTCTTTCCCACTGTCCCTCCATGAAGGAGCTCTGAACCTGCCACAGCATATGACCTGTTTTTTCTGTTGTTATCTTATGTGGAAAGTTAGCATTTGTTTCCCAGTCTGCTGGGTCACTGTTACCACAGCGATGATATAAGAGTACTCTCCTTCTATTCAAAACCTCCCTGAACGAGGTCCTGTGCAACCTGCTCTAGCTGACCCTGCTTTGGCAGGTGGGTTGGATCAGATGATCCCCAGAGATCCCTTCCAACCCCTACCATTCTGTGCTTCTGTGCTTCTATGAAATGTACTGCAATTTTGGTGTACACAAATATGTGAATACACAGACATGCGTCCTCATGCTGGCTTTAACAAGGCTGCAACAAGCATTAAGAGCTCCTCCCTGGCACCAAATAAGCATTTCTATTTTAAAGGCTCAGAAGCAATTAACCATTATTCACTTGCTTTAGAAATCAAAGAGTAATTTAGGTTGGAAGGGACCTCCATAGGCCATCTATGAATTTCCTGTTCAAAGTAGGTTTGGCTAGATAAGGTTGCCCAGGGCCCTGTCTAGCTGAATTTTTAAAAACAGCTTCATGGTATTGTACACTGACAGTAGGATATAAGAGTGATAGTTTTTTACGTTTATTAATATTGATGAATACTGTATAAGAATTAAGCATAGGCATAAAATGTGTTGTTGATAAAATAATTCAGTAAAGCTCAGATTTAAAGTTTGGTTTTGAAGTTTAAAATTGACCTGATTTTTCTTTCAGTCTTCTAAACACTGCCAATATAGCAATCCGATTGTCTAACTGCCACATGTATATTCATGTTTTTCAATTGCTAATACAGCCCAGAACATGCTTGGTCTTCTTTGCTTCAATAGCACATTGCTGTTTCATGTTCAACTTGTTGCCTACCAGGACTGCCAGGTCTTTCACTGCTTTCCTGCTGGTTGCCTCCAGCCTGTACTGAGTCATGGCATTATCCCATTCCTGGTGCTGGACTTGGCACGTGCATTTGTTGAATGACAGGAGGTTCCTGTTAGGTCATTTCTTCAACCTGATCAGGTCATACTAAATCTCTTACCCTTCCAGTGTATCACCCGTAACTTCAGATCATCTGTAAACTTGTTGAGAGTACCGTCCCTCACACTATTCTGATGATAATAAGCAATGCTGACCACAGGCTGCAAGATGGACTTTGTAGAGGCGATCACAACACTTTAAGTTCAGCAGTCCAGCCAATTTTCCATGCATCTTTTGGTTCATAAGTTTTCCTGTTCAGTCTTTTTGGCACTTGGTAAAGCATCACAGGATAAAGACCTGGAGGGAAGAGGGGCCTAAAAAAACTGGTTAATATTCAAGGATCACCTCCTCCAAGCTCGGGAGCAATGCATCCTACCAAAGAGGAAGTCAGGCAAAAATGCCAGGAGACCTGCATGAATGAACAATAAGCTCCTGGCTAAACTCCACCACAAAAAGGAAGCCTGCAGAGGGTGGAAGAAAGGACAGAAAAGCTGTGAGGAATACAGAGAAATTGTCTGAATGGCCAGGGATCAGGTTAGGAATGATAAAGCCCTGATAGAATTAAAACTGGCTAGGGATCATAAAATCATAGAATGCTTTGGGTTGGAAAGGACCTTTAGTGGTCATCTATCCCAAACCCCCCTGCCGTGGGCAGGGACACCTTCCACTAGACCAGGTTGCTCAGAGCACTGTCCAACCTGGCCTGAAAGTTTCCAGGGATGGGGCCTTCACTACCTCTCTGGGCAATCTGTTCCAGTCTATCACCACCCTCATGGTAAAAAATTTCTGCTTATATCTAGTCTAAATCTACCGTCCCTTAGTTTAAAGCCATTACTCCTTGTGCTATCACAACAAGTCCTGCTAAAAAAGATTTTCCCCGTCTTTCCTATAGGCTTCCGGCAGGTACTGAAAGGCTGCTATAAGGTCTCCCCACGGCCTTCTCTTCTTCAGGCTGAACAGTCCCAACTCTCACAGACTTTCCTCATAGGAAAGGTGTTCCAGCCCTCTGATCATCTTTGTGGCCCTCCTCTGGACCCTCTCCAACAGCTCCGTGATTTTCTATGCTGGGGGCTCCAGAGCTAGATGCAGGACTCCAGGTGAGGTCTCACCAGAGAGGAGTAGAGGGGCAGAATCTCCTCCCTCGACCTGCTGGCCACACTGATTTTGAGGGAGCCCAGGATATTGTTGGCTTTTTGGGCTGCAAGAGCACATTGGTGGCTCATGTCTAGCTTTTCATCCACCAGTATTCCCAAGTATTTCTCGTCAGGGCTGCTCTCAATCACCTCATCCCCCAGCCTGTACTGATAGCAGGAGTTGCCCTGACCCATTTGCAGGACCTTGCACTTGGCCTTGTTGAGCTTCAGATGGTTCACACAGGCCCATTTCTCCCTAAGAATTGTTCCATTTTTCACACAGTCTCCTTCCTGAAATCATTTACAGCATATCTTATCCTTTTGTTCTTTGGCCTTCATCACTATTAGTTATTAATTGCCTGGTCACTTAGGAATTGAATTATCGCACTCATATATTTCCCTTAGGGTACTGATAATCTACTTGTCTTTCCTCTGATAGCAATAAATGCTCTTATGAAATACTGACTGCCAGCACTGTGTTGTTACTACAGTTGAACAAACTTATTTCTGTCAGGATATCACACAAAAAATTAGTTCTGCATAATTCATGTAATGACTTCATTTGAAATAGAGATGAAAGCCTGCTAGAAGAGTTTGTTTACCTTCAAAGAAACAAAGTATACATATAATTGAGTAGGCTGAAAGGGGACATAATATCTGAAGGGTGGGTGACAGGAGGATGGGGCCAAACTCTTTGCAGTGGTGCCCAGCGACAGGACAAGGGGCAATGGGCACAAACTGAAGCACAGGAAGTTCCGTCCGAACATGAGGAAGAACTTCTTCCCTCTGAGGGTGACGGAGCACTGGAACAGGCTGCCCAGGGAGGTTGTGGAATCTCCTTCTCTGGAGATATTCAAGACCCGCCTGGACAAGGTCCTGTGCAGCC
>Ga0065711_1048828_pt1 | contig 11612 bp, 16 predicted proteins | sample Hoacrofraction12_FD_59098 | JGI IMG/M metagenome (GOLD analysis project Ga0065711, IMG submission 59098) | Hoatzin crop microbial communities from Cojedes, Venezuela - Epithelial fraction 12 v2 (version 2) | ecosystem: Host-associated > Birds > Digestive system > Esophagus > Crop | place... | reverse complement strand
GAGTCACAGAATGGTAGGGGTTGGAAGGGACCTCTGTGGGTCATCTAGTCCATCCCTCCTGCCGAAGCAGGGTCACCTACAGCAGGCTGTAGAGGACCTTGTCCAGGCGGGTCTTGAATATCTCCAGAGAAGGAGACTCCACAACCAGTCGGGGTGAAGTCGCACAGGGCAGCCTAGACAACCCCACAGCCTGCCAACGAGAGGGGAGAGGACCTTCCCTCTGCACCTTCCCTCTCCTGGGTGCCATCCAGCTCTTCCCTTGGGCCACACCTGGTGCTCAGCAGGGGCTAAGCACAGCCCGGGGCGCGATCCCGCAGAGCCAAACCATTTTCTGGGAGCAAATCAAAGCAACTCTGAGCAAGGGTCCAGCGCGCTGGACCCGTCACCTGGGACCAGGGGAGGGATGGGGCTGGCTGGCAGCAAGCTCCTCACGAGATGATCAAAGGCAGCTCCTTATATGCCCACGGAGGTGGATTCGGGTGTGCTCTGCCCGAGGCAAGCGCGCACGCACAGCACGGCGTCTGCTCCGGGAACGCAGCGTAAGCACGCGGCCTTTCTCGTGCTCTCCCAAAATTAAATCAAGTCAATAGAGAACAACGTTCCGCATTTAATCCGCCCGTAAAAATAAGCAGCTGCTTCTTCATTTCTCTCTCTCTCAAAAAAAAAACACAAAAGCAGATGTATAAGAGCATTTATAAACAGAAAATACTAAAAGAAACCAAACACGCGCGCAGCTAGCAATGCTCTAACCGGAGGGCCCGTGGAGGCTTGCGGCGCGCGTGCCCCCGTAAGCAGCTCCAGGCTCTCCCGTGCCGCATGCCTCCCGCAGGGACTCGCTCCAGCAGGAAGCAGGACTGGAGGTTTTTCCCCTTTTCCAAAAAGCGTGTTATTCTCACTAATCCTCTCAGGACCAGTCTCATTTGCGACGCCTTTGTACGTCCTCCGCATAGCGCTGGGCTTCAAAAAAATACCAGAGGTCCAGTATCGGTGCCTGTCTCAGTCCTTTTATAGGATTCCAGCAGGAAAAGAAGGCTTTTAAAGAAAGAGACCCCAGTGAGCAGCCCCCTCGCTGTCCTCTGCCTCCTCCGTCACCGCAGGGGGGTCGGTCACCGCGCCGCGAGCATCACCCCCACGCCAAGGATAACGATGGGAAAGGCGACCGTGGGGCTGCAGCACTGGACCAGCACCCCACCAGCTGGTATCTCCTTTTGCCAAGTCCTCAACCAGCGAATTCTATCCTCACAATCACAAACCAATTATTTTCCCCACCGCCTTTCCCCAGATTACCACGCAGCCCTCTCCCCTCCCAGCAGACCGGGATCAACAAGCAGCCCCCCGCACCCCAGCCACACGGATACTCCGACGCGCTGGAACAGACTGGAACCCCCCCAAAGCCAGCAGCAGTTATCTTATCTGGCCCCTGGAGCCTCGTTAGGATTTACTGAGTGTTAGCATCTGACATCGGGCCAATAAACTGAAGCACATCCATGCTGTCCCAAGCCAGCCGGCGCTGGAAGCTGCGCAGCCTCATTCAGTCAGCATGATTATCCGCGCCGAGAGGCGTTTGCTCTTGAAACGCGCCCAGCGTTGGGCTCACCCCGGAGATCAGGCACGGGAGCGGGCCAGGACTGCGAGACCTGCCAGCCCACTGCAAGTCTTCGGGGGCAAAGCCCCCGCCACGTCTCGCCGTGGGGGTCCCACCGCCCGCACGGGGCCAGCCCCCCACGCCCCGGGGACGGCGCGGCTCCCAGCAGCTCTGCTCACGCCGTCTCCAGAGCTGGGCCAGCACCGCTAGCTGAAACTGCCAACGCTTAAGTGAAAGGCTGATTTGTTATTTGTTCTGTTAACTTAACCCCTTTTTTCACTCTTTCCCCCAGGAACCTGCCCCATAACATCACCCACGTCAGGACCCCAGGACGAAGGAGCAGGGGACTTGGCTCGTCCGCGCTGCCTGCACAGCCACTGGAGACAAGACTCACTATTTATTCTCCCAGTCTTTTTTACTCCAATTAGTAAAAGGTGCCTATTCAGGTGACACCTGCAGATGTAAAATTTCCACTTACTAGAGTGATTCTAATTAAACTACAACAGATCCTTGCTGTTTTGAGAAGACAGGAAAGCACTGAGATAGAGGCTCCTAAATAATGCTACTTAGACAAACTGGACTTGCTGTTTGGGGGGGGACAGGAAAGCTCTGAGATAGAGAGGCTCCTAAATAATGTTCTCTGGACACCTTGGCCTTGGGAGGGCAGAGGCATCAAGTTACAGAGATAAAGAGGCACCAAGAGGGCAACGAGACCGGAGCAAAACAACCTGGAAGGACACACACACTGATCTTCGAACTGAGCCTGCGCAGAAACAACAGTCAACCAGCGGACACTGCGATGAGGAGTGTGAGCCTTCATCCTGAGACCCCCAAAGACCACCCGAGGATGCTAACAGACATGCGTGAAAGACATTAACATATGCTAATCAGTTCTTGGAAAAGTCATGAATATGCTAAACATTTCTTGGAAATACAATGAAGATGTATATTGTGAGTGTATTTAACCTGAAATGACGGGGTGTTTGGCGCAGAGATCCCCGTGTGCCCGGCACCCTAATAAAGAATCCCTGCTTAACAGCCCTCTGGCTATTGAGGCTTCAACTCCGGCTTTTCATCGCATCACAGGCCAATCACACTCACATAAGAAAGGCACTTTTCTCTCTCCCAGATCTCCTTCCCTTTTAAGACAGAAAGCACTACTGTTACCAACCGCAACGCATGCCCTCAGTCGATGAAGCCATCTTCCCAGAAGCCGATGGGCTAAGGGCAGCCCCATGCAAGCCTCCGCAGACCCCACCACTTTTCTCTTCCATCAATGGTGGTTTGTTACAGGCAAGTCTGGGGAAATTTTCCGTTCTGCAAGCGTGATCAAAAGGGCCTGATTAAAGCCTTCGGGAGGCTTTCAAGATAGTGTGACAAAATTCTCAGCTTTTAAACAAAGCCAGCCTGTTGCACGACCAGGAAGCACGCTACGGGGCAGCAGATGATCTTACGGTAGCAATATCTTTGAAAGCAGGAAGAACCGAGAGTTCAAGGACTAACTAATGAAGATAAATTCCCTGAATCCTTTAAGCATCCTTGCTAGGGATTCTCTTCAGCTTTCCAAAGTGTCGTGCCTTGAACTGACACACATTCCTTGCCAATCCGTTTGCATTTTTCCAATTGCTTGTATAAAATCCAATGCATCAAGACATTATTTATCCTTGCCAATCCATTTGCATTTTTCTAGTTGCTTATATAAAATCCAATGTATCAAGACATTATTTAGGCATGCTGCACGGCCAGTAAACGAAGAGCACTCTTTACGCAACATGAATTCATTTAACCACCGAAGAAAACAAGATGAAACTTCAGAGCATAAAAGGGAAAGAACCAGAGTACAAGCGTTACAAAAGGCAAGACACTTCAAAATCCTTTTGAATCCAAGGACTGATGGATCCACACCAAATTTGGAATCAGATTCGCAGTGTAGATCCCAGTCCAGCTCAAAGGCTGAGGTCTCTGCATAAGGAAGCAGGTGAGAATCAATGAGATCAGGTATGAATTTTAGAGCAACCAACGAGCCACGTAACCCGAGTGCAAACCTTGCAGAGCTGATTGAGAAAGGCACAGGTCATTCAGACACTCACATCTGGCTTGTTTGGCCGAAAGCTTCCCTTGCTTGGCCCAAGGGTGCCCAGAACCCCGGCAGCACTGAGACCAGCAGCACTGGGACCAGCAGCACGCCACGCTACTCAGTCCCCAGGAGCCTCTCCTGCCTTCCTCCGAGGGCAAGCTGCAGATACACCGCTCTGCTACACAGAACGACCCGCTCTTCATCACTATTCCTGCTATTACTCTTGAATCTGCTTCATACTCACTCTGCCAGGTCGGGGAGCAGGGCCAGGGTGGGACAGCCTGCCCCCAGGGACACCAGCTAAGCCCTGGTGTAGGTGTGCTGGGGGCATCGCTGCCGTCCCCGATCCAGCAGCATCAGGGAAAGCGTTTGTGACCATAACTGGTTCATTTCCATGAGAGGCTTCGTGCTCAGCTCTCCTGGGAAGCCCCCCAGCCCGGACATCGCGCAGCAGCAGCTTCCTACAACTGGGGGCTGGGGGCTTTGCTGGAGACCTGAGGGAGCTGCTTGGAGCTCTCCCTCTCAAACCACCCACCTTCTCAGCCAGGAAGAGGGGCTGATGCTTTCTTTCCTACCAAAAGGAAAACAGCAACACAGGTACCTCCAAACAGAAGAAAAATCCCCAAACACCAGAAGTCCGAGTTCATCTGGTGAGCCAACCTGGAGCTTCGCTCTTGCGCCGCAGGCGTTGGTCTCACACGGGCTGTGGGGATCCGTGCCTTTGCCACGTATCGTGAACGCTAGATATTTTGTGGGATTTGGTCTTTTGTACCTTCTCCTGGGAAGAGTTTTGTGACTTACACAAACGGCAGCACTCAGACCCAGCGTCCTGTAAACCTCCCAGCAGAGCTTCCGCTCCGCGGTGCCCGTTACTGAGCGGTGCTGCGTTTCACTGCTGAAAACAGCTTCTCTTCTACCTATGCATTGCCCATATCTGATAATTAGCAATAATTACTTTAAATAATCTTCCTTAATCTGGTATATTTTGCTTTCTGAAGCCTGTACTGTAAAATGTCACTCGCACGTAATCTGCTATCAGTCCACACAACACGTAAAACTACTTAAGGTTTACTGGGTGTGAATTTGAGTTGCTCTGGCTGACAAGAAAGACTGCGTGTGGCACGGGCTTTGAGGCACGTTTATGATGTTTGGAAAATTCATTGGCTGAAATGCTCTTGCACAGCAATTTTTATTTATTTTCATTATTTTTTAACTAGAGCTCTGTTCTGGACGGTAAGAAAGTGGGGCTGATTTTAGGTCTCTGCTTGCTGTAAAAGCCACCCGAATGCCACACCGCACCTCGACATCTTTGCAACCGCTCCGAGCGACCCAAAGCATCCCAGCTTGAAGTTTTTTGTGCAAAAAAAAAAAAAAGAATAGAAGGCTGCGAGGGGACCTAATATATACTTACAAATATCTGCAGGGTGGGTGTCAGGAGGACAGGGCCAAGCTCTTTCCAGTGGTGCCCAGTGACAGGACAAGGGCCAACGGGCACAAACTGAAGCAGAGGAAGCTCCACCTGAAGATGAGGAAGAACTTCTTCCCTCTGAGGGTGACGGAGCCCTGGCCCAGGCTGCCCAGAGGGGTTGTGGAGTCTCCTTCTCTGGAGATATTCCAGTTCCGCCTGGCCGCGGTGCTGTGCAGCCTGCTCTGGGTGACCCTGCTTGGGCAGGGGGTTGGGCTGGGTGACCCACAGAGGTCCCTTCTAACCCCTACGATTCTGTGAAATCCCGAAGCAGGAACCAAACGTCACCTTCGCAGGCAGGGCTTGGGGCACGCGCGGCGTCCGCGCCTGCGTCCAAACCCACCGCATCCCCGACCCCGGCGAAATTCGCCGCGCCTCTGGCAGCCCAACGAACCGAGCAGGGTGTTCTCTGCGCACATCTCTCCTTTGGCTTTTTTTTATCAGCACTCCCAGATCTTGAGAGACCTGCTGTTCTCTCTCACCCTCTAGCACCTGGGGTCACAGATGACTTCAAACACAAAAACACGTTCACTGAGTGTCTGGGTATTTAAGGACGATGAGTCTACGCATTGTAAGAGCTCCAAAATCAAACAAACTTATTTAGAAACACTGCCTTCAAGAGGACTTGTGCCTCCCACAGACTCGTGATACATGTTTTCCCCCCCAAAGATACCAAAAAAAAAAAAGTAAATGGCAATAGTCTGCGCTAATCCCACACAATCCATAGCGACATTTTTGTATGAAAATTAAAGGACTGATCTACTCCCAGCAGGACCGGGCTTATCACCATTTATCGTGCTATACAGCAGCAAAAAGTTTCAGAAAAATAAAGAATAATTCCACATACTTCCCTTGTATACTTCCTATGCTAACAGGGCCGTTTTAGTAACTCTGCTATCTACTTTTATCTGTCTTTATTTATGTCTTTTACCCCTGTATCAAGTGGGATACCACCATGTGCTTTTCCAAAGTAACTCCGAATACCTGCCCCAACAGGCAATCTTCCAACCTTCAAGAAGTCAGAAAACTGACACTGCCATTTAAAAGAAAAAAAAAAAAGGAAAAAAAGAGAAAAAAGAAACCCCCCCCTAAACTGCCAGCCCCAGCTCTGAATCCCCCGGGCACGCCGAGCCCCTGCGGCTTTGCTCAGCCTGGCAGCGGCCCGCGGGGTCTTCGGGGCTGCGCCGCGTTTATGTGGCCGCACTCGCCCCGAGCTCAGCCCTCGCATGAACGGACCCACATGAGTCATTCCCCCCGCCTGCTTTCCCACTCGGCATTATCCGAGTGCTTGATTACAGTAATTAGCGTCAGGCTTTCGTTCCAGCATATTCTACCGTCGCTGTCTCCTGAACCAGCACAAGCATTTGTTCCCTTTCAGTTATGAAATAAAGCCTTGGTGACAGAATAACCTCAGCCGCAAATACAGTTGTTACAAACTTTCCTTGCTTCTTATCTGTAGCTCGGATTAACTGTGAAGTACCACTACAGCTCCGAGCGCAGCCACCAGACCTCTGGCTCCAGACCTTAGGAGCAGCAGTCACTGGAAGAGTGATGAGAACAAAGCAGAATGGCAAGCAAAACTATTTCCTTCCACTTAAAAAAGTCATCCCACTTGAACTATTATCTTATAATAAACATTAATACGCAACCGACTGAGAAAGAGCGAGCATCACATAGCTCTAAACAGGCAACAAAACCACCAAAGGTCAGCAGAAAGCAGCTGGGGTCCCAGTTTTAGGATCCATCGACACAGAGCAACTACTTCAAGCCATGTGGGACCTCTAAACAGAGAGCGTATCACTTCCATTTCATAATCCATCCAATACACAAAAGTTACATGTAAAGCCAGGAAAACCAAAAAAAAGCAAACCAAACAAAGAAAAACCGTAAAAAGCAAAGCAAAAAGCCCCGTTCCCCTTGGTGGCATCTCTGGTTCTTGCCCTCGCCGCCGACACACCCGGAGTTCCTGGGGCAGCCAAACGCAGACCCCCAGCACTGCCCAGCCCAGGGGCTGCAGAGCCCTTGGTGCTCTGCCATCCCCTGGCCCGCAACACCCGAGAAGAAGCCTCAGAGGCCACCTCAGAAACTACTCCTCCGAGTGGGTACTCCCTGCATTCCAGGGGGATCACAGCAACGCGCTCGGGCATTTGCCGGCTGCCCTGACGGAGTCAACAAGACAACTTTTACTGGAATTCCTCCCTCGGCAGAATTCCTTCTCGAATATCCTAACCTTTCACAGGGCACGTATTTGCTCAAACACAAAAGCTACTTAAGTTTAAAAGTCAACCTTAACTCAAACAATACCTGGATAATGGATTGCAGGCCAATTATTTCTCACCCTTCTTGTGTTACAGTTCCAAGCCAGCACCAAAAAAAGGCATTTTTGCTGCTCCCCTAGAGACTGCGGGTGAACTGATGTTGAAGCCAACAGATAAAGGAAAAACTACTAACAACTTTTTCTAAAAATACTGGAACCACTCCATTTGTCAGTTATCTGTTTAGCCAAGTAATTTATCCACGACTCTAAAAGCAGCAAGTGCTTGGATTAACCCTGGCAGCGCTGCGCGAAGGACGACATTGCCTGCTCTAGCAGCTGGACGAGCCAGCTCAAGTGATTAAACGCATTCAGCTCCTCCAGTTACGCTAATGATCCGTTATCTTTTAATCCCAGGCAAGGGGTAGATCAACGGTGATCCCACACAGAGCCGCAGCACTCACTGACGTGGCTACAAGCACAACACGGTGAGCAGCCGAGTAAGCTGCTCCATCTCCGTCCCTGAGCCGTGGGTGCCGGTCAAAGGCAACGCCGTCCCTGCAGTAACCCCCGGTCCCACCAAGGGCAAACACAGCACCCGGCTGTTAACCTGCTCAACGTAGAAAAGCAGCTGTCAGCTACCAGAATCTTAATTAAGTCTCAAAACCTCTTACTATCAAGTCATTAAGGCCAACTCTAAGCAGATGTTTTGGGTGGTTCCCCTACCCCTGTAAGTGTCACTAGGAGGAGGAGCCATCAACTACATGATGTACTACACCTGCATTAACTGCAGGTATGAAACCAGCTGGCTTTCTCCCCCAGAGCACAGCCTTGGGCTACAACTCCCTTCCCAGCACTGTGCCAGCAACACACCAGTGTCCCCGTCCCTTCGGGGCTGCGTGCCCCCAGCCCAGCAAACCCCAGCCCCGCTCATCTGGGTCCTCCAGAAAACACAAGAAGAAACAAGGCGGGGGGTGGAAAAGGGTGGCTAGCACACCTTGCCTTTTACATGACCATGAGAAAGATGCCCTAAGCACACCCTGCAGGATTTTCATTTATCTTTCCTTATCTTTAATACCGCAGAACTTAACACCCTTGACTCCAGCCCCGCCGGCCTCGCTCGGGCAGTGCTCAGCATCAGCTGTTCCCAGTCACTTGGGCAATCAGATCTTTACCGCTTGTCACTTAAGATTGATCAAACCACAGAGGGAAGTGACCTTCAAGAAAAATAGACCATTCCTTGATTTCATGGGCATATGAGAAACAGCTGCAGGGGGTGGGCTCAACACCATCCGCTGCAGCTGCCCAAATGCCGTGACCTGGCAGGGGGTGAAGGTTCAGGCAAGCCAAGTCCCATTCCAAAGCAGGACTGACCATTCTTTTCCTTGCTGCCAAATCTATATTTTTTCCAAGTTTATCCCTTGACAACGCTGCCACAAGCCACTTTTGGGGACCACCTTCAGCTTCCCTTCCTGCCCCACGCCAGGCACCTCTCCCTTCCCGGCGTTCTGCCGTACCACGGTGCCTCCGCTCAGCCGGGTCTGGCAGCTCCAATCCCACCCGCTCCCCCATCATTTCCCCTCTAGCAGCCACGCTTTGGCTTCAGGTCCCACAAAAACGCAACACGAAGGAACTCTGCCTTCACTTAAGCCAGAGCAGTGACACTCAGACAGGCTTTGGAGCAGGAGCTGCACCCTTCTGGGGTCCCCCCCGCAGACAGCAAAGCATCGCGCTCCGGGGGCCCCGATGTCTCTGCACCGTTACAGCTAGAGAGAGGTCTGGGGAGAAATTGTCTCCTGTGGTAGCGTAGCAGAGAGTAGAGAAAAACAACCTATTAATGACCAAATACTTTTTTTTACAACCCAAATACTTTTTTTTACAACCCCTACACAGATAAATTTGCGTTTTATAAGTAAACAGCCAGCCTCTGGCACCCAGAGCTGAACGTGGGTGGCTTTTGGATGCCGCAAATCCCAAACAGCAACCTACGAGTTCCCAGTCCGGGCAGGATGGTTGCAGAACTGCGCAGCCCCAACGCCCTGCGGTGCGTCGGTCCTGAGCCCACCTCGGGCACAGCATCCCTCGGGGCAGCCCCTCGCACCCAGAGCCCGTCAGCATCTCGGGCTCGCAGCTGGGTGCGGGAGTCCCAGAGGCTGGTCCTGCCTCCCGGTGGGATTTCTGCTTTGCCAAATGTGGTTGTCATTCAACGGCATTTTAATATAAAACAAATAAAATAAATCACTTTGGAGGAAGCAAAAGTCAGCCAAAAGCTTCAACCATTCAGCTACAGTAAGAGGCTCCCTCTCTCCTGCACCCACCCAACCTGGGCAAGGGGGCTGGGGGCTCCCCGTCCCCGTGCCCCCAGCCCCCTTGCCCAGGTTTCAAGCTGGAATAAACAGATTTATTGGTTGGACAATGACAGAATAACAGTGAACATGGCACCACACCAGCCACGCTCAGTCCTCAGCAGATAGGCAGGGTCGCACGGACCCACCACCAAGCAAAACCCTGGCTCGCCAAGAAGCCCCCCCCCAGCAGCCCCCTCCTGCACCCCCATGGCTGGCAGCTGCAGCTCAATTTTCCCCCATTTTTAAACATTTCCAGGGATTATTTGCAAAGCTGGTGAGGTCTCTCCTTGCGTTAAGAGCCCAAGCAGAGCACCCTACACCCACATTTCCATTCCCAGGGAGCTGTTTATCACCCTCCTGGAGCAGCCTCTAGCGCAAGGCACATCGGAGCATCCCCCCCTCTCTTCAGAGGGAGCAGAACTTAAAAAATCTCCCATTTAAAAGGCTGCCATGCTCAGTCCCGTGGAATTGAGTTACAGCTCCTCCCGATCCAAAGCAAGGCTGGCCCGATGAGCATTGCCCTCACACCTCCCAGGTCTGCTGGATCAGGAATTTGGCAAGCCACCTGCCCAGGCGAAAGCAGACTTTGTTTTTTCTTGTTTAATATTAAACCAAGCTTTTTTTTCTAAGTAACAGGAAAACAGACTCCCTCCACTAAACTAAGATGTTCATCGTCTTCACATTTTTACAGCCACCGAGAGGGGATTTTGCGTTCTGTTGCGATACATCCCACATTACCGGGGGAGAAAGGGGACGTCCCCGAGCCCGGGGGTGCAGGCTGAGCCCCGAGGGCCCCCCCTCGCAGTGCCGACACCCCAACCGCCAGCGGACGCCTGCCCGAGCCCGGCAGCACGGCCAGCCCCGCCGGCTGCCGCTGCCCTGGCTCTTCCTTCCCTCCTCTCCATCCCTCCTCCAAAAACAGCCCTCGCTGGAGCACTTCGTGAGGGACAGCCCAAGGCAAAAACCGGGGACGTCAGCTATGCCACAGGCGCATCTGAACTCGGACACAAACTCCTCAAACCACCAAATTCCAATTATTATTTCTTTAAAACTCCGGGTACACATTTCCCCTTTTCTCCCACAGCTTTGGCAGATGAATGAAAAGACGGCAACCAGCTTGTACGTGCAACAAGAGCATTTTTAAGTTGCTTTCAAAGCCTTCCAGTACTCCCAGTGTTTGTTCCAGTGCCCTGGCAGAGCTGGGCAACGCCACGCAGCCTCGGCAGGCAGGGCGGCTTCGGGCATCCAGCCCCGTCCCAGGGCAGCCGGCGGCGATGGGACCACCGGAGCCCACGGGAACGTGCCCAGCCCCTCGCCCATCACGCAGCCCACCTCGCCGCGCTCCTTCCCGCATGGGGAATGGTCTTTTTTCCAATATATCTACCCACAAAGCCTATCTCAAGCCTGGCCACGGTGCCTTAGCAAAGAATTTTCCAGAATACATCTTTCTGAGGTTAAACACAAGTGTGAGCGCACTTACACGGTAATTACTACCAGCCTGCGGGGACCCCCATAACGCAGCAGCCTGAGCGGAGGAACTTCTCGCCGACTTTACCCCTGCCTTCCCCAAAACCCCCAGCAGCCTGTGAACTCGGGCCAGGGCAGGGATCCAAGCCCCGCGCAGCGCCGAGCGCTTGAAAACTTTGCAAGCCGATCTTTGTGAATTAAGGTCCGAGAAAAGAAAAAAAATATCAATAAAGCGCGGAGAAGGGTGTCTGCTCTGCGTTAACGCGGGGAAGGGCGGCTGAAACGGCGCTGAAGTCAGGGAAAAATCCATATTTGTGTGGATATAGTAGGTAGGGGAAGAGATGGCAGCCCACAGACCCTGGGTACCGGCAGCGCGACCCCAGCCCCATCCCCGCTCCCGGCTCCATCCCACCCCC
>Ga0065711_1010247_pt1 | contig 11612 bp, 15 predicted proteins | sample Hoacrofraction12_FD_59098 | JGI IMG/M metagenome (GOLD analysis project Ga0065711, IMG submission 59098) | Hoatzin crop microbial communities from Cojedes, Venezuela - Epithelial fraction 12 v2 (version 2) | ecosystem: Host-associated > Birds > Digestive system > Esophagus > Crop | place... | reverse complement strand
CACCCTCAGAGGGAAGAAGTTCTTCCTCATGTTCAGACGGAACTTCCTGTGCTTCAGTTTGTGCCCATTGCCCCTTGTCCTGTCACTGGGCACCACTGAAAAGAGTCTGGCCCCATCCTCCTGACACCCAACCTTGAGATATTTATAAGCATTTATGAGGTCCCCTCGTCTGAAGTATCATGCGTGCTTTGCTGTGCGCGTAGGTCTTTGAAGGACCTCGGAGCTTGAAGAACAGGGGATGTGTTATGCGAAGGTATGTGCGTTCAGGAATGCCTGAAAACTCGGTGTAGCGTCCAATTTCATCTCTTTCAAGACCTCTGAAATTCCTGAACAGGCACACGGAGCAGTGCGTTTTGCTCGAAGGGGTGTAGGACCCCAGTCCTCCGGCCGTATAATGTATTCCTGTTTGCAGAGTTAAATATCTGTCATTCAGCAACCCCGAAGCACATCTAAACAGGCCCTTTGAGTTCCTGCGCATTCCCTGACAAAGCGATGAAAATAGCTTCAATGTACGTGATTGTGCGGCTTAAGTCGTGATTTAAGGAGAAAAAGAAAAAAAAAAAAGAGAAAGAAAAGCCTATTACTTGTATAGGCAAGAGCAAAAAATGTCATTGTGTGGCATGGTGGGTCTGAGGGCTCTTGGCTTGCAGCGGCCGGGCTTCCTGGTTGTGAAACATTTCTCTGTGCTGCCTTCCCATGGTGGGAGCAGATCCCGGCGGAGAAAGCGACTTCTGTTTTCAGGAGGGATTCAAATATTTTTCAGTTTGGTTCTGTTTTGCTTTCAGGTGATGATTAAACTGTGCGTGCGTGTGGGCACTGATTGGTGCGAATGTAAAAGAGTACACGATGTGCACGAATGGCAGTGAGAAATACAACTGTGTGAGAGCCCGGAAAATGGTTCTGCCTGTGTGTATGGAGACGTGTGGAATATAAAGGGGGGAGGATTAGGAAACCACAGTGAATCATACTGCTTGGTAAGAGCTGTGGGAATTGAAAATTTTGATGTAGATGTTCGAATACACTTTTCAGAGGTTTTCTGTAACAAAATCGTGTCGGAAGTTCAATGCATTTTCCTGATGTTTCATTAGTTCCCTTATTTTCTGAAGGGTAGAACTTGTAGTGGAGTTGATGGTAAGTATCCCACCAAACAGCCTACGTCTGATTTGAGCTTTCAAAACGTACTGCTTAAGGAATTGGATGAATTGGTGTAATTTTCATCTGGAAATGGCTCATTTTGGTTCCTTAAAGAACCTTTCATAGGAGAAAATTTTTAACCAATGTCTCCAAGAATGCCTGGTTATTAGGCAATGTAAAATTTCAAATACTCGCTTCTTTTGACGAAGTGCTCTCTTTCTGTTGTCCCATATTATTTACTATTTTGTAGAAGAAACAGAGGGTTTAAATTCTACTTATTTAAACTTAAAACGTGAGATTGTTTGATAGTCATATGGCTAAATCAGTCATTCTGTTGAGGTAGCTACTCTGGTAACATGCACAGTCTGGAGGCTTCCCAAAGTCTGTACCGATGGGGTTGGTAGAGCTCCTGAGAAACAGCAAAGCTGGGCACAAGTCATTAAGTAGGAGAGATGCAGCCAGCAAACTGGTAGGAGGCTTAGAAAACTCATTCATTATTTAATATCCTTAGCAAACAGACTGTAATTTACTTCCAGCAGCCTGCTCAAACAAAGCTATAAATTATCAGCTTCGCGAAGTTAATCTGGAAAGGTGCTGAGTACTTTGGCCCTATCTCTGCTTAGGTACTTGGGTCGGGAGGTGGCGAAGCAGAAGGCAGAAGACCACCTATGCAGGGTGGCTGCTGTTAGCCAGTTTAAAAGTGCAGCACCTGGTGCACTCGTCCTTCAGTTTTATTTCATGCTCAGACTTTGTCTACTGTGTCTGGGTTTTGTTCGGTGAAGGGAAATTGTTCATTCGTGCTACAGTTGGGGGGAGTAATGGCACCCATGCTTACCTTCAAGGGTACGACTTAGCAAAACCCAGCCCACCTATATGCTTCAAATTGTGCTCATGGTTAAATACCTTCACGAGTTGAGCCATGCTCAAAGGGGTAATTCTTATACTGAAAATTAAGCATATGTTTAGTTACCTCCCTGGTATTAGACTTTAGTTTCTTTTTCACGTTGAGTGCCTAGAAGGAGAAAGATTGTACCAAGATCTTTTCCTTTGTGCTGTTCCCCACTAACTAAAATAACAGACGGGGTGAGGCTGCGCTTGTTCCCTTCGTGTGTCGCCGATGTAAAGCGTCTCCCTTCTCTTTCTCTTTCCTTCTGTGCAGGAAGACACAGCACAGCTCTCTGGACCAGAGCTCCCCACCCCAAAGCGGCGTATCCGGCACCTACAATCACCCTGTACTGGGGATGTACGATTCCAAAGACGACTTCCCACTCAGAAAAACAGGTAGCGCTCCCGTCCATTTTCGGTGTTGCCTACTCTTTTGCTGTGACACTTGGTCCTCTTATTTTTATATTTTTTTAAAAAGATATGTTACCAAAAAGCTGTATTTCATGGGGTGATTTGTTTAACAAGCACCCGCTCCGTCCTGCTCCCGCTTTATCTGTCACTGCGCGCAGTGTTAAGCGGGAGGCTGGAGCTGCTCTGGGTGTGCAGAGATGCAAAGCTGCAGGCAGGAGACAGCAGCATTGTGTGTCAGAGTTGGTGAGATGTTTTCACAAAGTCAAAGCTAATACAGAGATCTGGGTGTCTGAAGTCGAAGCGTGTTTTGCCGAGTGAGAAAAGTACCAAGAAAAGTTCATTTCTTCTGGGATTTGCATTTTATATAGAAGTTTACACCTAAGATAAATAAAAAAGTTTCTGCCGGTCAAAGCCTCGGGACTTCCTGCAAGGGTTTTGGTTCACACCTAGACAGTTGTTTCTCAGTTAGGTTTTTCCCTGCACGGTGGCTAAGCAGGTCAGTTATTTCTCAACTAGATGTTATGTAAAGCAGGTTGTTTTGGTTGGCTGTGGTCCTCGGCTCCATATCGCATGCCTAAGCCAACACAGCCTCAGCTTCTAACCTGGCCAGCTCGTGATCCTTGGCTGCTTCCTTTGGGGAATAGCTGAACTTCCACAAGCTCAGCCTGATATGGGGAGCAATGCTGCTCGCGTGGATGGTGCGGACACTGCTGTGTGTTGGAAATCACTTCAGAATAGGAAAAAATCTTTTCTGAAAAGATGGAGTGGAGGTAAGAGGAAAGCAGGGTGTGATTGAGCTTCGTACCTTCTGCAGGTGCTGCCTAGCTGTTTTTCAGGTATGCTTTGTGGATCTTCAGATGTGGATGATCAGTGATACTCAAAAAGTGTGATATCCTTGTGAAAGGGAACAGTGGTGGTGTGTTAAACAGATCTAAATCAGTTCCCAAGAGCTGACAGCCCCTGCTTTTCCTTCTGTGAGGGTTGTAGGTGTTCCATGGCACTTCTCCTGATGGTTAGAAGCAGAGCAGGTGTTAGGTGCAGTGAATGGTGTAATTCAATTCTTGTTACCCTTGTAAACTTGGGTGTTTTTTTCTTCTTTGACCGTCTGACGAGAAAAAAGTACACCTCCACACTGCTGCCTTGTGCCTCCTGCCTCCCAGTTCTCTTCATTAAAAGACCTTTTGGGGAACGTCTCTTTCTGGACCATAGCACCTGGCCGGCTGAACAGATCTGTGGACGGATTCGCATCTACTGAGTAGCAGCCTGTCTCCCCCCTCCCCAGGCATGGTGGGCTGGGTGGCAAGTGCCAAGCACTGAAGCTGCACAAGAAGTCAATCAAAAATGGGCAAGCCCCTTCCAGGATATGTTGGTTTATTTTCCTGGGCGCACCCTGTACCTTTGGTGGTGGGAGTTTTAACTGCACCTTTTCTGGAGGACTCCAAAAGCAGAGCTTAGAAGACTGGATTTGCTGAAGGGGTAGGGCATCTTCTAATCTCTGCTTCTAGATAACGGAAGACCAGACACCCCATTAGGTGCAGTAGATGCTGCTGCATCTTCAGTGCCCAGGACAGCCGAAGCAACACCATCTGGGCTTTGGGATTTTGCCTTCCCTACGGGAGGTGAGTGCTGGTGGAGGACTGCCCTCGAAGGAGACTTCCTTCAGCTCTAAAGCTGGCAAAGGACAAAAATGTGCTTGGTGTATGTGTCTGCCTGGGAGGAGCAATGCAAGCTCAGGCTGCTAGCAGCCATTGCTGCTGATCGCTTCTCTGCTGAAGGCTTTCAGGCTCCTCTGAGAAAGTGCGGTGTTTGCACACAGGGAAGCATCCCTTGGCACTATTCCTTATCGCTTAGGGCCTGTGGACAGCACGATTCGAAGAAATTTTTAGCTTTCCTCTACCTTGCGAAACCAGGGGATCCATTTCTGGTGTGTTAGCATCCCCACAGCAGAAAGGGACTTCGACGTGCTCCCAAACCTCTCATGCTCGTCACTTCAGGGGACCTTACTTGTCGGAGTGAGTTTGAGGATCGGTTGCCCTCCTTGCTCCCAGTGTTAGGGAAGGGGATTTCTGCAGAAGGAAGGCGTCTGCATATCTTGGCGCTTCGCGGCTTCCCAGACTGTGCTCTCAATAAGACTCTGGCTGGATAAAAGCCCTGTCAGAGAAGGGTGAATTGAGGATGATAAATGTATCTAATCACATTATTGAAAATGGAAGCAACCAAAATCATTGTTGTTTTAAAACAGAAAGATGTTGAGCTGATTTTGTTTTTCCAGAACGCTGATGCTGATTGTTTTCTGGGCACCAGCATGAATCTTTTGGGGACTAGTCTGCGAAGTGTCCGAGTTCACTTGCGAGGTTTGGGGGAGGTGGGGTTTTTTTTTGTTTTGTTTTCTTATATTTTCCTTTCAACGCAACAGCACGTCAGTCTCTGGCACAGCGATACGCTGCAGAAATCCCAGTGCCAAGAATGTTAAGTTGCTTGGAGAAGAAAGGCTCCTGAGCAGTCTGGTGTAAACAAAAGGCAGGGAAGGCTGGAGCCCATCCTAAATAAAGTTCTTTATTACGGGTGAGCTTTTCAGATATTTGGCACCAGGCGAAACTCTGGCTTTGCGTTTGTAATTTAAAACCGCCATATTGTGTAGTCCAATTTTATTAAATTCTATTAAATATTTGCAGTTCAAATAACAGAGTCCATCACAATGCAGTTCTGATTACCAGGACTGGAATCCGACCAACACCATCGTTAGGGGTAGGGTGAGTTAGGGGGCTGCAGGAAGACAGTTTACATGATCATTTCTTCCAGGGCGCTTTTTCAGAGCTGGCGGCCTGGCCTGCATGTTGAGAAACTGTTCAGGAAGAATAAATATGTCGTTGCACTGGGTTTTAAAAATACTGCCTTTCTTTACTCTTATTTAAAGCATCATAATGTGGCCACAGTTTATCCCTCTGTGCACACTTAGAGATAATTTGGTAGTCTAAAGCCTGAGTGTGAATCTTGTGAGAGAGACCCGGTGAGCTGGCCACGTCCGCTTTGGTTAGCAGGAGACGTGTGCGTCAACGATGTCTTCAGAGTACTTTAAAACCATCAGCATGGGGAAATAGGCAACGCTCTCCTAATGCATCCTGTCCCCTGAAATCCTACCCTGTCTGATTTGTTTTACTGAATTATGTTCCAGTTTCTTGGCCATTTTGTTTCTGCATGAAATTGTTTCCCTGTCAGGCTGCTGGCTGGTGCAGTTGCTAATTGCTTGAATCCTGTTTTTAGCCTGGCTTGGGGATGAATTTCGCTCAGTTCCCTCTATTGAAACACTTTGGGACTTTCTCTTAACTGAACCAAGAACAGTTCAGTTGGTGCTGCTCCTGCTTTTGCTATTAAATTAACGCAAGGATTTTTTTTTTTCCTCTTTTGCGTAGTTTCCTATCTTATATACACGTTTCCTTTAGTGTACACATTTTGTCCAGCTATTGAGAGGGGAAAACAGAAGTGACCTTTTCTGCCCCCAGATCCAGGTTGGTACCTTCCAAATTTAATGAAGCTTCGTTACGTGCTGTGCTGGGACCCTGTAAGAAAATCCCTGGAGAATCTTTCCAGAATGATTTTGGAGTCTGGGCTGGGGCAGCCTTTTGCAGCCTGTTTTGATAACTGTAAGAGTTGTTTGTCAACAGCTTTCTTGGAGCTGCTGAAGTTGTTTTTGATGCAGCTCTTCAGCTTTGTGTTTCTAAGGAATATGATGTCCTCATTTTCTCCCCAGGAGCAAGGTTGTTCATGGCGTTCCCTGCTTGCTGGAATTTGAGCAGTGAACGTATTAAAACATGGTCTTAATTAGAAACCACCGTCACTGAGATTCATAGAAGACTGAAGAGAATTGCTTAACTTTTTAACATGCTTTTCCTCTTGCTTACATAGGGTTTTTTGTTTGGTTTTGGTGTTTTTGGTATCCTGTGCAAGACTGGACCATGTCCTGTCACACACTAGTTTTCCCGCTTATTCCTGCATAGAAATAGGGTAAGGATTCCTCGCATTCATTGGGACTTGACAGCTAATCAAGACTTCTAATGAAAACCACAGCATTTCAATTAGTTGCCATTAAAATCAGAAGGAGTTTTGCCAAACTCGGCACCTGCTAGACTCGCCTGGCCAACACACATTCAGCTCACTGGGATGCATGAACGGGAAACATTTCTCTGTATCTATATTTAAACCTGCCCCCAAAATGTGAAAAAGAGCTAATTTCTTATGAAATACTCGTAAAGGATGTTCTCCGGAGTCCGAAGTGTAAAAATGGCTGCGTCTGTCGGACCCGTGGGGGATGTGAAGCTGGCTCGGATCTCCTCGTGGTTTTGCTCCTGGTGCTGGATAAAGCAAACCTTTCCCAAGGCAGCTGCTCTCCTCCGCCCCTCCTCGTGCCCATGCAGGAGGGACCTGCGCTTTTTCTGCTGCGGGTTGCTGGTCTTTAAACCTTTCTCCTGACAGGTCTGTCAGCAGAGGTGGGATTTTTGATAAAGCTGATGTTAACAAAAATGCGCCGTTGTTTCACTTTGTCCCTTTTTTGTTTGTGCTTCTCGACTCTCAGGCATTTGGCAAAGCGCTGTGGTCCGTTGCGCACCAGAAGGCCTCCTGCGTCCGTGAAGAGCAACGGGCGGGCAGTTTTGGGTGTCTTTGGCTTGGTTCCTGGGGCTGCTTGGCCAATGGCTGCTGTAGCCACGGTCACTGTTTCGTGAAGCGTTGCTTAGGCTCTGGGTCCTGTCTGTCCCTTTCCCTCCAGTATCACAGCTGGCTGCTCTGGGGAGGTGAAGATCAGGAGGCCGTTGATGGGCATGAAGATTTTAAGAAGGCGAAGGATTCCTGTGGTCCCAAATATGTTTTCACTGCAGAGCTGTGGGATAGCGTGTCAGGGTGTGAGTTTCCACTATTTCCAAAGCTAGACTGAGCTGAATGCCAGACTGGGAGCTTACAAAGACATCTTTGGCAAGTATCTGTCTCTGAATTTCCTGCCTAGATAGTAAATGAGCGTGTGCATGCGTGTGGTATGTGCTTGGGAAGAAACGACATGCAGAAAGTGTCACAGACCCCTCTTTCAGCTCCTTTTCTCTGGGGGCCAGGGAAGACAAGTATCCTACCCGAAAACCTTCCATCTCAGCAATGCCCCTTGCCTTCTGCGCAAGTCGTGACAGAAGAAGGAAGAACTGGTTATAGGTCAAGTACTGTCTCTTAGGGCTTGTGGGAAAGAAAAAAAAGCTGTCCTCAACCTTCACAGGCCACACAGTTAAGAGCTAGCAGGAAAGGTCCAAGTTTTTAGCTCTGCATCATTAGACCGTGGCTTGTGCACTCCTTTGCTGCAGTGTCTTCCCTCAAAGAGTACAGGAATGCAACAAACAGGAGACCTCTCCTCATGCTTGCCTGTATGTGGTGCAGACAGGCAGAGTCTGGCCCATCTGCCACTTGGAGGGCTGCCCTGGCCAGTGGTTTTCCTGAACTTCGCCACCATTTGGGACCTACTGCAGAAGGAATTTGACAAATACGTCTCCCGTGCAGATGTTCCCGGCAGCCACTTCAGCTTCTAGGCCACCAACCTACTCAAAAAAATAGAAAAGGCCGATGTTGTTGTTCTGGCTGAATCAAGCGCAAAGAGATTGGGAACGACGACTTCTGCTAAGGCCCAGCTTGCCCTTGGATGGGTGATGGTGAGATGTACCTAGGCTGCAGGGTCCTGGTCGCTTGCTGCCATGAAGCAGGCAGCGTGCTCCTTCCCTACCTGCACGCTCCTGCCAGGCACCACCAGTCAGCCCTTGTGCACAGTGTGCGCTCGCTGGCGCGTGGTGGAGAGCCATCTCCTGTTTGCTAATACTCTTCTTTTTCCATGCAAAAGAGAGGAGCGTGAGGGAGGAAAGCATCCAGCATCCCATGATGTTGTTGGTTTCCTCACAGTATTGCAGAAGCACAGGGTTGTTGGAGTATTATTTGCAGCTAAGCAGGTAAAATTGTTCTGAACTTCTTGCATTTGAAAGAAAGAAAAGGGAGAATGAAAGGATTTGTCAATAATTAAAACACTGCATTTGTCAAGAAAGGCGTAATACCTGGCTGCGTTGGTTCTGATTATTGGAACGTTTTAAGTGGTTTGTTTTATGACAAAGATTGTTTAGAGGAAAATAGAGTAGGCTGAAATCCCGGTGTAGTGTGGGAGTATAATTTAGAGAAAATCTTCGAGCTTTGTATGGCGTGGAGTGCCACTCAAGTTCAAGAGCATCTTTGCTTTCCCACCTACGTTGTCCTTCCAGCTGAGGTGGTCAGAGGTCTGGCTTTCCTGGGCAGCTCGCTGCGTCCCCGGGACCCGCGCACTGCCTCGAGGTGCGCTCTGCTGCGAGGGGGCACGGACCTGCGTGAGAAATCCCTGTGGGGTTATAAATACCGCTTCCTGCTCCAAATGGAGGACGTCAGTCTCTCTAATCTGAAAATAACTCATTAAAGACAAAAATGTCTTTATTACTGTGATGCTGTGGAACAGATCTTCAGCCCAGCCCGCTAAAATTTCAAAGAGCAGAACAAACCAAAAGGCAGTTGGAGGACCAGCAAACTTCCCATCAAAGTGCTTCTTGAGGAGTATCAGCCATGATGCATCCAAGGAGAAACCTCTTCCAGTAGAAGACCAAACAAAGCCTTCTGATTTAGTGTCACCTTTGCGGAGCAGGGGCTCTGGGAGGCCCAGGACCTAGCCGTCATCATTCAGTGAACCCATCCTTCGCCGCCTTGGTTATTTCAGCTCCATCTCCGCTTCACAGGGACTGCCAGGAGCGTGCACCCTTTCACCTCTGCGCATGCATGTGTATGTGTATATGCCCAGGTTTGTTCTGACCGGAGCTGAGACACTTAGACTTTGGGCCATTGCATCTAGCAGAAAGGAGAATCAAGTCTGAGGTAGGAGAGCCTGATGTGTGTGTGCCTGTCCTCTGTGACACAGCTTTGACCACGAGCACTGTGTGAACGGCATCCAGAGTGGTAACTTGGAGTGATTTCTCAAACAGAAACACAACAGCGAAGCTCTAAGGAAACCACGTGTCTCTTGAGGCATGTCCTGCCGGGTTTGCAGTGCATCATTGCCCTCCTGGCCTTCAGCAGTTTGCAGATGTGTGTGACAGCGTGAAACTGATTTTACTGGTTTTATGTTGCGCTGTTACAGTTCCTTGGAAGAGCCTCCAGGGCAGGAGGAGACTGGAGGTAGGGTTGGTCCCTCCTTCCTGTAGGAGCAGCCCAACGTTAGGCAAGAGGAGGGGACATGCTTGTGGGACAGGGCAAGGAGGCGGGGAAGAAAGACAAACTGCCCAGAGCTGGCAGGGCAGCGCATGGACTTGGTCATCATGGCCACAGCAGGAAGGTTTCTAGGTACAGAACACGTTGCAGCTGAAAAACAAATGCTTGTTTGGTCCGTGGGACTCTGATCTGACTCTGAAGGGTGGAGGGGACACCACCATGCGTGTTTTGACCTACCTTGGACTTTTATATATTAACAGGTTACATTTCAGTAAAATTCAGTGGAGTTCTGGAGTTTAAAATGCCTGTAGGGGTTTTTTGGGAGAAGCTCATTTTAGTGTAAGGAGACTGTCCCCAAAAGTTGCAGCCGTGGTGGGTCACTCGCTGGGGTCTCCCCGGTTTTGTAGCTGCTCCCTGCCCTTGCGTTCAGACAGCTGGTAGCTCCCTCTGGTATAGGCACTGCCGTTTTTTGGGTGCTGTACAGGAATTGCGTGTTTTTCTCCTACCTTCTGCAGAGCTCTGTGCTGTTTTAAACACTTTATTGGAGAAACTCGCTTGGAGGACCTCATTCTCTCTCTTCTATTCCTTATCCCTTTTCAGATGTCTCTTATCTTTTGTCTCCGAGAATACTTTGAGCTGTGTAAAGCTGCTGTCTTTATTTAGGCTTTGGGACGGGAAAGACAGAGACAAGATGTGGCATTTCCACCCATTTGTTTTTCTACTCCGGTTTTGGCTGTTCACAGCGGAAACCTTCGCGGTGCTCCGTGCCGCTGTGATTCCGTGTGGTTTTGTAGTCAGGCAAGCAAATGATAATGAAGCTGTAAAAAGCGTCAGCGTTGTGTGCTCAGTTTAATGGGTGTTAAAGCCTGCTTTCTACTGCTGAGATGCTGCCGCTATTGAACTTCATGTGAGAAGTGCCAAATATTGGCCTTTGATAAGTTTTCATTTTATGGACATGGTACTTCCATAAATAGCCCTTCCACAGAGCTCTTACACAGGGCTCATGCCAACACAGAGTTAGGAGAAAAGGAAGAAAACCCAGCAAATATCTGTCGTTTTCTAATCATGTACCTGTGTGCCTAGGCATGTTGTTTCAGGTGATGCCGTCCAACATGGTACCAAGATCATAAAAAGTAGTTTGTTTCTGCAGAGGAGCAGGCTGTATAGTTTTTATTCTTGTTTTGCTTTCTAGTTTAGGAGTTTTCTGCTGCCGCTTTTGCCCTGTGGTACCTGTCTCCACTAGGTACATGTGTGGGACAGTATTCTCCTTGTCCCCCTCTATGCTGATGCCTACAAGTATCGAAAATCAAATACATCAGCTCACTTGGCCTTCAGAGGGGTTTGAAAATCAAATACATCAGCTCACTTGGCCTTTGGAGAGGTGACAGTGAAACAATTTTCAGTCTTTTTGTTTGACCACAGGTGAGCTTTGCCACGTCCAGCTTTACCAGGTCCTCCTGACTAGATAGGTCATGGCTGACTGTTTTTGGAGAGGAGAGACCACACCATGCGTACGGAGGAGCAGTGATGAAGGTCTGGGATAGCGCCAGGCAGGGGGCAAAGAAGCCACAGAGTGGGGAGTGTATGCTCAGTTGCAGAACCAGTCATCTCTCCTGCTTAAGCAGAAGATAATTTAACTTTATTAAAATTCTGGGTTGTGCAGAAGGCCAGTTTCAGACAGTTCTCTCTCTTCCTCACCTGTGTTTAACCATATGGTTACCTGGACCTTAGATGAGAGACAAGGTGATTGTGTTGGCCTTCGCCTGGCTGGTGAGGCTTAGTATGGAGCTTAAAAATAATAATAAAAGAATAACAGCCCTTCTCAGTCCCCAGCCCCTGAAATTAAGATGTGCAAGAACTGCGATCGGGGTTTTCATGGTACACTGTTTGCTTTTTTTTTTTTTTTTTTCACAAATGTGGATGGGTAATGGGAA
>Ga0065711_1048827_pt1 | contig 11613 bp, 19 predicted proteins | sample Hoacrofraction12_FD_59098 | JGI IMG/M metagenome (GOLD analysis project Ga0065711, IMG submission 59098) | Hoatzin crop microbial communities from Cojedes, Venezuela - Epithelial fraction 12 v2 (version 2) | ecosystem: Host-associated > Birds > Digestive system > Esophagus > Crop | place... | reverse complement strand
AAAAAAAAAAAAAAAAAAAGACACAAAAAATACAGGCAGGTATTAATACAGACGCACACAAGTCCAACAAGTTATAGGAAGCCTTAGCTTGGTGAATGATCGGGGAAGTCTCTTTCTCCCTGCCCCTAGCTTCGGCCGTGAATACAACCACATCCCCAGAGTCTACTAAGCTCTTTGACCAAGGAAAGAAAAAGAAAGAGGTGTGCAAAGGGTGGTGCTAACAGCACCTGGAATCCCCCTCAGACTGTCTGCGCGGGCACCAAGCTGCCACTGGTGTGAACTCGCTGTGCCCCACGGCTTTGAGTTGCACCCGCTGCGAGGCAAGGCTTGTGGGGAGGGCAGCAGAGATTCTGTTACACCAGCCCAGGCGCTGGAGGTGGGGAAAAGACAAGCTCTGGCCGCAGAAGCCCTAATTAAGGTCAGGAGCCGGTCTATCCCTCCACCACCCTGACGATGCCCCTCGGGCAGATGAGTATTGCCTCTCTCCCACAAACCGCCTCCCTTCTGCCCTCAGACCACTGCAACCACAAACTCGCTAGTCCACACGAGAGCACTCCTCGGAGACGGCAGCTCCCGAGCATCCTCGTGTGGAAGCACCAGAGGGGCCGATTCCACTCGCATTCACCCACCCAGGGCAGGTCCGTAAGTCGGCGAGCCCCGGCGTGGGGAATTTCTTCCACCCTTTTCACCTCTGCAGCACATAATGTAGAAGTGACACCCCTCCGCCTGTCCCGAACACAGGGGACAGGGCTGAGAGGGCAAGGCTCTCCCATTGATTGATCAGCACCTCTTCTCCTTGCTCCTACAGGCTGAGCCCTGTGCGAGCAGGGGGAGAAGGGAGAGCAAAGGAACGGCATCCCGCCACGAAGCTTAGGACCCATACAGAAATGGAGCAAGCCAAAAACGGCAGGCCAAAGAGCGAGCTTATTCTCAATGTGGAGAAGGGTGGTCAGGAGAAGAAGGAGCTGCGGGTAAAGATGGGCAAGCTGTGGTCTGGCTCGCTCCTACTTGCTAGGGGTGATGAGAAAGACTTTCTAGATCAGTTCGCGGGAGCTCTGGGGGAAGAGATCCAGCGCACATGCACACAATGTGAGAGAAATGGTTATTTCTTATTAGCACCTTTGGTTGACAGTTGTAAGGGCTGTTTCAGATGCTGAAAAAACAGAGGGGAACCCTATTCCAGGCCACCCGCCGCAGGGGAGAGCAGCAGAGACAAAAGGAAGCAGGAAGAGCGATCGACCCACATCCATCCATCCATCCTTCCCTCCCTCCTCCTGAGGGAGCAGAGGAAGCAAACGGGTCGGGGGAAGCCCATGCGAAAGGCAGGAGACCGGCCTCACCCGGCTGGGCAGCGTCACACTGTCGGCGTGTCTCCCCCCTGATTGAAGGATGGACACATGGCCCACTCCCACTTCCACCACGGAAAGGCTGGGGAAGGGCATTTCATGCCATCTCCCCCAAGCAAGTGCAAGTGATGAACACCAGGAGGAAGATGTGGGCCAGAAGGAAATTCCCCTTTTCTTCGCTCCCCGCTGCAGAGCGGAGCAAGTTGGAAGATACAGGAGAAGAGGGACCAGGCCACCTGAAAGCGCCCATACAACTGCCAAGGTAGCACCAATAGTCAAAGGGGAAGCCAATATGGGGTGTATGCTGCATGGGGCACCCCCCACCACCCCAGCTTTGTCTCAAGCACCTTCCAGGCATGACGCTTCACCTGCCCCTCTCCCCCTCGCTCTGGGGGCATCTGGATCGGCCACCGCCACGAGGACAGCAGAGGAGACGGCAGATCCAGGCCGCAGGCCAAGCAGGGGAAGGATGGCAGGGTCAGCGTCATGGCAAGGGGGAAACACAGGAATGGAAGAGACTGCATGCACACTGTGGGAGAAGGCTTGGGGGGAGTGGGCAAGGGCTCCAATCCTCTTACATCCTCCCCTCAAGGGTCTGGAGCTCCTCTTCAGATTTTGTCACAGACGGAAGGGGAAGGAGGGGGAAGAGCCCCTTCCCCACCACCCCCACAGGCACACAGACACACGCTCGCCTATCCCTCATTCTCCAAGGCTCCACTGCCCGTTGGACAACATCACATTCAAGGACAAACAACCACTCCCCAGCCCCACCACAACCCTCCCTGCCTCTCCTCCCAGCGGCAGTGGCACCCAGGAACAGTGGGTGCCCCCGCTTCTCCCCACTGACACGCTCCAGCCTCCAGGCAAGAGGGAGTAGGCAGGGGGAAAGGAGGAGGAAGGGTGGCAGTGAGGGCAGAGGGACAGCCAAGGGGAGAAGGAGAGAACTAAGGACAGCCATTCGCACCACGACTTCTCCCCCCATGCCCCTGAAGCGGGGCTGACCTGGCTGCTCACTTGCTGCCTCCTCCACCCCCGCTGCCCGCCGCCACCTTCTCAAAATCCTCCGCATTGCAGAACTCCTTGATGGTGACAGTGAGGAGGTTGCTGGTGACATCTGTGACCACCACGTTAGAGCAAGGGGACATCTCGGGACGCCAGTCGCCAGCCTCCTGCTCCGGGTCAGAAGAGGAAAGGGACAAGGAGGGCGTCTGCCCCCCGCTGCACCCTCCCGGGGGAGAACGCTTGCTGGTGGCGGCCGACTCCGGTGGGATCGAGAGGTCGAGCACCTCCGACTCACGCCAGTCGGGGACGGCAGGGCTGAGGGTCTCGGGGAGCAGCTTCGGAGGGGAATCATCTGGGTCAGAGGAGGAGTGGGGGGCAGGCGACGGGCAGCCGGAAGAGCTGGAGCTGGGGGCATCATAGGTGGTGGACCCCATGATGAGCCCGCAGGAGGCTGCCTGGGAGCCTTCGGCCTCCCCTTTGCTCTCCAGAGAAGGGGCAGGCGCAGCGGACGGCTTGTTGTAGAGCGAAAAGGCGCCGAACTTCATGTGACGGATCTGGGTGCGGAGGACGCTCTCGCTGAACTTTTTGCTCTTGCCGATGACACGGTTTCGGGACGGGATCTTGGGCCGAGCCAGGCCGCCGGCCCCGTTGGCTGGCTTCCCACCCTTGTCAATGACTTTGAGGTTGAGGATGATGCGGCTGCGCTTGGGCTCACGGGGTTTCACCTTACGGTTGATGATGCGGACGGTCTCTGAGAAGGGCGAGACGGGAGGACGGATGCCAGCCCCGCCACCCACGCTCCCACCGTTCTGGGGGTCTGGACGGGGCAGCGGGCGCCGGGACATGCGGTGGCATCGTCGGATGTCTTTCTTCAGCCGGTGCACCGCAGCGCTGGAGTGGAGCTTGGGAGAGGAGGTGCTGGAACCAGGCTTGACAGAAAAGTGTACATCCCCAATGTGGAGGGCCTCCGCTTGGGCCCGAGCCTGCGGTGGTGGGGAGAGAGAACAAAAACAGGGTCAGAGAGGCAGCCCAGGTGCAGCCAAATCTCCAGGCTGGCACTGCTCAGTCTCAGGACAAGCGCTTAACAGCAGTGCCACATTACATTTATACCCACATTAACGACAAGCACACATACGCACCTATGGACTACTGATAGCTATGGCACAGCCGCCACACAGGCACGGGGCACTGCCTATATCCTTTTCGGGCAGCTAATCACTCCCTAGGCACTGCCCCTGTCGGCACATGCTTACCCCAGGAGGAAGCTGCCACCCTGCAGCCATGTTTCAGGGTTACAGCTGATAGTTTCGAAGGCCCCCTCTCAGTCATCATCAGCCAATGTGCACAACCTTTCGCAGTCAGCCAAACAACGAAGCTTCCTCCTGGAAGCTTCCTCCTGGCTGTTAGCATCCAAAATTACATCCCAGTCCCAAAACAGGGGACTGTATCTGGTGCTCTATGAAATGAGCATGAGACAAGGGGGAGAGGAAGGGTAATGCATCCAGTTTGCTCTTCCTCTTCCACAACCAGACTCATCAGTTCTGGAAAGCATGGTACAAGAGGGTCTTGAGGAACACAGATGGAAGCAGGCGAGGGTGGTCTGACAGAGCTGTGTTAGCTAAGCATAAAAAATGCAGAGATCTGAAGCTTAATTTTAACTAGAGACCCCAAGCAGGTTGTTTATCCTCACTGTTGTGAGAGCAAGGTCCAGTGTTTAAAGCCAGAGACCAGGCCAGCTGGAATTCAAGTCAAGTTTAACTGCATCTCCAAAGAAGAGACTGCCTTGGCCTGTTGAACACCACATTTGTTTGAAACCTACTAATGAAACAAAGCAGGAACAGCACTGGTTCAGCTACTTGGTGCCAGCCAGCCCTCCCTGAGTGCCAGGGCAGGGAAATAAGATTTCTGAGCTCTTCTGGTGCTTGGAGGTAGTGCAAAAACACGACCCGGTTCATGCATCAGAAACAGGAGCATTTTCTGGCAGCAGGAAAACCAGCTTCATTGGTAAGCTGAGGCAGTATGACCTGAAGACCCCGTGAGCATGGAAACCCAGAGTACGTTCTTACATCACCCCTTGTCAGAGCACAGTTGCTCGTAGAGCTCAGCCTCCCACCCGCACGCCTCGGGCTCCTTGCCCCAAAGAACCCCCTTTCCTCACTCCCTTTCAGCGGCGGTTGCAGGCAGAAGTCGCCCAGTCCTGGAGGGGACAGGCGAGCCCCCACCCCCCCCCATCGCCCATCTAGTGAGCAGCTTCCCCCACCTCGTGGGCACAGCAAGAACTGCAGTGCTAGCAGAAGACAGCTGCTTTTCCTCCCCAACTTTTCCATCCCGTTGCCCCCTAGCACACGCCAAGATCGGGATGGCTTCTTGCCAGCTCAGAGCTTAAGCGCTCCAACACCATCTCCTTTGTCACCCTGCAGGCTGCGCCTCCTAACAGAGAAACGCCTGGGGGGGGAAGAAAAAAAAAAAAGTGAGTCTAAAGGCAGGGATCTAAACAGATCTAAGTGAGGGGCCCAGGGCAGCTCTTGCACAATGAGCTCAAAGCCCTGAACACGCCCAGAACTCTGCTGTCACCCAGTGCCCCTCTTCTCCCACTGAGATCCCCATGGGAACCGCAGAAGATCCTGAACGAGTGGAGAACGGAGACGTGAAGACATTTTGTTCCTCCCCGGCTAAGGATGGATCATGCCCTGCAGTACTACTTGCACCCTGGCTTTAAAAGGACTGCAGAGATGAAGCCTCCTTCCCCGGTGGTACGTGAAAACGCAGCCTGAAGGCTCATCTGATTCTAGACCTTGTGTGAGCCGACCAACAAAGGAACAGGGACGAGCAGCGCAACTGCCAAGGCAGGCACAGACACTCTCCCTGTTAATCCTGGGCTCTACAAGGCTGTTTTGCCTATCTAGAGGGAAGCGTCCCCAGCACAGACAAACCCCAACACATTCTGCCGTAGCGGGAAGCACCCCAGTGTCCAGCTACCTTCTCTTTGCTCAGCCTCACGTGTTACTTCATGCTCCAAACTGTTCAGAAAATGAGTACACACAGCTCTTGTCCCAGGCACCCCACAGGCTGGAGCACAGCCGCAGCACCAGACGAACCCTCTGCACCACGCATCAACTCTCCTCCTCCCATCCCAATGACCCACACAACTTAAGAGGCCCCGCAGATCCCATCAGGAGGTTACAGGCACAGAGAGACGCACATCTAGGACTGTGCTTGCCTCCTGCCTTCACAGGTCCCTCTGACACAGACAGCAGACACCAGGACAAGCTGCGGTTTGCTTTCTGACGTTACATACCAGCGCAGTCTAGATTAACAACTTCGTCCTTCCTTTTCCTCCTGCTTCCCCATCCATGCCAGCCCTTCCAGCATTGCTGCTCTGGTGCTTTGGGCTTCTTGCCAATTTACCACTGCTCAGCGGAGAGCAAAGTGCAACACAATGTCCCGTTCCAAAACGCAGGACACGGAAGCCAGGCAGAGGGTATGGTCAGATCTGCCGGTAAAAATCCTTGATCCACAGCTTCACCGGACAGACACCGGCATCCTTCACGGCTTCGCCTGCTGCCAGCACCGCATCTCTTCTAGATTAATTCCCTACCCTGTAATCGTGCCATAGAGTGAGGAGCTCTGCCCCCTCGGTGCCCCTCTGCTCAGAGTCGAGTCGAATTGCCGCCTGCCCACAGCACTGCCTTCCGTCACCCACACGAGAAGGTCACCCCCCCCCCATCTCCCCCAAGCCTGGGGGAAGCAGCCACAAACACCCACAGTTGCCTTATACACTTCAAGATCCCACAGCAAAGCTTCCCACCTACCACATTAAACGAAAAGCAGTAATGCTGGGATGGTCACTGCCTGGCCACTTTCACAGTTCTGCTGATTTTACTGTCCCAGCCCGTGCACATTGATCAGCTCCTGCCCCATTTTGACAGAGACACCCGTCTTGGTTTGTGCTCGCAGAGCCCTCGTCCATGGGTAGGACTTCTACGGCCAGAACCACACGGTCTCCTTCACCTGCTACGTGCCTGTGTTTCCAGTTACTTCTGCGGCACATTCTCAAGGCTGAAGCCGTTTCTAACTCACGTTTCAGCTCTTCGCATTTACTAAATTCCAGTTTCAGTGATGCGCCATCAACCTCTCTTGCCAGATTATTAAGGGAGCAGGTAAGCTGGGACCCAGCGGTTTCCACCAGGTGCTACACTGCTGTCTCCAGTGACCAGCTTCAGCGCGAGTTCCAAAGAGCGATATGCAAATATTCAGCTTACCTTGAGCTTGTTTTTCCAGGTAAGGTTTCAAGAAAAATAGTATCGGATGCTTTATCTAAGAACAGCCCCCAGAGCCCTCTCATTTGAGAGGCTCGGTATTCCTACCACAGGATCACATTTATTCGGGCATGAACTACGCGACTGAAGTCTCTTCCCTGCAGAAAAGACCACATTTTCTGGGCTCTCCTGCTTCCAACTTTACGTGAAGTAACTTGCTAACCTCTGGTTTGGAGAGGGCTCAGCATTCAGTTTAATCTGCTGGAAACGCACTTCTCCCTGCGACGGATCCATTACTCGATCACACTCATGAGCCGTATGAGTGTGAGGTCTTTGAAAAACAAACCCGTTTAATCCTTTCTGCTGTGTCACTACAGTTTGCTACTTAACTCAGAAGTTTTCCAAATGGAAACCACCTCTCCGGGTTTTGCTGTTTTCACCCGCAGGATTTGCTCACTGCTGATGAGGTACTCGGCATGTGTATGAAGTAATTCACTCCCCGCTTACAGCTCAGCCTACATCAGGATGCAGCTTCTGGAGGCTTGCTGCAGTGCTCTGTCACGAGAGCAAGGCAATTGCTAGGACTGCTTCCCTCCCCCCCTTCCCCTCTGGGATATGCATCACCTTTATTTAGCTTGTACAGCTCTCCCTCATTGCCCCTGGGAAGTAGTATATCTCCCCTGTTCCCTACTATTTCTGAATAAATGTCCCTTGAGGCCCACCAAGCGTATTTGTTCATTCATTCCCTTGACGCACTGAGGCACACAAGCACGTACACGGACACGTGCTCAGAAAAACCTCTCTTACCTGATTTGTATCAAAATCTCTGTAATTTGGAAGAAAAAAAAAAGACACACAAAAAAAGACCTTGTAAGGCAACAGATTTCTAGTTAATTATTTCAAAATCAAGTCATTTCCAGTAGCGCTGCTGCACCATACTAGCGCTACTCTCTCATAAATTACTGGTTGTGCTTTGTCTTTTATTCTCCACCTGCATTCCCACAGTCCTTGCTCCAAACAGCATTCGCAAGAGCTCTTCTTTCCCCTTTTTTGGCTGCCATTCTGCCTTTTTATCGCCCTCTTTCTTCTGCAGTCTTCCAAGCGACAAGGCAACAGCAAGCCAGTTCACAGCACAGTTCTCCCAAGCAACACTGCCATAAACTAAAGTTTCCCTACTGGATGTGGAACAAAATGCTACAAAGGGGAACGGTCTGTTTTCAAACCGCTTGGGGATAATTTACGAACAGGGAGGAGATCAAAAGAAACCCAACTCCAACTTCAGAGTTCAAGGAACGGCGAAGCGACAGAACACCACGCTGCTCGGCCCCTTCTTCCCCCCCCTCTCCCACTAAGGCTCTGCCTTACTCTGCCCTCAGTTACTTCTTCCCATTAACCTTCTCCAGCCTTTTCACTCAGTATTTACAGCCACCCCAACTAGGGGTCTCCACTAGCCACCCACTGAGCTTGCAGATCGGGCTCTGTCTCTTAATTGCACTTGCGAGACTTCATTAGATTTGGTTGGCGAGTTTTGCATTCCTCTCAGCAGAGTGCCGAGGGAAAAGCAAAACAAAAAGAGCACACCGAGCAAGGGTGAAGAGGAAGATCCCTACAGCACGCACTATATCTCCTTCTAACCTCGCAGCCACTTCCATTCTGGCCCGTGGCTGAAGGGCCTTGTCCTCAAGGACAACTTCTGCCAGACACCTAAGTGCTAAGGTAAGAGCCTTACGCACAGCGCTGCCCATTCCAGAGCGAGGACTCCGCTTCCCATATGCTCAGCACAAAGCCTGCAGCATACCAGCAGCCTCCCAAGAATTACAGCCTCCCGCCAAGCTTGATCTCAGCTGTGGGAAAGTTTGCCCCTAGTATGCAGCGGATAAAGACCCGCTTCCTGCCCAAAACTCTGCAGTCGAAGTTTGCAGGGGTCACTTTCAACACCGGCCATCTTGACAGCGATATTACAAAGCCGGGACTGTAATTTCCCTTTGCAGCCTGATCGAAAGGGCAAGTGTTAGACAGCTCTCAGCAACAGGAGCCTTGGCTTACAAAGGCAGCAGGTGGCCCAAGATGCAGCTTTTCAAAGCTTTTCCAAAGGCGTGGGCCACTAACCTGCTGGAATGCTTTCTGCAAATCCCCCTGGGTGCCTATCTTGCAGCTTTTGAGAACTAATCCTGGGATAAACCCAGCCCCAACTGCAAACTAAAACACCCACGCAAGCCAGGGGACTGAGCAGCACATCGGGGCACTTAATTCAGCAGAGACTCAGAAGCCTAAGTTTAAGCACTGACACACATGAAAAATCGTAGCAAGCCACTCAGTCAAGGGCAGACTAGTCTACCAAAGCAGTACCGGGCCAGACTCCTGCTTAAACATCATTGCATCCAGGCCCAATCAGTTAACAGATCAAAAAGAATATTGTTCTCAGTGCCAACTCCAAAGACTCCCTCTGGGACACAAGAGTCAAATTTCTTGCCCTACTTCCGAAATTCTCACTGGCAAGAGATGCTACAGCTGAAAGAACCAAAAACATCATTAACGATGCACGAGGTGGAATCGAATCCCACCCCTCCTGCAGCAGCAACGGTGCTGCAGGGCCAACAGACGCCAAACTCACACCTTTGGCAGGTCAGAAGAACGGACCAGGAGATGCATACCACACATGCTGGTCTCGGTCATGTTTCTAGCCACAGCTGCGTTGCTAGTGGTTTGCCTGAACAGACCTCAAACAAGTTCAGATAGGACCAGCTGAGATGGCGTTACTTCTCACTGCCTGGCCTGGGGTGATATTTTTGACATGGATTTCTAACAGGATCCGAAGTCACAGAAAAACTGGAAGTCAGGGCGCCAACAGTTCCCCCAGCTGCAAACCAAGCGGCAGGGCTCTGCTCTGCCCTGCCAGCCTCTCCCACAACGTGGCACCAGCCGTCAGGAGAGCTCATCTCACTCCCTATCACGATCCATCTTCTACAAAGTACCAAGACAGCTCTGCAAACCTACGGGTTCTCAGCAGCGTTTGAGAAGCTGGCAGAAGGAAGATGTACCACAGAAACGTGTCAGGGACGTGATTCAAAGGATGCTGTTGAATAATTCAGGTTCCATGTTTAGGGGGGTTTTAAAGGGCACGAGGAGAAGAGGAGGAATAAGTGGGTTTTCTTTTGCAGTTTGGGGGTTGGCTTTGTTTTTTTTTTAATGAGTGAAAAGCTGGTAGTGGATTTTGCTGTATCGCATTCAGAATCAAAAAGAAAAGAAACTGATTACACACACGTTAAAAGCACAGCATAAACATTTCTCTACCACTCTGAACAATGTCAGGTGTTACAAATACCAGTATTTTTTAATTCAAGCAGAGAGCTATTTTAAGCTGGTGGTTTCCCTTTAAGCGTTCCTCTGCATTGTTGGAAACCTAAACACAAGGGTTTCATTTAATGCATGACTGCCAGAAAGAGAAAAACCAACTAGTCTAGTTTCCCTGAATAAAGAGTAAGAGGTAGTACATATCACTTATGCCTGTAGTTCTCAGTCTACAGATACAGAAAATTGTTAGCAGAAGAACGGGCAAAGAAGGAGGACAGTTCCATCCGCAGGACTTTCTGAGGATTACTACAGTCCCCTGGGATTTACTTGGAACATCAGAATACGCCTGTTCCTGCATTTCTTCCACGTGCTTCTTTCTGTCCTCTTAAAGCAGAGGAGAGGTGACACCCTACCCCTCACCGCTCTTTCCAGTGCTCATACAGTTAAAGTGCTGCGCTGACTTGAGTAAAGCTCCTACCGCTGCCAGGCAAAGGAAAGTATTAACCTGTTTCACAGGTGAGGAAACACGCACAAAGGGTAAATGACTTGCCCAAAGCCATAGGATGACTTAGTGATAGCGATGCCTTACCACAAGGTCTCCCCTGGCTGTTCTAGGGCTTTATACCGGATCATAACCAGGGAAGCTGTGAACTCCCTCACCTGTCTTAATCCTACAAAGGTGCGTTGTATTTCTACATTCACGTGAAGTCTGAGATCGAGATAGCTGCAGAGGAAGGGGGGTAAGAGGGGAGCAAAGCAATGAGTTTTGTCTGAAGACTAATAAATCCAGAGCTCACATAGCTGTCATGCAGCTACCAGATTTCTTAATTCAAAAAAAGAAAAACTGCGGGGGGGGGACAGACACGGACACGACCTACACTAGGGACTACCTCCCTCATTCATCACTGCAAGCAAACAGAAATGCTACAACAACACTTTCTTGCAGAAATGCTGGGTCTGTCAGAGGGGAACTGGAAACTTCAGCTGCTAGCTTACACAGACGTGCGACACTCCTCCTCCCCCCCAAAAAAAAGGCAAAACGAGCCTGTAGTTCACAGATCAAACCATGATCCCCTCATGAAACTCTCGTGGATCGCCTGCATCCTGAAACACAATCGGAGGCACACAAGTGGCAGCAGGACTCCTGCCACAGCTGCCCGACTGCTCAGCATGCTGCTAAGTTGCAGGGCACAGGCTGGATGGAACAGGCTGCTGAAGGCAGCAGGAGCGGGGCTGGCTAGCTCTCCACTGCGGCAGCAGAAGGCCGTACAGAGGGAGAGGATACTGGAAAAGGGACCGCAGCCTCACCATGCACATCCGCGTGTGCCGACCGTCCTGCTGGGGCACCCGTTGCTTGCACACACACTCGCCCCTCACACGCTTCTGCGTCCCTGCTCCCCACCCGCTTTCCCGCCGGGCCATCCCCGTGTTCCCGGAGCCAGGCAGCAGGCACAAGTCTCTTGAAAGTCCAGTCCTTCCAAGGGCACGAACCGGTGAGGTTTGAGAGATATTTGGCTAGGCCTAAGTTATTTAAATAAGAGTTACCTTCAGGAGAAAAGTTTTAGGCTTAGGTCCTCTCTTCTTGGGCCCATACAGCTCACGCTCCCGTTCCCTTTAGGGAGTCAAATTTGTCAAGAAGTTAAAACTTTTCCCAAGGGGAGAAACAGAAGCATACAAGTTGAAAAAAAGAAAAAAAAAAAAAAAAAAAAAAA
>Ga0065711_1048826_pt1 | contig 11613 bp, 4 predicted proteins | sample Hoacrofraction12_FD_59098 | JGI IMG/M metagenome (GOLD analysis project Ga0065711, IMG submission 59098) | Hoatzin crop microbial communities from Cojedes, Venezuela - Epithelial fraction 12 v2 (version 2) | ecosystem: Host-associated > Birds > Digestive system > Esophagus > Crop | place... | reverse complement strand
TTTTTTTTTTTTTTTTTTTTTTTTTTTTTACCGGCTAAAACAACATATGCAGCCCAGTTCTTTATAAATGCTTCCCATTTTGCCTGTCTTCTGGGAGACAAATGAAGCAACTGTCAGCTCGGAGGTAGTGTCTACAAGCAACTGCAAAGGAAAGAGTAGGCAGATGAAGTGCTTGACAGCAAGGTGAGGAAAGAGCTAGAAAGTTCAAACGTAGAAGCATCGACAGTAAGAGATGAAAGTTTGGTTTTGAAGTGGAAGGGTAGCTTGTACATATTCTTAGTTTGCTATTATATCTGTTCTATCCGGAACCTGGATGAATTTTAATAAGAGATGAGAAAGTGAACAGAACAAGCAATAAATATACATCTCCTCAGTGCTATGAGGTTTGTCCCAATTGACAGAAGCAATCTCTCTAATTAAGGAGACAATTGCTAGATGGAAAACGACTTCAACTGAATAACTGATTTTTTATGATAACAGTGACAGTCCCTGTCCTGTCAGAAGTCCTTTTAGTCCACTCCCTTACAGCATTCTGTCTCTACATTATTGACATTTAATCACTTTGAATAAGAGATAGTAATACCGATAATTTGACACAGTGGCTTATAAAAGCTTATCCAGGTATATATCATATACTGAGACACTGCAGGACAAACTCTACATTTGCTTCCTGCAGAGCAAATTCCTAATGAAGTCAGGGTGACTTCTTTGTTTTTGGATGAGCATTCAGTCACTTCCAGAAAATTTAGAAAGAGACAATCATCATAAAGAAATCTTTATCATTTTCATATACCACTTCGGTCCACATTTTTTTTTTTAAGTAAACAGTAACCACAGATATTCTAGATGCTGGTATTTCCAAAAAGGGTATAGGATTGTCTGCCCTGCAGTGGAACAAATTGAGGAAGTCAGGCAAAAACACCAGAAGGCCTGCATGGATGAACAAGGAGATCCTGGACAAACTCAATGACAGGAAGGAATCCTACAGAGGATTGAAGTAAGGGCACGTAGCCTGGGAAGAATACAGAGAAACTGTCCAAGCATCCAGGGATCAGGTTAGGAAAGCTAAAGCCCTGAGAGAATTAAATGCAGCCAGGGACATCAAGGACAGCAAGAAAAGCTTCTATACACTTCTGATAAAAGGAAGGCCAGGGAAAATGGGGGCCATCTCCGGAAGGAAGTGAGAGACCTGGTTATCCAGGATATGGAGAAGACTGAGGTACATTTTTGCCTCTGTCTTTACTGGCCAAGTGCTCCAGCCTCATTGCCCAAGTCACAGAGGGCAAAGGCAGAGACTGGAAGAATGAAGAACAACCCACTGTAGGAGATCAGGTTCGAGACCATTTAAGGAACCTGAAGATGTACAAGTTGATGGGACTTGAGGACGTGCATCTGCAGGTCCTGAGGGAACTGGCGGATGAAGTTCCTAAGCCACTATCCATCATACTTGAGAAGTTGTGACAGTCCGGCAAGCTTCCCAGTGACTGGAAAAGGGGAAACACAACCCCCATTTTTGAAAAGGAAAAAAAAGAAGGCCTGGGGAATTACAGACCAGTCAGTCTTACCTCTGTGCCTGGCAAGATCATGGAGCAGATCCTCCTGAAAACCATGATAAGGCACATGGAAAATAAGGAGGTGACTGGTGACAGACAACGTGGCTTCACTAAGGGAAAATTGTGCCCAACAGATCTGGTGGCCTTCTACGACAGGATTACAGACTTGCTGGATAAGGGAAGAGTGACTGATGACATCTACCCAGACTTGAGCAAAGCATTTGACACTGTCCCCGTGACGTCCTTGTCTCTAAATTGGAGAGATGTGGATTTGATGGCTGGACCACTTGGTCGGTAAGGAATTGGCTGGATGGTCACACTCAAAGAGTTGCTGTCAGTGGCTTGATGTCCAAGTGGAGACCAGTAACAAGTGGTGTTTCTCAGGGGCCAGTACGGGGACCGGTCCTGTTTAGCATTTTTGTGGGTGGCATGGACAGTAGGATTGAGAGCACCCTCAGCAAATTTGCTGACCACACCAAGCTGTGTGGTGCAGTCGATAGGCTGGAGGGAAGGGATGTCATCCACAGAGACCTGGACAGGCTTGAGAGGTGGGCCTGTGCGAACCTCATGAAGTTCAACAAGGCCAAGTACAAGGTCCTGCACGTGGATCGGAGCAATGCCAAGCACAAATAAAGGCTGGGTGGAGAATGGATTGAGACCAGACCTGCTGAAAAGGACTTGGGGGTGCTGGATGACGAGAAACTCGAGATGACCTGGCAGTGTGCACTCATAGCCCACAAGGCCAACCATATCCTGGGCTGCATCAAGAGAAGCATAGTCAGCAGGTTGAGGGAGGTGATTCTGCCCCTCTACTCTGCTCTGGTGAGACCCCACCAAACATCCTGCATCCAGATTTGGAGCCCTCAGCACAGCAAAGACATGGAGCGGGTCCAGAGGAGGGCCACAAAAATGGTCAGAGGGATACAACACCTCTCCTATGAGGAAATGCTGGGGCTGTTCAGCCTGAAGAAAAGAAGGCTTCGGGAAGACCTTATAGCATCCTTCGAGTACCTGAAGGAGGCCTACAAGAAAGCTGGAGAGGGACTTTTTACAAGAGCATACAGTGATAGGATAAGGGGTGATGGCTTCAAGCTGAATGAGGGTAGATTTAGATCAGCTATAAGAAAGAAATTCTTTATTATGAGGGTGGTGAGGCACTGGAACAAGTTGCCCAGAGAAGTTGTGGATGCTCCCTCCCTGGCAGTGTTCAAGGCCAGAATGGATGGAGTTTTGAGCAACCTGGTATAGAGGAACGTGTCGCTGGCCATGACAGTGGGGTTGGAACTACATGATCTTTATGGTTGCTTCCAACCCAAGCCATTCTGTGATTCTATGAAATTACCAAGATATACAACTGCGTAAAGCCTATGGAGAATTATGTGATTAAATAACAGGTTTTGGCCATGAGCAGTTGATATTTTGACAACCAGTTGGAGGCTAACACAGCTGTACCAATCAGGATTCACACTGCGAGGAAATGATTAATACATATCTGATTTTAGTAGCCTTAATTAATCCTTTCCTGCAAGTGCCAGGATGCCACTGGCCATTAAACTGATCCTTTTTTGTTTAATACATGGGAATATACCTTTGGACAAACCCAGCCTATAGTAAATTGGGCCCATGTCCAAAAGAAGAGAATGAATTGCTGTCACAGATTACAAAGTTGTCTCTCTGTGGCGATGCACAGACCACAGGGGAGGTGTGGAAGAGTGGTCTCTGACATGGGCCAAATCTCAGCCAGCTCTCTAACAAGTCTGCCATTCTTCATATGCAAAATATACGACGCACACACACTAACACCCTCTAAACTCCTGCTGCTGCCTTCACGGTTTGTGAAATAGTAGTGTCTGACTGGGATATAAGTGCCGAGTGTTAGGTACTTATCTTAACAATAAAGTATTTAAAGAAAGGTTTCATGAGCTTGTACCTGTAACCCACTTCTCTCTTTTGCTTTCTTCCCACTAGCACCATCCATTTAGGCATATTTGTCTCATGCCCTGTTAGGCAGTGGTTGCACAACCTCTATACCACATGCTGGTTGCAAAGCACTGTCTGCATAACCTCCTATCTTCCCAAGTAGGTTACAACTCAGTAAGCGGGTAGGGGAACTTTATAGCACACGGGTGGTTCAAAGCATGCTGGTGCTCGGCACAGAAGATCTGTACTTTGCACATTGAGTATGCAGGCTCATCTTGCAGGCCATAGAGGGCAACCAGTATGTTGCCGAGTTTCAGCATCCATGTAGGGACAGGAACAACTCTCACACATTGATGCAATGCACAGTCAGTTCACTTTATTGCTCCACTTGCATGGTTATATACATTTTTCATATCTGTACACACGATCACGCTTATTTGGATAGGCTACAGACATAAATCACATGCTGTTCATGTGCCCCACATTCCCTTATGATTGGTAAATATGCACTAAAGCCAATAGCAACAGACCGCCTCCACGTCCTTGAACACATCTTGTTTTTGCTAACCCACATCATGTGCACTATCAGAACTTTCTCAATTGTTATTCTTAGCTGCGCTTTCCAGGGGCCTGTTCAGTTAAGCTAACTGTTTTGCTTAAGCGGCCTAGTCATGCTAACTCTCAAGCTACATCGACCCCAACAGTATGTTGTATGTTTATGCTCTTTTTTAGCGGGTCACAGCTCCCTTGTATAGGAGATATAAAGAAGACAAGAGTCATTACGCCTCTGTACCCATAAGGCTAGAAATAGGTGATTTATAGCAACATCCTGGAATAGTATCGCAGCTGGCATCTCTGTAAATTAACATACTAGTGACAGTTACTTATTACAACATTTTTAATACATCTGTGTTTGACCTGTTTTTCAGATTGTGACTTCTAGAAACCCAGATCTGCCATCTGGAGAAAGGAGTATTTGAACCTTTTATTTTTGAGGAGGAGAACTTTTTTGTTCCTTTGATTTTTCACGAACTCCCTCGAAAGTTAATTTTCAGTATATTCATTGTCTATATATTTAGCTTTTTTTTTCTTTCATGACCAAACTATTATTTAATATCTAAAGGAAAATATTGAACTTGACAGTTGTGAGAAATGTCATCTTTGAAATTGTTTGTGGCAATGATCTTGTATTTAAATCTGGCAGATAAACCCATATTCCCCTAGCTGCAGCAATATTTGAGCAAATAACAGATGGGGACAGTATCAGGGCAAATTGTGTCTGTCTCCTGATGATGATGTTTCCACAGCTTAGGATAGAACTACAGGTGTCTTTCAACGGTTAGAGAAATCATCCAGTGCTGCAGATAGATAGACTTTTAGAATACCACTTAGATTTATTAACAGAGGAGCATCAACTTTCTGCTAACATCAGAACTGAACTCTTAAATATTTCCCCTTCACTCCTCTCTTAGTCGAGATAAGGGGCTATCATTATGAATAGGAAAAACAATTTTATCTTTTGCTGCTACTTATGATAAACAATTGTGGGGTTTCTGCATGGGCATAATGAATTTTTCTGCTCACATCAACCGCTCCCTAAGAAAGGATGCTCTTAGTCCCATTAACCGTCATAGAACAGGACAAACGGGACAGTTACAACATTGAAAGGAATGTCAAGGAGTTTATCATCGGGAAGCTAGAAACAGAGGGCTAAGTACGCAAATGGTTCTGTACATGGTACAAGTCTTATATAAAGTGTTGGAAACAGGCACATAAATATTCTGCAGTTGCCCTTGTTTTCTTCCAGGTGATCACTATTTTCCTACTGTACAGTTACTGTTAGATATGATACGGATGTTGGCCCAACCTGCAATTGAAGTGAAACTCACAGCTTTTCTTTTGATCTGTCAAAACTTTAACCCATGAAGAGCAGTTTAAGAGAGCTAAACAGGGAAAAAGGGAAGCAGGTAAAAAGAAAAGTCTGGTTTTTCGGATTGTTTTTAATAGTTCAAGATTTCCATAGAGTTTTTCAACTGTTAAAAATTTTCATCCTGTTTTCTGACTCCAAAAGATATTTCCTGCTCTTCAGTCATCTAAAATGAGAGGCAGATGATGGTAGCAATAATATTATGGACAGCAGTTGTCATTTTCTTGCTTTTAACACTGCCGTAATGAGAACAAGGTAGAAGTTACAAGGAAAACGAGGTTAAGAGATTTCCTTCCTTGCTTTCTTTAGGTAAGTTTTGTGTTTCTTCTAAAAGTGATATATGAAACTAGTGGGAAATGCATGATTTCCCGCCAACTCTATCTTTTCACATTGAACTATGTGTAGAAGTTTACCTTATGCAACCATTCCTCATTTCAGAATAAAAAGCTTGGTATCCATTTCATTAGATCAGAGCAGTAAGCTGGGACTCAATAGCTATTCTATGAAATTCTTGCTTCCATTCAACAAATCAAATGAGAGAAATAGTGCTACCAGCGACCCTTTCCAGAGTACGTTTTCAGTGTTTATTTCTTATAGCTAGTCTTTAATATTTATGTGATGCTCAATGGTAAAAGAGTCTAGAATTGCACAGTGCACCAAACACACAAACTGTATGAGAAAAATAACATAGTAGTCTGCTTAGTCTGTGGGCACAGTGTTGGTGTTGACAGAATATTTCAGTATTGCCTAGCATGGGAGCAAATGCTTCTATTTTTCCTTCTTCTTCCTCACCTTTCCCATCTCTGAACACTAGAACACACATGTATATGCCCTATTGTTATTTAAAAATAGTGATAAGGAAATATGTGTTAAGGACTTTTTTGTCTTACATGTCTAAGTATGACTATAGCAATATTTTGTAACAATTTAAAAATTTCATGTCTTTCAGTTTTAATTGCCATCAGTAGATCTAATATATTTGGGGATAAGTTCAAGCTGAATATCCTGAGGTTCTATTAAGTATAGAAGAGTACTGTTTGCACAAAATATTGGTACTAGGGAGTGGGTTTGGGAGGAAGGAGCTAACATGTGGGTCAGAAGAGAAGTAACACACTTGCACCTCAACCAAGACAGAAGCTTTACGTGCTGCTGAGATTAAGGTCTGTCTCTTAGAGTTCTGTGTCTACATATTTTGTTTCTAGTCATCTGTACAATTTACCGTCTGTTAGCAGTTATATATCTGCTCTATTTTCTCCGTATAAAGCTGTGACTACACCTTTCGTGGTAACAGGTTTTTAAAAAAATGAAAAGGAAGATTTTTCCCCCCTGGAATTTCCAACCTGTTACTGCTGTCCTTTGCTTTTTTCATGTTTATATACAGTCCTCCTAAGCACCCTAAATTTTATTCTGTTTGTCAGGAGTGCACAAAGCTACATTCAGCCTCTTAAGAACTGATTTTATTTACAAGATTAACGTTCAAGAGGTGAATGTGGAATAATTTTTTGGCCTGCTTTTCTAAGCAAATGCAGCATACGGAATTTCACTGTCAGTCTGCTAGCTTTCTAGTCTTCAACTTCTTCTCCTGCAGGGACGTTTATGCCTGCTGGCCAAGTTCAACCAGGAACAAAGACACTGCATTCCTTAAGATTACTGAAAATTGCTGGTGGATAAAGGAGAGAGACTAGCATCACTGCAACCCCCTGACATAGTGGCAACATAGAGAAACCAAGTTACCTGATCTGCTTCACCTGCTGACTAGCATGCCTATAGTAGCTGTATAAATAATACATGTTTATCTCCAAGATGATCACAACACATGCCACCTTTTTCCCAGCTGATTGCTCTGTGACTCAGACACATGCCATCTCAGGGAGGTGCTAATAATACAGAGAAGTTTAGAAGGTGTTCAGACAGCTGGTATTCTCACAGTGATACATGCAGAGGATGTGAAAAATTAAAATCAGTAGGCAACCAAACTTCAATTATTTTGCTGCTCAGTATTTTCTGTTGGTCCAATATGCTTTTCAAAACTTCTTGAGAGAATCTGGGCTACAAATGCCCTTGCTGTATCTGAGTAAGAAGGAAGGATGTCTCTTATCCATCTCCCAGAAGGCAGGAATCACAGCAGTTAACTGAGACTATATATGTCTCATCCATTTTATTATTTTCCCTTTTGTGTCTCTTATTGATGGTTTCTGAAAGTTGGAACTCACTTAAGTGCTATGAAAGATAAGAGAACAGATCATTTTCATCACAGGGAATGCCAATGCATGGAAGAATGTTTAGCTGGAACTAGTTAAAAGAGTATTTGTTCACAGAGTGGCAAGGAATATCTGCATCCCTTTACAAGAAATGGAGTAGCAGATAATCATTCCAAAACAAAACAGAATGGCTGCTCCCTACTTTTTTGAAAGTAAAGACTTTGGAGCCATGATTGTCAGCCTCCATCAAGTGTACCTTGGCAATAATCTGCCAGTCTGTTTCCATGCAATTTTTAATACAGAAATTGCTCTCTTCCCTTCTTCACTAGAAATTAAGGAATTCTACCAGCTTCATGATGTAGCTCAAATGCTGTGGTTTTGTCAGATTCCTGCTCATGGTGGTTTCTCTGCTAAGGGCTTACCTTAAGTGCCAGCTTTGACCTTATTACAGTTCCTTGTACCTATCTGAGGACCCTGTACTGGCATTTGTCTTTGGCCCTATTTTTCATCTAAAAATATGCACTACTACTTTGTTCCCCAGACTCTCTAACATTTAGCCTGATGCAACATTTGCGTTTAACTAATACCTTCAGTAGTTCATGTAGATTCTGTCAGTTTTCCTGGAGTCGGGTCTGAACACATCCCTAACAAACCACTTTGGCTGGAATACTGATTATTCTGGTTATGGGTCCTGGACTGTCCTGATTTCAGTTATCTATCATCTGACCTAAGTCCGAGCTTTGGTTGGTCATCATTACTGAGAAGGTGCAGAAATCTCATTTTCTGATCAGAACAACAGACTTTACAGGAAGGATTCAAATGGTGCTACAGCTGAACATACAACCTCTAATAAAGAAAATCACACAAGGTTAGATATAGAAAAGAAAAAAAAGTGGATAGAAAAGAATCAGGAACCAGGACAGGGAGATCCCACAATATTTACACTGTTTCCTTTATAAATGGAAGGACAGAGGAAGAGAGTTGGTTTTCATACCGGATCCACATTTTTACATTCAAATGGCAGTTAACTCTATGTGGTCTGTTCTAATTTTATCTCCTGAAAATCTGATTTATTTGTGAGATTTCAGCAATGTTCTTAAATCCAATGGATTGTCAAGAATGGTGTTATTGTTGATGGCAACAGTAGTTTTGACTCATGATAATTTGTAAATTAAACTTTCAAATAATAATTGTAAAAGGACATATTGCTATATTTGGTACTTGTCTTTGCTAAACAAGAAACATACTTTTCCTTTTTTAGAATTAATAATTCTGTGTGTGGGAAAAAACAACTTCTTTCTTTTAAATACAAATGAGAAAAAATCAAAGATTTCTGTTGATTTTCAAATTGCTGCAGACTTCTACAAAAAGCATGACTTTAATGTCAAGAAAACACAATAAAAAAGACAAAAAATAGGTCACTTTGCTCTTAAAAGTCATGATGATATCCCAAACCATTAGAGGAACAAAGAAATGAACCTGAGTCTCAATAGCTTTCCAAGATTTCTCTTCTTCTTTTCCCTCCCCCACAGATGTTGCATTTCTTGAAAAGGTTTTGACTACTTTTAGTTCAATGGGACAGTTTTTTTCATTCATATGTGTGAACACAGTAACTGGGAGATAGAAAAGCCATCAAAGAGGCTCCATGTATTCCAAACCTTGGCTTTAGAGAACATAAAATATTAGTTCATTGCTCCATTTTAAATGTAAAATAACTGCTGAGTTTTGATTGCTTTTAACATTACAGTTGCAAATGCTACATAGTATGCAGGAATTCATTATTTCATTAATAGAAGTCATCTATTCTAGTTCTGGAAAGAAGTTTTGTCTGTCATTCCCTTATTTCCATTAGATAAGTTATATTTTTACATAATCACAAGAAACAGTGCCTCTGGAAAATACTTCTGTATATGTGGGAGCAAATTAGACACAGCTGAAACCCCTGTTGTGTAGCGTGACATCTCTGCCCGTTCTGCCTCAAGTGCTATAAGAAGTGGTGTGCAAGAAAACTCATAGAGCAGAGGCAATTAAGACTGAAAGAGAGAAAAGTTGAAAATTGTCAGACAAAACATTGCAAGGTCAGGATGCCAAGGCACATCAAGGGAAGTTAATAGAGACAAGGAAGTCTGAATACTGACTATGGGGGAATTTTGTGGCATTTGAAAATAGCATGTATAAAAGCACGCTGAAGCACTGCATGGTTCTTGAGATTTTTTTATATCTTCTCAGAAATATTTGGTAAAATAAATCATCATCAAATGACCTGTAGAAATAGAAGCTGCGGGGAAAGAAAATTGTCTGTGTCTACATTGTTTCTACAGTATTAACAGCAGCACAAACACAACACTATAATTGTTTGTTAGGGGAGCATTTTGTAAAATACGAAGTAGCCTTTGTATGGGAACATGTAAAATGGAGGGCTGGGATTTGTCAGGACACTTAAACTAGAGATTCTCCTTCCTTTTGCTAGAGGAGAAGCTGGGAGGGTTTTTGTTTGTTTGTTTTCTGTTGCCATTTTCTACTCTACAAAAGCTACACAAAGCCAAACTGTCCCCTGAATTCCACTTGCAAGGGTCTTAGAGTTTCTGTGTTAGTTTTGGCTCCACATCAATCTGTAAATGGGACTTCTCCAGTTTTTCTCCCCCACCAAATCGCACAGACAAAGCCTCTTTCATACTGCAGAATAACCAAGCACCAAGAGATTAGGATGTGTTGAGTGAGAACCAAGTGAAGTTTTAGTTCTGAGACTGACACTACTATCAATGTATGTTTAATTGTTAAAATAAAGAGAAGCTATTCCAACAGAGAACTTTGTACAAAGCCAGTTCTACAGCACACTGATTACAGCTCCTACCTGAGATTTTGAAGAACTGAGCAGGATTTTCTCCTATGATACAGATACAACAATTACTGTACTCTCATTTGGTCAGAAATTTCACTTTCCATCTGAGAAAGCAATGTGACTCAAGTTTAGTAAAACATTTTAGTTTGAGACAGTAGTTCCCAAAACAAAAAACAGGCAAAAATACCTCATAGAGCTTCCTTCAGATAAATCCTACTAGTTCTAATCTGGATAAAGATTCAGAAAACATTTTTTGCTTTAATATTTTTAAATATATTCATGTGTGTTTTTTTAAATTCAGTCATTTATTTAAATTTCTCAGGGCCAGATTACAGGCATGTCGTGAGATGTGCGATAGTGCATTTCAGGATGCAGACTTTGATAATAGCAGTCTAACCAATCAAAGGAATGTTATCTTCAGTTTCAGCTTTGTTAGGAAGATGTCCACTTTGTTCATGAGATGGAAAATCCTTTCACCTGCAAAGAATGCTTTAAAAACCCTGTGGCTGCCCTAGCTATGGTCCTGTTGCATTTCTGAAACTAAGAATCTATACCTTATGTATACATTCACTCCAGGAGTTAAGGGGTTCCAAAACAGATTCAGGATATAACAAAAAGTCAAATCAACTAGGTATTAGGTAATATTTTTTTTTTTAGATCATTACTGCGAACAAAACCCAACATGTCTATTGTGGGGCACTATGCATATGACCACAGAGTTGGATCAAGGACATTAAAAAAAAAACCAAAAAGCAAACCTTGACCGCTTGCAATACTAAAAATCCTCTATTTGGAACTTTTAGCCACTTTTTTTTGTTGAATGCTGAGTTATTGCAAGAAAAACTTGCTCTGCAATAATACAAACATTTGACATAGAAAGTTTTTGAAGATCTATGTGCAGTCTGCCATCAAAATTTAAGGCAAAAAGCATTTAGGTGTCATGTAAATACTTGGCATATGGAATAACTAAGTTTGAGTGTGTGGTATCTGCTGTGGATAAAAGGAGGATTTAAACCTGGGCCACTTATATCATAGAATCATAGAAAGTTTTGGGTTGGAAGGGACCCCTAGAGGTCATCTAGTCCAACCGCCCCGCAGCGAGCAGGGACACCACTAACTAGATCAGGTTGCTCAGAGCCCTGTCCAACCTGGTCTTGAATGTTTCCAGGG
>Ga0065711_1009108_pt1 | contig 11613 bp, 9 predicted proteins | sample Hoacrofraction12_FD_59098 | JGI IMG/M metagenome (GOLD analysis project Ga0065711, IMG submission 59098) | Hoatzin crop microbial communities from Cojedes, Venezuela - Epithelial fraction 12 v2 (version 2) | ecosystem: Host-associated > Birds > Digestive system > Esophagus > Crop | place... | reverse complement strand
GAGACCAAGACCACGCAAGCCTCTCCCACCTCTAGACCTCAAAAGTCCAGTAGCACAAGGTAGTAAAATGCTACCGAAGAAAGAAAATCCTACAAAATCAGAGCCAGAGAGTCAGAACGGTGAAGCGTCAGGCATATCCACCCCAGGGGCACAGACACATCTGACAGTACATAACACACACTAACCACACACCTGGAAGCAGTGGGACGGCTCAGTCCAGACATCAGGACAACGCAGCTGGGATAAAATAAGCACATTTCCAGGATGGTGCGCTGAAACATGTGAAGTTCTGCCCGGAGCGTTTCTCAGCTGAGGGCGCAGCGGTACGCAAACACAACCGTACTGCTTCCAGACCCACGCAGGTGACTGCACGGTGCCGCGCTGCTCCATGCTGACTTGCTCGCCCAGGTGCTGGCTGCCCCAGGACGCCCACTCCTCTCGTGCTCAGAGCAACCAGGGGAAGAGCTAGAACAAAATCTCCAGGTGTTGCAAAGGCCAACACCTGCCCAACTCATTTATACCATACCAAGCTGTCGGTTCTTGGAGTTGCCTCTGTGTGGGGAAGAAAATAAGGGACAGGAGAAAGGAAAATTCATAACAGCTTTTGCAGCCCAGTGAAAAAGTCCAGCAGCATTTTGTAGATCATTAAGACCCGCACAAAACCACTTTGCTCCAGGCTTCCTCTGAGCTTTACCCCTCCCAGCTTTGCTTGCCTCCCTTTCCTACCACAGGCAGAATGCAGAGCTGGCATGCTCTTTCGTTTAATTAAGCAACAGTAACAGCAATTAGGCAACACATTTTTAAGCGGTTCTCTCGAAGCTGAGCTTGCTGTTCCTTGGGATAAAGGCTGGCTCCAGCATTAAGCCAGCAGCTGTGTTCAAAGTGCCAGATCACTGGGTCAGAAAGAGGAAGCTTGATATGTAAACAGCCTTGTCACTAATTACCCCTTGCCTTTGAGTGAATTGCCATCACTTAGCTCCATTGGAGCTGCGACTTCCTCAGAGGCAGGGCGAGCACGCAGCGATGCTGCGAGCAGGAGTTTGACTGATGGTTAAATCAGAGCCTGGGAGACATAATGGGAACAGCCTCGCTGAACACTTAGTGTTGTATAAATCCAGCCACCAACAGCCATGGAGTGGTCCCTGTCCACAAGGGCTTGGAGGATTTATTCATCTGCCCCACAGGCTCTGGGCTGATGTTTATTACAGCAGATTGCACAGGACAGAGGTTTCTTTTCCGAGTCCTTTGTAGCTGTACTCAGAGATTTGTAGCTGTATTCAGAGATTGCTGCTCCCTCCGAAACTCCTCGGGAGGGACCTAGCAGATCAGGGGGAAGGGGAGGACTCTGTCATGCTGGCAGAGAATTGCACCCAGCTTTCCTCCTTGCTCCAGCGGGAACCAGGGACTTCATGTGATTCACGTGGTACTGAAAACATGCTCCAAAATTCCTGAGAAAAATGCTGAGCGACTCTCCCACAGACAGCGCTCAGCAGCTGCAAAGTAAGCAATGTCTGGGGGACGGCATCCGAGGCACCACAGCTCCGGCTGTGATCCGCCGGGAAGCAGCATGGCTCCCCAGGCAGCACCACCGCTCTGTGCCTCCTTTGCCTCGGCGTTCGCTGGGACATAAGAGCAAGGCCATCTAATCTATGTGTTCAGAGACTCTGCAAGAAAAACTCAAAGAAATTTCCTGTTGTTTTTTTTTTTTTTAAAAAAAAAAAAAGTAGTGGCTGTTCCTTCTCTGCTTCAATAAGGACAAAGCTTGCCAAGGGCACGCAGTAAATCTCACACACACACATGCTCCTCTTCTCTCAGCTGAATATTTACAAATTTCTAAAGTGTTGAACCTCTTCAAGCCATTCAGCTTCTGCTTTCATCTGCAATATCTACTAGTGCTTCTGAGATTTTCCTGCAGTTATCCCAAATTAATAAAGATTGGAAACTAGGCTTCATCCATAATCCTAAAGGTCAATTACATCATTTTCTTCAATATGCCAAACAAGCAAGAGGAAAACAAACATATGGAGTTTTCCAAAGGAAGATGAATGAAGAGCTCTGTCCCAAAGGAAATAAAAAGCCCTAAATTAAGAAAGATAACTTAAAATACTTCTTCCTATCTGTCTATATAGTGGCACCACATGCAATGCCTGGGTGCTAGCAAGATACTCCGAGGTACGCAGGTTTTTTCTGTATTTCCAAGGGGTGGTAAAACATACCTTGATATTTTGGGAGAATACCACCATAAAAATTTTGCATTCAAAATTAAATGCAGCTTTGCACATCTAAAGGGAGTTTGGCAGCCCCAGGACAGCCTCAAGAGGCTTCTCACCCAGTCCAGTCCACAACACCCATGTTATGCTGAGAGCACAGCTGCCAGGGCAGATATCTCACCCAGGGAATGGGGAGGGCTTCATGGCCTGAAATCACTAAAAACCAAACAGCAAGTTCGAGATTAAAAGTCACTTCACTGGATAGCCACCAATGTGGGCAGCAGCATGCACCGCATGTCCTGTGCTCCACAGGTTGCCCCATTTGCCCCATGTGGTAGGCATCTCATACCACTCCTTGGGTTCAGTTCCCAAGGAAGCGATGCGGAGCATGGAGGACTTGCCTTAGCTCTGAGATGATGGCATGCAGCCTCCCAGCTATCCAGGGATGGAAGGGACATGCCCCACCATTCGCATTTCAAGGCTCCAGTACCAGCGAGGCAAAGGCAGAGCCACATCTCCAGCTAAGAGACTGGCTAGTTCTGCCCTTGCCACTCGTGCAGCCCAACAAGGAGATGTCAAAAGATCAAGTGAAGAGAAAAATATGGCCACCAACAGTTCTACACACGAGCTATGGTGCTGCAGGACAAAGATAATCAAAATTAGTATTAGTGTCCTGAGGGCACTGCACACAGCTGGAAAGTTGAATTTTCTTGTTCCTGCCAAGGCAGAAAAAAAGTCCAGCATCCCTTGGTAGCTTCCAAAAGAGTCTCTTTTTCTAACCTTCCCCATTTCCATCTATACGTGACCAGAGGCGAGAAGTGGCTGTGTGTCACCACTCACGGCCCACAACCAGCACCCAGTCCCATGCTCCAGACCCTGCGCAGAGACTCAGATCACAACCCCCACAAGCACTGCTCAGGCTCTCGGTGCAAGATATGGAATCATACTCCAGGTGAAAGTAGACTATGGATTTATGATACACATTTGCAAGCTGTGTTTTCTCGGCAGTTAAAAATAATCAAATATAAAGAAGCATCGTGAAAGCTTCTCCAGGGACCTCACTTTCTAGCCAGACTTCAACTCTCAAAGTAACATCCCTCATTTCTAATTCATGTACAGCTTCATAGCCTTTAACAGCACTTTTCCCCAGATCTGCACTCTCTCTTCTGCCTAAAGCACTAATTTCCATTACCTCAAGAGGTATCAAATTCCAAACCTTTGCTGCAGCTTCAGGTTTTCACACTCTGGTTACAGACACCTCATTAACCTCCCCACATCTGGTCCAGGCTACACGGTGATTGTTCTGCAACACGCCAGAATCAGTCAACACGACTGTCTGATTACATACAGGCTCCAAAATGTCTCATGTATAAAAAAACAGAAGAAATTAAGCAGATGGCCTGCAGAGCACTGAGAATTGCTATTTTCTTCCTGGAAAACTTCTGGCAACCCCAGTTCCAAAAATAATACTAGGAATAGCCCTCCCATGTGGGAAGGAAGCATTTTCTGAAAACCTTTGATCTCTGTGTTCCAGAGGAGGGAACTGACACATTAATTAAAACATATTGCTGAATGGCGTTGCTATCTCACATCACCGGGCAAAACCAAAGCGGGTATTTAAACATTGGTGGCTGGTTCCTGATAGAAATTTACTGTGGTTTTTTTGTGGTTTTTTTCTCCCCAGGATCTTTTCTCAATTAACCAAGCAGGAACATATCAGTTCAACTCTTGCATAATCCCTACTGTCATCTCTCCCCTAAATCACTGCTTGTCTCCTACTAAAATTTGTTTCCGACAGTTCTCACCCAGAATTTTATGCAGGTTTGTATCTGCCCTTTTTTAATATGTATGTATTATGAAACTTTCCAAATATAATGAATTTATCTATGGAGACAAGCCTCATTCTACAAGTGAGGCACTGCGACCCTGTGAAGCGCGGGCATGCACTTGGTGAGAACTTCAGTGGTTTACATCCAAAGAATAAATCCAGGCAGTCGACACTCCAGCATTACCCCAGAGTGCCCCAAAACTCCCCATGCTAAATGTGACACCCACAAGTGACCTTTTCCCACGTAGATTTCATTGCAAGCCAGAATTTACAGGAACAAACGCCTTCCAGACAGGATCTCCTGTATGCACCCTCTTCTCCATGACCGGTCACCACTCTCAGAGAACATCTACGAAGGACACCCATTCCTCCCCAAATCTTTACCTAATCAGCATGAAGGGCCCTTATCATCTAATCCCTCCTCATGAGGAAGCTTCCTCATTTTGGAAACAGCATCTTCAAGTTATCACTGGCCCCTTCTCACCGTGCTCCAGCATCAGCAGAGCCAAGTCCCCAGACACAGGAGCACGTTGCAGAGCTCACGTCCGCTTACAGAATTGCCTCTTAAAGGCCACAAGCTGACAGCACTTGTTTGGATTCCTTTCTTGGATCAGACCTTGCTTGAAACCCTAGATTTTCTTCACTTCTTCCACTTTTCCTTCTGTAACATGAAGCAATATTTTTTCCCCTATAAAAAATGAAATTGGGAGCATACAACCTTAATTTCAAGGTATTTATGATTTTTGGCCCATGCAGTCTCAGAATCATCCTGCCAAGCAGCACTTGCTGCTTGGAAGGCTGACAAAATGTGCTCAACCATAAACAAATTAACTTTAACTTCACTACAGGGAAAAAAAAAAAAGGAAACAGGAGGAAAAAAAAAGGAAACAGGAGAAAAAAAAAAGGAAACAGGAGAAAAAAATAAAAGGAAACACGAGAAAAAGGGAAAAAGGATGATGACTCTGCTGCAGAGTGACAGCACACTTACAGGCCGGTCTGCTCTAATGTACCAGCAGCTTATGGCAAGTACAAAGCCAAGATGAGAGGAAGACGGGTTATCGGCTCTCTTTGGGGTCAGAAATAATGGAATGAGAGGGAAAAGGTGGAAAACATCTGCGGTTTTCTAAAGAGCTCAAAGAGCTTCAGCCCAAAGGAGCACATATTCTGTGTGACTTTATCCATAGACGTGATTGTAATAGAGACGCACGAGTTGAGCTGTTTAGTGATGCTTACATCTGAGAAGGGATTTAGGAAAGCTGAAAGTCAGTTACCCAGTGTGGATAGTTGGAATTTGGCATAGCAATCTGACCTATATTAAGTTTCCATCCACTTGCGTACTCCTTGGAGGAAATTCTTAACCACTGTTCTGGTATCTTGTGCTTCCAGTTTGTAAAACAAATTAATTTACAAAGAACCTGAGTTACCTCAGAGGAGGAGAATGATGAGAGGCTTCCTCTGTCTGGATCTGATAATCCATTACCCAGTGGAAGGGAATTTACTGCTAACAGTGACCACAGGACACTCAGTAAAACACTAAGGAACTCCTTGTCTTCAACAGTAGTTGCAGCTTCATGGTGCTGCACAGTGGCTCAGACCCCGTGCTATGATCGTATCCATTAACCAGCTCCCTGCAAGAGGCTCCCTGAATGGCATCCGCTTCCAGCACAACACCCTGCAGCTCTGCCCCTGCTCTCTGGGCTCCTCCTTACAAACTGAGCCACATTTTCCAATTTGCTTGACAGGCAGCATCTAGCATCTCCCATGTCTGCTGGCACAGCAGAGCGCACACGGCTGTCGCACCGCACACGATTAAGCAAGGGCTCAGCACCATGAACTCTCTTGCCCTGAGAAATGGAGAATCCCACTGCAACACTGAACAACAGGAAGTATTAAATCAGCATCTCCTCTGGAAAAATACCACAAGAAACCACCCACAGGACTCTTGTGCTCTTGCTCTTTTGGCCCTGAATACAACCTCCTCAGCAAATTAACCATCTCTAACAGGAAATACTGCCTTTGTCTGTCCTGTCGTCTCCGAAACATCTGCGCATGCTGTCAGCGTCCTTGAGTAGACGCCATTGCCCCTTGGTCTGTATCTGTCACAGGTCCCTCAGAAGGAAGAGCCCCTTCCACAAGTATTCTCCTCCAGGAAAAAATACCTGCATAGTTTTTAACCCAGCCTTGGACTTCCAGAGGATACATCTGCACGGCAAATAATCTGATTTCTGTAGAAATAGAAGTGCTAGAATAACTTGAAGAATGTGGGCTGCTCTTGCAAACAGCATATCTCCCAGTAACGTCACTCTTAGCAGTCCCACTGCAGGACACGAGCAGCAAGAAATGCAGTCTGTGCTTCAGGAAAACTGAACACAAGCTGAACAGAGTGGCAGAGTTAGGGCTGGGGGGGGAGGGAAGAGAGATAAAATGGCTCTAGAAGTTCTGGCCCAGGAGAAGGGCTGAAGTTAGTGGATTTCCTCAAGCTGGAGTTCAAAAAACTGAGAGCGGAGCTGAAAAGAGCCTTCGAATGAATAAAAGGCTGATATGTAAAAAGAGGAGCCAGGGTCTCTCCACTGGTTTAGCTTGTACCATGCAAAATATTTATCTAGGTGTCAGGAAAAAAATTTCCAACTTCAAGGACTAGCAATGTCAGGGACACTTTCCTTTGGGAATTCAGGATTCTTCTCCTCAGGAGGATTTTAAAAACGTGATAAGTATCTGGCATGTACCTATCTCGTAGCAAGTGGCTGGACTAGGTAAGTTTTCAAAGTGCCTCCCGATCCAACATTTGCACAAATCTATAACTGCAGAACTAATTTAAATTTCTGAAAGATCTTGAGCACTTTTAGTTCAGAAAATTTCCCAGGACATATGATTTGCCCAAGCTCTTAATGAATCACTGCAATAGCTAACTGTCCTTAATATTAGTTCCAGCTCCCAGGAGACCCTGTTACGGGTTTCTTGAGTGGACCACAGAGCTTTCTTCTAGTATTTTGATTTTCCCACACTGCTCTGTGACCCCTCCATCCCACCAACCCCCCCATCCTGCCTCCTTCCCCCACACAAATACACATGCACGTTATTAATATGGCACAGAAATCTATAGATCAATTATCTGTAATGAAAGGACAACTTAGATACCCTGCCCTACACAGTAAGCCCCCTCTCATCTTTGTTTCTTTAATTGTTTTTTCAGGTCATTTTAGACTTCTGAAGGAGTTGACTGAGTCACCAATAAATCAATGCATTTGAACGAGAGGCAGGAAGGAGGAGGTGACAATTTCAGATCAAAGGCAAGGTGGCAAGTTTTCTTGTCAAGCATCATTAAAGTCCTTGCTGAAGGAGCTGTGGATACAGCACTTCTCTGAAAGTTCAGAAGCAATCAGACAAATTGATAGAGGAAAAATCCAGTTGAGGTTGTCACAGGCACAGACATCAACCTCAGATCTAGGCTGTCCCACAGCCACCAGTCCTGGAGGCTGGGGAGGCACTTGAGGCAAGTGTCACAACATTTTCTCTGTTCTTCTGTCCTTCCTTGACTGCCCAGTGCTGGCCACTCCTAGGGACCTTTACTCCAACTGGATACAGATGCTCCTGTGTCAGTTGCCTACAAACAAAAAACAAAAACAAACCTCCCCCTTCCACTGTACCATTAATCATCTGTTCTCTAGTGCACACAATGTTACTAAGAGTAACAGCAGCAATAACAAAAAGCCTGGGACAAATAGGTTTTCTCATTAGAAAATCTAAATGTGGTTTCTGCACTGTATGTCAATAGTCTGTTATTGCAAGGAGCTTCAAAGGAGCAGAGTTGCAGGGAAGAGTTTATGACACATCTGGTATGGGGCTCGAGTTTATCTGGAAGGGATCTTAATCGAAACAGAAAATTCCTAATTAAGATTGGAATCCCTAACAACCTTCCCAGCACCCAAACAGGAAATTCCGGGTGGGAAACTGCTTCTCTTCCAACTCTGCCTCCTCCTGAAACTAGAAGTCAAAGGAGGCCTGTGTTGGCCAGGCAGCGTGTCACCTCTGATTCCGTGCTGCTCCTTGGCACCCTATTGAACCCAATGGTACAGACCAGGGAAAGGGGAAGATGAAAAAAGGTTGCTTGACTGATGTCATGGGTATTTTTGAAAACACAGGAGCAGAAAATCAATCTGTAGTGCAAGATCAGTGCATCAGGCATAGGCAGGCAGCCACTCATGTACCAGCGCTTTCATCAGCCTTCTCCTCGGCTGGTACCCCAAGCTTCAGCCTAACTTACTGCTCTCCCCCAGAGTGCTCGTAGAGCCTCTAACTGTTTCCTCATGCTGGGATATTTCAGCTGAAGCATCTATTGCGTGAGCAGCATCAACAAGTTCCTTGATGAAATTCAGATTAGCACTTCACACCTTGTAGGTGTTGTGGTTTCGGCCGCGTGGCGCTTTTGTTGCCGGTGGCAGCCGAAACCAAAACAGTAGGATAAAAATAACCAAAGGAAACTGGGATTCAGCCCAAAACACACTAGACAATTCACATTAGCCAGGGGATGATACACCTGTCTCATTTCCAACTCTTCACCTCCTCTTCTCCAGCAAGATAAATGGCAAAGAAAACAAACCAACAGCATCTACATATTTCTTCTGCAAGGATTCAGTGTCCATGAGACTAGTCTGCCTTGGCTGTGAGCTGTAAAATAAACCAGAGTTCTGCTCTTTCTCAAGGGCCAAGATGAAGAGGCTGTGTACAACGAAGAGTGAAAAAGCCCACGAGACTACATTTTCCAGGCTCCATTCCAGGCTGGTTGCTTATAACTGAAGTTATGAAAGGTATAGCTACCCTCTTCCTGGTAACAATCTCTTTTGGACAAGTGTCACAATGCAGGGACCTTCTAGCATCTTCCCCATCTGCCTTTCTGAATGAGCACCACAGTAAGTTCCCAGCCCAGCAAGTTTTCCCAGCTCCAGATGCCACAGCACCCAGCATCACAGCCTGAAGCATCAGAGCCAGAAAGAGTCCTGACTCCCCGAGGCTGAAGCAAGAAGGCGATCAGCTCACCAAGAGGCCTACACCAGCATTTGCCTCTGGAACTTCATTGTGAGGTTTATGGCAGCCGTCAGTGCTTGGGGCTTCTCAAAAGTTAGTTTGTTGGTGTCCTACAGGATGAGATGCCAAATTTCAGGCTCCTGATTTCAAAGTGGTGTGACCAAATGGTTCTCAGTGAGGGTTTGGTCCATTCTGTGACTTTCTACACAAAGCCACGTTGGTATTTCTACTCTGACCTAATCAGTGTCTCTTCCATTGACACAGTGCCAGTACAGCAATTCTCAATATCCCAGTAAGGCGTGAAGAGCTGGGAGCAGTTCCTGGATTCCATACATCACAGGGCTTCAGGTGATGAGCTCCTGAAGCCATAGGATCAACCATGCTTCCTGCATGGAAAAGACATAAAAATCCAGGCCCTTCCTCTGCTCTTTCCCTGAAGGATGAATCAAGTCCCTTATATTCTACTTTTGGCTGAAACCATAATGACCAACTAGGAGGTCTGCAAGGGTGGAAAAACCTGGAAAGTCTAAGATGCAACCTACATCATCTCTGGGCTGCATCTGCTTGACTCAGCAAGATGTAAGGGGGTGAGACCAGCATCTGTGGTAACCGAGAGCCTCTTCCTCCCCTTGCAAAAATGTGCAGTTGTGGCACAGCCAGATTCTTAGCAAGCAGTATATACAAAGGTGAAAGGGAGGTGAAATAAAAATACTTTCCTTATCTAGCAGATTACAGCAAGACTTTCTCAGTAGGGAGTGTAAAACGTCAGCTGTCTCGGGGAAGCAGCTCTAGCACCACATCTTTTATGGTAAGATGGTTTCGTTGCCCTGTCTGCTGCATATCATGCTTGAGACAGCCAGAGAGGGACCCAGTGGCAATGCCAGCATCCACTGAAAGACATGGCAAACCTCTATCTTGGGAATATTAAGGGAAGACCAAGAGTCGTTTCCCCCTTACACCCCACTTGTGGATTTGGTTAGGTCTGACCAGAAGAACAGGGTGGAAACAAGTGGCTGTGTTGATGAACCAGGTAGCATCTGGCATGAGAAGTAGATACGGAAGAAATGCAATATGAACTGCAAGAGGCAATTCACACCTGCTGCCCCACAACAAGTCTAGATCAAACATTCACAGCTTGCTAATGAAGAGATAATTCTTGTCCACCTGCCAACACACACAGTTCAGCCCAATCCCTACGGTGCGGTGAAGCCTTCTTCGTTCTTCAGTTATCTGCAATGAAAACGCGTAGAGCAAAATCTCCCACCTGCACATGAATTTAAAAAGCTGTACCTACATGACTGAAATTAATTTCAAAGTGAGGAAAGAGGGATGGACTTCACGCCATTGGTGAGACCCATACCATCTGAAGCAAGGTACAGAGCAGCCTCGCCGGTCCACTTGCCATTGCTACCCTTCTGTCATATGTTGCTTTTTTTATTTGCATTTTCTATGGGAAGCAATTTACTGGGGCCTTCTAGACTTCTAAAAGGAATAATTCTAACAAGTCTTGGTCTGATCTTTGGCAAAGCACGTGATCAAACTTCTAGCCTCTTCATATCTTTTCATTTTATTGCGGTGCTGGGTGCCTGATGCCCAGCAGATTCTGCCCACAGTCATAAACTGAGAACAGGGAGCTCTCGTTCCTCCCTTCACCTTGATGAACTTGTACCCTCAGTAATTTATCTACCGCATCAGTGCAAGCACTGAACGCTCTTTGAGATGAAAGTCCATCAACTCTAGAAGTTTGTATGTCTGTTACTGGCTCTAAGCATCCCATCCGCTAGCACGGAGCAGAACCACACACTGGCTTTGTGCAGATTACACATTAAAAAATCGTTAGCTGGAGGAAAATAAAAGCCGTCACCACCNTGAAAGAGGAAAGCTGTTAGACAAGCTTTGTGTGCTTATTTGCTCAGCTAAGGTAAGCTTCTTGCCTTAGACCCCCCACAGCACACACAGAAGTAACAGCTTTTCTTTCTCAGGACCGAGAAGTCTTATCTTTTTTTCATGCTCCAACAACTTTGTATCAATCAGATATGAGTAAATAACATCAGTCATTTCTGTCTGATTGTTACCTTGCTGCTTAAGCAACAAATAATGTGATTAATGAATCTCTGCGGAAGAAAACAGAGGCTTTGCTAAACATAAAACACCAGCTAAGCACTATGAACTTTGCTTAAATTCCCTAGAAATGAAGAGCAGCTGCCTGGCACTGATTCCCTCAGCAGCAGTAACTGCAGTATTCAGAGCAGCTCTGGATGCTTCTGAAAATAGGCATGACCTTGTGCCAAAGAAAATAATCCCTTAATTTTATAGGTATCTGAAAGAAAAGAAAAAAAAAAAAAAAGGAAATGCGAGTGTCTGGGGAGACACATAAAATGCATTGCCTGGTGTCTAAAAAGGTCTTTTCCTTTGACTCTTTCCAGGCATTGGCAAGTGGAACTTGACCAGATTGAAATTTAGAGTTCAGGGGGTTCAAATCAAAAACTTTTTCGCTTGGTGTTCAGTTTGCCATTGATTTCAGTTGTCTGGGGTCAGGCCACTCAAAAG
>Ga0065711_1048825_pt1 | contig 11615 bp, 8 predicted proteins | sample Hoacrofraction12_FD_59098 | JGI IMG/M metagenome (GOLD analysis project Ga0065711, IMG submission 59098) | Hoatzin crop microbial communities from Cojedes, Venezuela - Epithelial fraction 12 v2 (version 2) | ecosystem: Host-associated > Birds > Digestive system > Esophagus > Crop | place... | reverse complement strand
TTTTTTTTTTTTTTTTTTTGCCATGGTTGGTGTGTTTTGTGACCACAAGAGAGAAGAAACTCATGGGCTGAGTGCAATCTCCTGCTATTCCTGCACCTGCACTCAATAGTTGCAATCAGAAAATTTTCAATTTCCATAGTAGTCCATTAAGAGATAAGTCCTGAAGTAAACTGGTTCATCAGGTAGGCACTGAAATTGGAAAATTGTCTTAATCCAACAGTTCCAGTTCAATTGCTGATATACTTTCGTATGGTTCTGAAAAAAACTTGCAAACAACAAAGCAAAGCATAGGATTATTCATAAATACCACATGGCGATATTTTGCCTTATAAACACAGGACTACAGAAGTATTTTCAAAGCAAATAAAAATGTTGCTTCTGCAAACATAGGTGCTCTAATATTAATCAGAGCTCTACCGCAATCCTGCTGATATACTTCATGATTTTCTAGCTGTCACCCACTGCAATTCTGACAATGGTGATGAAATGTTGCTGTCGGCGGCCTGGGAGACTGCAGCGGGTGGTGTTCTCTTTTGAAAAACCATGATGTACCGGCAACCAATTTATTCCCATCTGGAAGTGTAGCGAGTCCTACGTAAACGCAAAGAGCAAAGCACAAAGAGCCAGCGTGACCCATCTTTGCAGGCACGGCGTGTAGCCCCCTCTGTCCCTCCGCTCAAGGCAGCCACCAGAAATACCCATCTGAAGCCACCTTGCCAGCCCACTGCCCCAGGCAGGGTCCAGGCCGAGAATATCCGATATCCGAGCTCTGGGACTTTCCCTTCAAGGGAAAAAGATGGGCCACAGGCTGTTGGTGTGGGGTCTGGATAGGCAGTGTCTGTTTTCTGTAATGACATGCGAATAGAACTACTTCTGCAGCCCACCTAGGCTTATTCCAAAGTGTGTGAAACAATTTTGGCCCTGAAACTTCATCCAGAGATCATTTTATAGACTTGCCAGAGATGAGGAACAAGCATAAAAATGATATTTAGCTCAAATTCTATTGGTATTATTAGGCCTTGACCACAGAGAGAGGAAGCAAGAATACCTTTTAGGTGTACAGCCCTAGCCAAAGGAATACATGCGTGTAGAAACAATAAAAATTCCTCAAATGGCAAGCCTTGAACCTTTCACTGGGTGGGTAACAACTTCCCATTTTTCTTTTTCTTCACTGAAAAAGTCCTCTTTTTACAATGCCATAATCCCTTTAATATTTTTGGTACATTTTAGACTGTAATGTAAAAAAAGAAAAACATGTGTAGTTCAGTTTTGTTTGGATTAAAAATTAAATTAAAAACCACCTATAGAAGGATAGATGGATCTTTCTTTTTTTCAGGTCTTAACGACAAATTTTCTGGGAAAAACACTGTACTTTTTTGACAAAAATTTCCTGTACACTAAGATAAAAAAAAACCCAAAGGTTTTTCTATACTGTACTACTTCTGTCTTAGACGGGCCCAAATATTTGCATGCATTTAACATATGAGCATTTCTTTTCCTCAGCTACCACCATTTAGAAAGCCTATTCCATTTATGAGTACGGACTGGAAGGTATATTTTAAAAGTAATGATGAAACATTGGCTGGAAGATTGGGCATGCCAGCTGTGGGGGCTTGTTCTCCCAGCAGCAGGAGCTAATTTCTTAGGTGGCTCGAGAGTGGCTGACATGAAGCACCCGTGTTGGTCGGCTGTTTCAACGCCAGCGTGGCATACAGAAGCTAAAAGTGAAATGGGACCACTGGCTGCAATGGTGCTGGACAGTGAATTTCACCTTCTCTGCCAATGACCCTGACTGGAGGTCGGCCAAGCACGTTGCAAGTCCTTTGGGGCTTCCTTCCAGGAGAAATGCAGGCACAGAGAAGCTCCTCTGTGCCCGGCTCTTGCTCAGATATGAAGTCAAGGTGCTGCTGGCACAAGGTCCCACGTGCCCCAGCTGGGACATGGCCTCTGTAATCTGCAAGGCAGATAGAGCCTGTTCTCTCTGTATTACAGACAGGCAGGGGCAGTATCACAGAACCATGACATGGCTGAGGTTGGAAGGGACCTCTGGAGGTGATCTTGGCCAACGTCCCCTGCTCAAGCAGGGCCATCTGGATCCAGTTGCCCAGGTCTGTGTCCAGATGGCTTTTGAGCATCTCCAAGGATGGAGACTCCACAACCTCTCTGGGCGACCTGTGCCAGTGCTCGGTCATCCTCACAGTGAAAAAGTGTTTCCTGATGTTCAGAGGGAACCTCCTGTGTTTCAGTGTGTGCCCGTTGCCTCTGGTCCTGTCACTGGGCACCACTGAGAAGAGCCCGGCCTCATCCTCTTTCCACCCTCCTTCAGGTGTTTGTATACACTGATGCTATCCCTGTTACAGCACCTGAGGCCAAAGCTTCTTGGGGTGGTTCCAATGACTAGTCCTCTGGGGCTCCTCAGCCTCAGTGCTGGTGGGTCACCAGAGAGGAGCCCTGGGCGCTGACCGTCTCCCATGGCTGTGGGGAGATGAGGTTGGGGAGCAGCTTGTGGTGCTCATGCTGACTGCTGTGTGGGGCAGGATGGCGCAGTAAGAGCTCTCAGCTCATGTCCTGCCCCAGAGGAGATGCAGGCTGTCTCTCTGAGCAGCGCATGGTGCTTGGGCAATCCATGGCTGCTTGCCACCGGATGGCCTAGTGTAGTGCAGGGCTTGCTGCTGCCATCCTTTCTGAGCCAGGGCACGTGCCACGGCGGCATTGTGGGGAAGCAGCTGTGTCTACTCTTTCCCTTTTCCCTCCCTGCTTCCAACCTCTGAAGGCATCAACTGCAGTTGGACCTTCCGTGCAGCCCCATTTCTCCATTCTTCCTCCCCTACTCTCCGACCTCCTGAGATGGTTTTGCCCATCCATTTTCCCAGAAAAGCAATTGCCACCCCCCCTCATCCCAGCTCTCTCCTTCCCTCTGTCCCTGGGACCCTGGATTTTTTTTTTTAAGGATGAGAAAGATGTTATCTATAATGGAGTACATGGATTCCTCATTCATACGTATTTATGAAATAACAAATAATTTTTGAAACAACAAATAAAGTTAATGCATACAAATAAAGTTAGTACACTGGGCTGCAGATGAAGCTGATCTGCATAATAAGGTACGTTTCTTCTCTCTTAATATAGCTGTAAAATAAGCAGAAAAATAACATTTTGAAATTAGAATTAATATCATATAGTTATTCTGCAAACAAGAGTCTACATCATCTTAAGGATCAGAAATGGTATACAGCCATATTGGAAGGATAAAAGAAATACACATTTCTAGGGAAAAAACTTTCAAAAATAAATACAACTGCATATTTTATCTTGATGCGCTCATACGGTATTACGTTGAGGAACAGAAAAAACCTTGCGTGTATGATCAAGTTTAGCAATTAACAGCTGCCTTTGAAATTATAATTTGCTGATATTAAAATGTCTTTTATAAAATAAGCTTATTTTAAAAACTTACTAGTTATATATTCTCTTTAAAGTGTATGTCAAGTATAAAGACCCTTATTAGTTGTAGAAAATATCTTTTCCCAGTCAGTCTAAAAGCCTTTAAAATAAAATTTCAATTTTTCTATTTTCAATTGAAATTCAATGTTGATTTTTTTTTCTCCATACTAGATTTCAGAAAACAAAGGAAGGAGATTTTTCTAACCTGATTCTTCTTCCCCCTCCCCGCCCCACTCATCACATCTCCTTCAGGTGCGGGTTGCTGCTGATGAGACTTCCTCCATGGGTGGTACCATGCAGCTGGTGCTCAGGGTGAGAAAACAAGGGGCGGAGGTAGAGGAAGAGGTGGAGAGCCTTAGGAGATGGGTAGCAGAGCATGTCTTGACTTTCTGAAGTTGACTGGTAGGGATTGTTACTCGTTTTCCTGTGGGATGTGGTGAGTATGGACTTCTGTGTGGAAAAAATGGGAGTGGTAATGGTGTGTCACCCAAATCTGGGAACAGGAGGGTCAGAGGGGGTGCTCAGAGGTGTCTGGTTAAAACACAGCTTTGTCTCTGGACCGCCTGGCTTCTTACGGATGGTATCACCTGGCTTTTCAGAACTGTGGGGGTGTTAAAACGTTCAGCTCTGTTCACCCACCGCAGGTATCCAGTGTTCACCCTCCGCCAGCACGGCCAGTGCTTCCTCTGAGCTTGACGACAAGCACATCCCTGGCTCCCCAGCCTTGAGCTCTCAGCAAGGGGAGAAATGCTCTGGGCTTTCCGACTGAGAGTGAGGTGCAGGCATGAAAGGTCAGGCCTTGGGGCAGCGTGAGCAGGCTGTCGCAACGGGGAGAGAGTCTCAAAATCCAGATTTTCTTCCTCAGAACGGGAGGCATCCTGGCCTTGCAGCATCACTGGCAGGAAGCGGTAGTAAGGGTTAGCATGGCTGGTGCTCACATGTCCCCCTCCAAGCAAGCAGGGAGCAGGGATGTGGAAAGTCCTGGGACGTTTCTTAGCAGTATTATGAACTCCCAGCAGCCTGGTGCTGAGGTGGAGCCTGGTCAGAAAGCTCTGGGGCTGCAGAGCTGGCTGTGTCACGCAGGAGGAACCTGGAGTCATGGATGAGCAGTGGGAAGAGATGTAAAGAGGCAGGAAAAAATACAAGGATGGAGCTTAAGGTAGGTGGTTGCCTGGGATGGAGCAATTTCTACTCTGCCCTACGAGTTGGGTGGCCTCTTCTTCTGCAGAGACTCCCCGCTTCATCTGGGGTGTGAGTGACAGGGCAGCCATGGGGAGGGGAAGGGACTTGCCCTTTCAGGTGAGATTAGGAATAAAAAAACAACTACAAAAGCAGCTGAAAATTGCAAGGAGTGAGGAGAGGGTTTGTGCCCCGCTCTATGCTCTGCTCTGCCAGGAGCTGCCCTTCAGAAGAGAGGCAGAGTTTGTGATTCTAAAGAGGAGGAACACAAGCACGAGGCTGATGGCTTCATTTCTCAGTATCATATTTTTGGATGCTGACAGGTTTTAACGTGAATTATTGTCATCCGAGTTCACTGCTTGTTTGAATTGTTTTGCCTGCCCCAAATGTCCCTCAAATGTACTTGTTCCACAAGGCTTGTCACCTAAGCACCGCTGCAATAACAGAAATCTCTTGTCATCTCCTCTTCGTTCACAGTCAAGACTTGGCACTGCTGTTACTCATCAATTTGGTGGCTTCAGAACAGCTTCTGAGAACTCTCGGGAAGGACTTTTCTCAAGGTGCACCTGAGCCAAGAAACAGCAATGAAAAAAGTTGTTACGGCAGTTTCAGTCACTCAACTTTAGTGGCGAGAAGCTTTATATTAGTCAACATTTATCTACAGAAAGAATCAGAACAAAACAGAAAAGCCTCACTTTTTGCCTAATCTTGTTATTTCATCAGCCGTTCTGCCTTTGGCCATTTCTATTTTTGTGTGGATTGACTGCGCGTTATCGTGGATCTGTTTAGAAGTCTGCTAAGACATCTGTGTTGTATTTTAAAAATAGTGTTTCCTTTTAATGAGAGCTACATCCTGTGGTGCTGCCAGGCCTGCCGCTCTAAGTCGCCAGCGTTCTCCTTGATGACAGTAGGAGGCAAATACGACCAGATCTTCCTGACTCGCCTTTTTCCCCCGGATGAACTTTTATTTCTGTGTTTGTTTAGTATGTAATATTCAAGTGTTATTTAGCTTGTAATCTCCTAGTAAATCAAATGAGATGGGACTGCTGATTTTGTTTAAGTTTGTGCTGGTGAGAGCTGCTTGCAGGAAGATATTTCTTTGCAAAAGGGACATGACTAAATAATTAATTTAAAAATGATTAATATTTTTTCAGGCAGCAGCAGAAGAGGCTCAATAGGATAAACACTCCGGGTGTTTCTCATTAATTTAGAAGTCACTTTTATGAGAACAATAAAGAAATCACTTGTCAGAAGATAAACCACTGGAGACAGCAAATCCATCAGACAGAATCCAGGCTTAACTAACTTTGGATTGTGTCGTGGCTTTAGATCAGCGGCATTGTGAAGTTTGGTCTTGGAGCTTGATTGCATAAGAATTAAACTTTCAGTTAAGAATAAAAAGAAGGAACTTTCTTTAGTCTACAGGAGGCCTTGAAAATGCCACCTGAGACAACTGTGATTAGGATAAAGTTACTTTCTGTAAAGGGGGTGAAGGGACCTGAGGAATATTTACGACGTGGGTAAGCTGTTGGCCACCGCTGGTGGTGATCCTTGCGGGCTCACAGATGTGCAGTGGAAGTGGCAGCTGAACACCTGCTGTCTGTGTCCAAATCCACGCCTGTGAATCATGAGTGGGCTTGTGTGTGGGCATGGGTCAGATCATTTCGAATTAGACCTTTGTTTAACCTGGTGGGAAGATATTACAACCTTTGTTCAGTGTGATTGACCACAAATTACAGCATCCTCTCTGTCTGTTTCTGTGTTTTGTTTGATGTTGTAGTGCAAGAAGGCTGTCTGGATACTGAGAGTGCAAACTTGGATATTAATTTTGGTGACAAAAAGGTGTTTTTTTTCCCTATGGATAGATAACATGGGATACTTATTGTGCTCTAAACCCCTAGATGAAACAAGACATTAGTTTTTCTTACCCTCTGGTAGTAAGACGAGATCAGCATTTTACCCCATACCTGTGGGGTTATCTTCTAACTTGCCCAGAAGTGAAAACTACAGGAGGATTCTCTTCACTAAAATTTTATTCAGGATGGTAAATGCTAGCTTTTAAAGTGTATCTTCTTTAGTGCTGAAGAGAATACCAGTCTCTGCATACTACTGGAATACTCTGAGTATCCTTTTCCACTGCGGTGACCACATCGTTCCCTGAGCAGTTCTGTGTCAGGTCATCACTCCTATGCCAATACCACCAGTGCTGAGATTGTGCCACAGTGTGAGAGAGGGAGAAATTCGTACCTCTAAGGAAACCAGGAGAGTTAATGTCTGTACAGGAAATTTTTAAGACATTGCATCACTGCGAGTGTGCAAAAGGAGGGAAGGGGAGTAGGCAATGGGAAGGAATTCTCAGCAGAAGTGGGGAATTGCAATATTTGCTTAACGAGACTAGAAAAAGAATTATGAGGAAGCATTGCCTGACAGGGAAGAGCTTCCCTCCCATGTGAGGAGGTTTTAAAAATAAACACATCTAAGGTGTGTCCATGAACTGTCGTGCTATCTTTACTTCAGTGGAGATGTAGCAGTTGTTGGGAGAAGGGGTGGAAAGCAAGGGTTTGCGAGCATCTGGGGTCCCAATAACACTAGGAAGTTTCTACCCAGATACCCTGTTGCTCTCTGCTAATTATATACACTTGACTTCACACCTCAAAAATACCTTGACCTCTATGATGAGAAGTTTCAGTCACTCTCTGTCTTTCCAAGCAGAGCTTTTAATCCAACATGAAAATAAAAACCCACAAAGAGGTAGAGTTGTGCTCATCTACTTCTTATGGTTTTCATCACAAGACTGGAAACAAAATAATGGATAATGAAAAATATTTAGGCAGAGTTTAAAAAGGCTAAAAGCATAAACCAGCAGATATTTTGAAAATGGATATTTATAGTTATACTAAGCTCTGGTCTATACAGATTGCATGCCACAGAACCTAGTGCTAATATACTCTCTCGTACCAGCAGTGAATATGTCCCCAGGGCAAAAAGAAAAGAAACAAAAATATTTCTGGCGGGTTTGAATCAGGTTTATTTTAGTGATGTCTTCTTGCTCCGTTGTGCACATCAAAACAAAGCCATTGTTATGCTCTCGGTAAGAACTGTATTTATATGCCATGACACTACCAGTACTGAATCACAGTGTTCTTCCAGCTCCCTCCAAAACAACGGTCTGCCTAGAAGTATTTAAGAAAATACAGCTATTATTGTTTTCTTACATGTTTTCATAAGCTGAATATGGGAAGTCTAAAAACACAGCCAGAGTCTTGCTGACACTTTTGTTTTCATACAAGTGAAATTTACTGTAATTTGTTATGAAAGAAGGGTCCCTCTCCCACCAGGGAAAATCAGAGGCATCTCGGGAACACCAGTAAAAACCCCCACATTTCCATTCTTGTGGCCGTTTTGTGGGTTGTGGGCACTCTGGGCTTGCTTGGAAAGGTGTTGAAGGCCATGATCTGCTATTTGCTTCTCACAGTAAAACATTTAGCAGCGTGCTGTGTTCCCTGCAGGGTTTTTTCTGAGTTCTGTCTCCATCAGAGCCATCTCTGGATGATTTCATCACTGCTTTCATGTGACCTTATAGCTTTCCTGACTCATCAGAACTTGTTTCATGTCAGGAGACCGCTTTCTTGGCATCTTGCCTGCATCCAAATAACTCCTCTTACGGCCTTGTCAGAGTACGTTAGGGATATGACATTCTTGTTTGTGACCTCTCTTAGGATATGTGTGTATCGCTGTGTTTAACCAACTAAAAGCTGTTCACACTCTTTAAATCTAGACAAGAGCCTATTTCTCACCAGGTGGGCCTTTGAAGACTTTCCTTTCTGCTGGGCAGCTGTTTCTGCCTAATGTCCCACGCCCCACCGCAGGAATCACAGAATCACAGCATGGTCGGGGTTGGAAGGGACCTCTGTGGGTCACCCAGTCCAACCCTCTGCCGAAGCAGGGTCACCCAGAGCAGGCTGCACAGGACCTTGTCCAGGCAGGTCTTGAAGATCTCCAGAGAAGGAGACTCCACAACCTTCCTGGGCAGGCTGTTCCAGTGCTCCATCACCCTCGGAGTGAAGAAGTTCCTCCTCTAATCTCCCATTGCAGTGACTACAACTGCAGCGGGTTATGTAGTTTTGTAATGCAGGGGGGGAAGCCTGTTTTCTCCTGTCGTCTTGTAACTACCTGGCAACAAGCTACACAGCAGCCTGTCAAGAGTGGTAGATGTTTGCTGAGCAGAAATTTTCTTCTGCTCACAACACTCTGCAAGTGGTCACAGTTCTAAGCTAGGAGTGGCTCGGCTGAACCTTGTATACCGAAGTGAAACCAAGAAGTCAAGAAGGGGGAACAAGCCTGCTCTGGGTGACCCTGCTTCGGCAGGAGGGTTGGACTAGATGACCCACAGAGGTCCCTTCAAACCCCTACTATTCTGTGATTCTGTGATTCTGTGAATTCTGACCCAGTTCTCATACTTTCTAGGACGTACTAATCTTGGCTTCTCCAGTGAGTTACTTCTCAGCTGCCTTCAAAAACCAGAGCAGTGCCTTTGGAGGGGCAAGCCCAAAGACCAAGTAACTGGTCAAGAGAGGTGGAGAGCATCTGTCTTGCTTCTCTCCCACTTCAGGTGCTATGAAACCATACTTACAGCTACAGATCTGCTACACATCGCTGCCCCAGTGGAGGGTGCTGTTGTCTACGTGTTGTCCCTTCTCCTTCAGGCAGGAGCCTGATGATGTGCCCGTCACCATCGCAGCAACGCTGAATGTAGAGGGTAAGTATAAGCAGCCCGTCATTTCATTATTACTAATTCTGTCGATCCAGCCAATACCAATTCCTGGATCTTCCTCACATTCTGGTCCAGAACTTCACCCTGATGGCGATATGACCCCATGCCCTTGAAGAATCTTGAATCTTCCAGTGAATTGTGCCCTGTGTGGCTGCCTGTGTGTGTTTCCACCGAGGTCCACAAACCACAAGGGTCCTGTGTACCTCTTCTGTTACCTCAAAGGTACTGGTGCATTTTACCCTTCCCCTAGGGAGGCAGTTGAGTAGTAGTCTCCCTTTCTCTTCCTGGACTTCATTGCTTATAAAACATAACCACGTTGCTGTGGATCACAAGTGCTACTCTGGATCTGGTCTCTGTTGTGGTGGTGCAGGTGCTACACAGAGGAGACTGATTTTTTTTTCACTGGATCTGGTCTCTGTTGTGGTGGTGCAGGTGCTACACAGAGGAGACTGATTTTTTTTCACTGTGAAATTTTGTCACAGCCTCCTATTTCCCTTTGGTTTTAACGGCTGAGGGTGCCTCCTGGGGCATTGACGTTTGCTGTACGGACTGACAGCCTGCACTGATGTTCACCCGTTCTCAGCAGGGCTGGCTTGTAATAGGTAGCTGCCCACTGGCACCTTGGATAAAATGTCCTATGTGTCTCTGCCACCGATCATCGCCGTATGGGGACAGAGCTTTGTAACCGAGTAACAGGCCGGAGCATGTTGTTTTGGAGGAAACCTGAGCAGATGTGCAGTGGTGACTGAGGGTGAAACAACGCTATGGATTACGATCCAGCGGCTCGGTGTGTAAAGTGCTGGTCAGGGGTTGTGAGGCCAGTCTGCTTTGTGGGAAATTGCTCATGACACCCCAGGTACTCTGGTTGCTCGTAACAAGACAAGGGTGCCACGGCAACATCTGAGTGAAACACCATAAGGACAATATCAGCTGCAGCTAATGAGATGCTAATCCTTGTAAATGTATGATCTATATCCCAAAGAGCCAGAGAAAGCAGCAACAACTTGTGTGGCTGATTCTGTGCAGTCAGATGATATAGGCAGCTGCTCTGGGTTTGAGATGCAGAGTACAACAGACGAGGGCCACAACGTGTGTGACCCACAGGTTGCACCTTTAAACAGTTATAGTGACTGGGCAAGTGTGACAGATCACCCTCTAAGTGTGAAAGCTCGAAGTCACCTTTCCCATTTGTTCAGTCTTTGTTGATGAAAAAAGAGTGACTTTGCCCCAGTGAAATCAGCAGTTTAGCCTTGTTTTGCTCTGGGTAAAATAATCTTGTTTTGTTGAGCGTTATAAATAGAGACACGCTTCTCCATCTCTTGTGGAATCTCTCTGGCCCCCACATGTACGCAGTGGCAAGCTACTCATCTTGGGGACATTTGAAAAGGGACAGCACAACTCTTGGCTTTTATCTTCCCTCTCTGTGTGAACAGAAGAGCAACTTTTTCTGAGCTTACTGTTCCTGGCCCTGTTGTGTTGCAGAGAATGGGCCCGTGTTGTCGTACGTCTTTCCTGTATATGTTGATGTGTTGTTGACACTTCTCTGTACAGCACTCTGCTCTCTCTGAGAAGTTTTAATTGAGGAGAGAAACTGCTGAGATGTATGTCTGAGTTCCTGAATCCATTCACAATGGCATGAGGAGGAGTCATTTAGCAGGAAAACATAAAGCCTGTCAGCAAAGTGTTTTGCTCAACTGTTTCTGACAAGAAATAGAAATTAGAGTAGAAAATCCCCTGTCATAAGCATCAGCCCAGTCCTATGAGCCTGCCTCTGGAGCTTGACCTTCCCAGCGGCGTTCTCCTACCTTCTGGCCACTCCATTAGATCTTCTGCACAGGATGCAAGTGGAAAGGATAGCAGACCTGGATTTAACCCCTTGTTCGTGGCCGAGCGCATGCTGGGTCACAAGCCATCATTTCTCTGTCAGGCACAGTTTCTGGTTTGCAGCTCTGTGTCATAACACAGCGCTCAAATTCACAGAATGGTAGGGTTGGCAGGGACCTCTGTGGGTCACCCAGTCCAACCCCGTGCTGAAGCAGGGTCACCTACAGCAGGCTGCACAGGACCTTGTCCAGGCGGGGCTGGAATATCTCCAGAGAAGGAGACGCCACAGCCTCCCTGGGCAGCCTGGGCCAGGGCTCCGTCACCCTCAGAGGGAAGAAGTTCTTCCTCATGTTCAGCTGGAGCTTCCTCTGCTTCAGTTTGTGCCCATTGCCCC
>Ga0065711_1048824_pt1 | contig 11615 bp, 11 predicted proteins | sample Hoacrofraction12_FD_59098 | JGI IMG/M metagenome (GOLD analysis project Ga0065711, IMG submission 59098) | Hoatzin crop microbial communities from Cojedes, Venezuela - Epithelial fraction 12 v2 (version 2) | ecosystem: Host-associated > Birds > Digestive system > Esophagus > Crop | place... | reverse complement strand
CTCTGCCATTCAGCCAGTTCTCAATCCACCTCACTGACCACTCATCCAGCCCACACTTCCTGAGCTTCCCTAGGAGGATGTTATGGGAGACAGTGTCAAAAGCCTTGCTGAAGTCAAGGTAGACAACATCCACTGCTCTGCCCTCGTCTACCCAGCCAGTTATGCCATCAAATATATTTAGAAAGCAAGAAAAGAACCTGAGGATGGTGACAAAAAAGTGTGCAAATAGGAATCAAAGAGTGGAATATGTAGTGGAAACACCCCCACAACAGACACAAGATGAGATTTGTCAGACTAGTGCTTATAGCACTGAAAGGGGGAAAAAAAATTGTCTTCTAGAAAAATAATATAAATCTTGTAAATTCTTATAAATCTCCTAATATCTTGTTGTGATAATTGGAAAGAACCACCTTTCTTTTCACAAAATCTCCACCACAGATGCATCTGAAAAGCATCTGATATCCAATTATGACAGTGAAGAGAAAGCATTTCCAAAATTTCTGGCACCAAATCTGATAAGATGTGTCTTTTGGGAGTTTAATGGGTAGTTCAGTGAAAAGTCTAAGAGCCTGAAAGTGGCAGAGTAGTGGAATTCTTGCAGATGGGGCAGGAGGGTGTTAAAGAAATTTATGAGTTTCTGAATTTAAATAAATGTAGTTCAGAAAAAAATTAATATGGAATTGAATACCTCAGTTGCAAAGTTCATGGTCAGGTTCTGAAGGCAAGAAATCAAAGCAAGTCAGTAGACAGTCTGAAATCTAATCAAATACCAGCCTTGTGCCCTTCACTAAAGCTTATCTGTAAGTGTTATTTTATTTTAATAATATTAAAAGTGTATTTTTTATCATTTTTCTGATGTTAATAGTGGTCTAATTTGACTAAAATGTGTTATGTGAATCAGCTGTTTTCTACTCAGATCAGATGAGTAATGTTAGTCTAGTCTCCCTGAGATTAAAAGGACTAGAAATGGCTCCAGAAAAAAATCAAGAAAATATCGGAAAAGCAAACCTGCAACTTAAAATTTTTTTTGTTTTAGAGAAAAAGATAGGACGGTATGGGGTACAAGCATATGACAAGCTGTATGCCTTTGGAAAGTACAGCTCTCTTAGCTAAGGAGAATTTTAATTTTTGTAAGTAACATATGACAGTTTTAGTGAACTTTTGTACTAGGGAGAAGGATTTTGGACTTTAGCTAAGCTATGATCAAGAGAAGTCTGTTTTCTTTTGTTATCAGTGACAGTTTGTTTCAGAAAAGCAATTTTTCTTTGTATTGAGAAAAACCTGTATCACAAGGAGCAGTTAATGGTGTTGCTGGAGTTAAAATATCTATCATTCTTTTTACCAGTAGACTAGCAGAAAAAGGAGTCACTACTGATCATTTTTTGTCAGTTAATATATTTTCACAGAATGCACTTAAAAACTGGGTGTATAACATCACAAAAGGATGCAGGATATAATTCAAATCTTGGTGAACTGACCATTCTGACTGTTTCTTCTGTAAAATAAAATAGTTTTTAATAAAATAAGTATCTATATGTCTACTTGTTTTAATAATTGTGAAAGGTTATCATGTAAAAATATGTCTTAGTAATTTTAAAGCATTACTAAAAGGGATAAGAAGAAGCAGATGCCATGAAAGAAGTAATTAAGGCAGCCAGTGTAGTAATGATCTTGAGGAAATACTTTATTGGTCAACCAAGAAACTTGGTAAGATGAACTTAAAGGGAACAGCAAAGAGGTGGAATGCTGTTTGAGGATCAATTAATGCAATCACTACATTGTAGAAACCAGATTATGCTTCTTTGTAATGAAGAAAGTTGCAAAAGCGCAAAATTAGTCTTAACGTTTCTCTTTTGTACCAAAAACTGAGTTGCTGTTTGACAGTTAAGCAGCACACTGAAAAAAATAACCGAGTTGCATGGTAAATGTGAAAGTGTGAAGTACACCCAGCAGAACCACTAATATGCATAGACTGGGAGGATACTCACGAACATATATTAAAGAAAGGCTGAAGGATTACTGAAGAGAGGAGTTTGTCTTGAAAGCAAAGTTACCAGTGGAACTCAGAAGCCTCACCTGTGACCTTTCCCGTACCAGTGCATCCGCTTGCTTTTATTATATACTTAGGCATGAGTGTCTTTCAGCCCAGGAAATTTTTCAATAGCTGGGTCTTATTTTTGCATGGATAAAATGTCTTCTCGTTGTATAAACTTTGTGGTTATTTCAGTTCAAATGGAGAAGTTCCTACTCCCCAAGGGCAGATACCACTTCTTTACTTGAACATGTCACTGTATATGAAATATTTTCAGATTGTTTTGAATGAGCTGTGCTTCTCTCTCAGAAGAGGTGAAGGAAAAGGACAGTTGGGAGGGAGATTTAAAATGTGTAATTGCTACATCCCACAGAGAGCATCACTGGAAAGTTTCGGCATATGATTTATACACTTATAAATTTTCTTGTTTAATATCGTATATATTGCTTTTCCGTGTATTGTATTTTCTCCATTTGCATTTGAGATACCTGTTTTACACTGTGATTTGCTTCTCCTGTGTCTGATATAACACACAAAAAAGACAATGAGTGCAATGAATGTGCTCACAATTTTATTAAATTAAAATTGGTGTGCTGCTTTCTTCATTTCAAACTGCAACCATGTTATCTCCAGTTAAAATTATTTTTGCTCATCTACTAGGAATAGTAATGTGAAATTCTGTTTTTTCAGTCATGTTGCTGGAGGAAAACCAGCAATGATTAAGACAGAAAAGCTTGAAGTAGTTATAAGGAAAAAAACCCTAAATCTGTAAACCAGATTGTTTTGTATGTTGTCTGGCTTCTTTGTGCTGTTAGGCAGCTCAAAGAGGAGAGAGTCTTGCCACTAGAAAAAAACAGGTGAGAAAATCTGTTGATAGGTGGCTGCTTGTGTCACCTTTAAACAAACCGTTCCACTTGCTGCCCCATGCAGAGAGATGCATGCTTGAAGAGAGGGGAAGGGCACAGAGGAGTTCCTTAAACTTTACCAGACCCTAACTGACATAAATTTAGCTCTGCTGATTCATGCTAGGACCAGCTGATGGTGGTTTCAAATCAGCCCTCAGCACTGAGAATATGTAAGGGTTACCTTGAATGAGTCTATTCTCTTTACACAGTCTCAAACATCACTTTGGCTACTGGAAAGCTTTTGGTCTTAACAGTGCTAGATATGCACAAGAATTGTCCATTGCCATGATGGAAAGTGGGAGACCACTGTGAACTTTTTGTCACAAGTAGTAAAGCTCTTTATGTAGTACACCTGTTCATAGTAGATTACGGTTGTAAAAGAATAGTGTCTTCATCAGATTTTAGGCAAAATAGGAAAAAACCCATGTGGGTGCATATATCATCCTTGAGATCATTGCTTGTCATTACAGTGATAAATATAGTCCATCTGTTTCCTTCTCACTGAGTCTCAGTTCATTAGTTTGCCTTTTTCTCAACTTCTGACAGGTGAGGAATGATCTGACTGGTGTCCTGTATGGTGAAGACATCGAAATTTCAGATACTGAGAGTTTCTCCAATGATCCTTGCACGAGTGTAAAGAAGCTAAAGGTATGTGCAGCTGTTTGAGTAATAAAGTTATGATTATGTCATGGCATTGGATTTAAGTATTTTTTCATATGAAGAAGGCTATTTAAACAAAATTTGCGTAAGAAGACACACAGCTACATTCTGTTGCATAGTAAGGTTAACAAATCGCATTTTGAGGGGCTAGTCCTGCTTACATCAATGAATGTCCATGCGTATAGTAAATATTTTTGTAGTTCTTGACAAGGACACAAAGTAAAGCACGTTGTTGTTGTCTTGTTTGTACCTAAAGCACCAGTCTTACTGAAAGCTCTTGAGATTTGGAACCAGAATGCTTTTAAGGTAAATCATCATGTAGAAAAAGCATCGAGCATCTTTCCATTAGCTTCGTTACATATTTTAGATTGAATTCTTTGCTTATAATCATCTGCATTATTTCAGATGAATCTCAGAAAAAAAAAGGAAAAATTGATTTGATAGCATAATAACTTACTATTTTTCTCTTACTATAATGATTTATTAGGTTCCTGGTATCTCGTAATATTAAAGTTATATTTTAACATTACCATGCAATGCAAACAACAATAAACTAGATAGGAGATATGAATCTTAAACTGCATATGAACATGAAAAAATGATTGAAGAGCAAGAGCAAGCACTTTTAATTGGTGAAGATAAAATCGTTGCTGGCATCAAATACTTATGACAGACCATCAAAGCCACAATCCTGCAAATACTATGATATGTGTAAAATGGATTTAAAAAAAAAACCTACTAAACTGAATGGTATCAAAAAACTACAATTAAGGCAAGGATATCAACTGTTATAACTCTAAGCCACTACTGAAGCTAACTGGAAAAGGTCTGAAGCATGGTAAAGTAAGCGTGCTTTATTATTCCCACAGTCTAGAGATGCAAGTCTGAATGTTTAAAGTATAAATAGATAAAGATTACGTTTCTAGGAAGCCTTTTGTGTCTGTCCAGTCTAAGCCAGTTTGCATTTCCTATCTGGGGTTGAAAAGATTCCAGTACATGTTATCAGTAAAGACCACATTTTTGACAAGGTCTTTAACCCTGGCATCAGAAAACTAACAATTCTGAACGCAGAGCTGTGTCAACCAATGGATGACGTAATAACAAGAAAAAATGTATATAGACATGTACATTTAGGCTGAAGGTTAGAAGCAGCAATGAGTTTCTAGCCTTCCTGTGTGCCAACAACATGCTGTTTCTTTTACAGGGAAGACCAGAACACTCTATCATTCAATATATTAAAGTTATCTCTCGATTTCTTTTTCAAAACAAATTACTACAACAGTAAATAAGAAATTACATAGACAATTGCTTATTATTAACAGGAATAGAGGGTTACTTGTCTTTAGGTACATATGTCAGGCAGAGATTAGCTATCCAATTCTGAAAATGTTCATTCCTTTCTTCAAGATGTAAATCTATAATAGGTAAACTGCTATGTGCTTATGTACTTGTGATTAAAATAGACATAAAATAACTTTCCTTTTCATAAACTTAGTTTAAGTTAATGAAATTAATGATGATGCAGTACAAAATAGAAATACCTGGTTTGATTTACAGAAATAATTTTTCCAAGTAACATCTTAACTTTTACTACATTGGCTCCAGACGCTGAATCACAGTTGGAAAGGAAATTCAGGATTAAGGGTATCTTTATAATTCATTTTTATGTTCAGAGAGAGCGATGTTGGAGGATATGTGTTTGTACATCAACTTAAATGTTTAAAAATTCTAAGCATGCACAGGCAAATTCTATGAGCAATAACAGTTCTGCTTCCAACTTTCTTCTATCTTTCACATAGGACAAAAAAATTGCAATATATGAATTCCAATTCAACTAAACCATTTCCATCTGATTTCTCAGATACAATGGTGTTTTGGATACCGACCGAACATGATCTTTCATTCTAACAGTCAAGATAATTAAATTTTAAAATTTTGGGCTGGGAACAAGTTTGGATGCAGCCTCAATCTAAGTGATACGCACACTAATACAGGCATCAGCAAGTTTAGCCAGTGTGTTGTGATGGTGGGAGCTGACATCCTCCAATTCACCTTCACTGTCAGTCATTCCATAGCTAAGTTCAGAGGCTCGTCTATAGTTCTTCAAGTAGGCATCCGGCGTTTAGAAGGCAGAACATGTGTATAGCTCTATTGACAAAGTTACCCAGCTTTGAGTAGATTTATTGATAATGTCTTGACTGTCAGATACATGGTAGAGAATATGACAGAGTATCTCAGCTCTTCAATTTAGATATATCATAAAGAGCCTGCCAAGACATTGACTTTTCCTGGCAGATGAGATATTGTAGCAATCCTTCTCTGGAAATCTGTGTAATATAACATGTTATAGTGTTATTCATTAGAAATGAGACAGATTAAAATCTGATCACAGAAGGGAAGCTCTGCAAGCTGAAAAAAAAATAGCAGCCTATTCCAGCGTAATGTGCATCACTCAAAAATTCTGAAAAGACTGAAGAGTGCCTCGTATCTGAGGATGTTAGAAATGGCAGTGAAGGAGAGAAGTTGTTCTTCTTCCCTCAGTGGAGCATCTTAGATGTCTTGATCCTCGCTGTCTTCAGGGTTTATACTACGCATCTGCCGGTAGTACCAAAGACAATTTTTATCTGGTGGATGAATAGTATCCTCACCTATAAGAAAGAAAGAAAGAAGGGAGCAAGAGAGTCATTAATTCTTGAGGCTATTCTTCATTTATAAGACATGTTTTTATGGAGAGTCCACCACAAATGTGGGTAAATGAAATGTAACTGTTCTTCATTTTCTCGTTTGAACTTTAGTCCATATGGGAACATATGTATTGCTTACTGAAGGGCAAAGCTTAAATGCTGATACTGCTACTCTGATCTCTGAGAAGAGTAAATATGACAGCTCACCATATGGCAAATGGTCTAAACATTGGTCTTTTTATGTAAGTGCAGTTTTGAGAGTTTCCTTCCCCCTGGGATGTTTTTAATCATCTCATAGATCACCTACCTAGTTCCATGAATTAAAAACTCTTCTGTCAAATATGCTTTAGCTCCATGCAAGCAATTTACAACTCTATGAGAAAGAAAGAGTACTTGACACTTGCTGGGATCCAGTGGGTGAGTTCTTTAATACCTACAAGACAGTTACACTGTGTTAACTTGCGTCAGTCCCATGAGGGTTGATGTAAAGGAATGGTGTATCCTTGCCAGGAAATCATGCTGATTGATAGTCAGTTAACAGTCTGACTGAAGGGGGGAAAAATTATGCTCCAGTAAGTGTCTGATGTATCTCTTTGCATCAGACTGTAATGTGGACATATACCCTGACCTGTGAGCACTGAAATGAACCCAGCTCTGATAAACTTCAATGCACACTTCTCTATCCATCCAGACAAAATCTCTGCAAGGAATATGAGCTATGTCCAGTTGCAAGAATTTGAAGCTGCAGTGTCTTTTGTGCAGAAAAGAGCCAGCAGACCCAAGCCTGGCATCAAATGGATCTGGGCTGATTTACCATGTTGAATGCAATTCTTTAGGAATAAATTTAGGGAAGAGTGTGGAGTGGGATGCAAAAAGCAGAGCTGGAGAGAAAGAGGCTTACTGAAGAGTGTGTCATTGCACAGAGGAATAATGTCATGCATGGAAGAGAAAAGACTATTGTACAGACTTTCCTGAATTAGTTTGTTTTACATGTGTTCTAGTGTACAATTCTTTTGTTACATGACTGCATATAAAATTTTCCACTCTTCCTAAATGCAAGCCACGAAATCTCAAACACTGCAGCTCACAGCATCATATTGATAGCTGGGTGGTTATAAACAGGACGAATCTTTTGTGATTTCCCATACATGACTAAACAACCAGAACTATCTGTTGTGTTCTTCATGATGCAACTTTGTGAAGCTGGCTAAAGAAAAAGATATTCAGCTATATATTCACTGTCAGCTTGACCCTGCGAACCCATACTCTCTGCTTAACCCAGCAACATCCCTGTCTCATTCCAGATCTTCATCCCAGTCTGACGTTCCATGCTTACCCAATGCTATGTTCTGCTTCTCTGATTTCTCATCTTTGTCTAGATTTTCTTCTGGGCTTACTTTCTGAGATTGCAGTTGTCCTAACTGTAATTGTCTGTGAACCTTCCTATTTGCCATACTCTTGAACAGTACTAATCCTCTCTCCCAAGCCCCTTATTCAATACTGGTCTCAATCCTGCTGCTACCTCTCCAGCTGTTTGCTCCATCTTTGCCTAAAAAGTGTAAATACTCATTACTCAGATTCATTATTGGGTCTGTCTCTCCTTCCCATGTGCCCTTTTTTCTCTCACTGGTTCCTACCTCCAGTCACTTTATTTGCTGACTATCACGCATTATCCTCTTGGATCCATCTCTTTGCCAGTACTAAACATATGTGGACTGTGATTTTCCCCATCCCTCAAAGGGTTAACAGCTGGACAAATGTTGAGGAGAACTAGGGATTCATATTCTTGTCAGAGAAACCTTCTTTTGCTTAGCATATTGCACATAAAAAGACATGGGAAAAAACATTTTTAAGGTTATAACCTCAAAGTCTTTGGAAAAAAACCAGAATTCATCTTTCTTTTGCTGTAGTCTTCAATGGCACTTTAAAGGAAGAACTCATGACCTATTCTTTAATAAGTGGTAATAGAACATTTCTTTTGATCTTCTTCAGTCAGTTTGTGGTTGGATACCATCCAAATCTTTTAGTGAACACAGACATGTTGATGTCCTCCTTACTGTACTGAGTGCTTCAAAAACAGTAATTTATGTGTTTACATGGAAACTCATTAATTTAGGCAAAAGAACATTTGGGTATTGCATCTCAGCTCGATCATACATCCCAAGGATACAGAACATCAGGGATCGTCAAGTTCTAGAGCAATTGCTGATCTTTGAACTTGGACCCTGTAGATTTCTAGTTGAGCTTCGGTGATTCTCAACTTGGTTTGGATGTGGTTCTCACAGTTTGCAAATTTCCTGCTCTGGCATTGGAAGCTCAGCTCATGATGGAAGCGGAGGTTGCAGCCTGACAGAAAATCCAAGAATCAAGAAAATCTTGAAATCATTAGTCAGATATGAAGATGATCAGACATTCAGAACTGGGATCTGCTAACAGCTGGACAAATCAGCAAATACATCCTTTTGCTTGGGTGCCTGAAGAGCACAGTATGTTTGAAAATAGGATTGACTGTCAGTGTTGGAATGGGTGCTCTGCTGTGCCTTGTATGAAAAACATTTTCAAGATGAGTTTCTTGAGTACCTGTTTCCTTGCATGCCTGTAGACAAAAGGAATTGTAAAGCCACATATTCATGTGTCTGAATGTGTCTGAGTGCTACTTCCAAACTAATTGCACGATGGTGTTAGTGTAAGACAATCCTTGCAGACAGTAAGGTTATTGAATGGGAGAGGATGGGGCGGGGGGGGAGGAGGGTGAACTGTACAGGTTTTGTACTGCTTTACAGTAAAAAAATAATAACTGTGGGAAATGTACTCTGGTTTATGGGATAATCAGGTGGAAGTAATGTCTTAAGGCATGGTACCACATACCACAGCCACTGCACCTTCAGTCTGAAGGTTGTTGCATAGCCAGTGGGCATCATAGTTGCACATACACTATACAGTTACTCTCTACAACCTGCCTACAGTCTCTGGTGCTCTAAAACTATGAGGCCGCACAAGTGCTGTTTTTTTTAAAATTGGTTCTTATCATTATAAAATTAAAAAAATTTATTCAATTTTAAGTTTAATAATTTAATGGTGTGTCATTTATTTTTTAACCAAACTTTGCTACTCTTATTTTGAAACATTCAATCTGCATTTTTATGTTCAGAGAGGTCAAGCAATTTAATCGGAGTTCCAAGAGTGGTCAAAATTATTTTTAAAATGTGAAAAATAAAAATAATGAATGAGGGGATATTTTTCTGCAGAATTCCTAAATCCATTATTGTCCTTACAAAACTATTATACTATTGCTGTAATTTGTGTAATTTGTTTGTTTAGTTTCATGTGACCTTGTTAGATTTAAAAAGAATCTAATCCACTTCATTAAGATTCACATTACTGATCTGCAGCTGAATGTAAAAATAAAGAGAAGGAGACTTCCTGAAAATACACAGGTTCAGAATGAGCAAAGCATATTACATTCTTTCTGACTTTAACCATTCTAAGAGTGATACTAATTTCATGGATTTAATTGTAGAAACATTTAGTGTCTTTTTGCACTGTCCATCATAATATTTTCTGCTGAACAGAAAATAAACATCAAAATTATCTAAACTGAAAATCTTTGATAAATTGATTTAATTAAAACTGAAATGTTTTTTTCCACTGAAATTCACACTGAATCATCTGTTTCTTTTTTCTCTGGAGAGGGGAAGAGCCATTAGTAATTCTAACCAAGTGTTTTATAAAAGAAATGAAAAATTAGATTTGCTCAACCTTTTGCCGAGATATCAGCTTTTGTGAGAAATAAAAGGTAATATTAAGTCATAAAAAGCTATCTCTTGTGTGTTTTATAGATGTTAGCAGCAATTTTTCGCATGAGAAAAAAGCTAGCCCAGTTCCTGAAGAAATATTTTCCTGCATGTGCTCCTGAACTTAGGAGTATTTTCTTAATATATTTCAAAGTAAGAAAGTAAAATGATATCTCTTGACTTCAGTCATAGATTCTTAAAGTGTGATTTTTTTTTTTTTATTTTGATGTGTAGAGGTGGAAGTGAAGAGGAGGGATTGGCATTGTGTTATAGTGACTGTAAAGATGTTGTATGAGTAAAACCTCTAAAAATTACTAAAGCAGGCATAATATCAAGGCATTTTATCTCACTTAAAAATCTCCAGTCTCTCAACTTTACAGCATTAGTTTATGTAAGCAGTGATTTTCAGCTGGTTTTAATATGCAAAATTTTTAAAGAAATATTGAAAGGGATCAAAAGAATATTTGATACTTTAGTGTTATTTACTAGTAATATTTGACAAGGTAAACATTACAGTTTTATTCTCATTAGTGCTTAATCATTTTCTTCAAACACCTCAGCTGCTCTCTCTTGCAGTATTTCAAGTTCTTGAACTTGCAGAAAGTGGAATAGTTCTGAATTAATTTGGCTGTCTGCAGCTGTAGTCTGTGCTAACTCTCTACACGATTTGAATGGCCATCTGATATGGTTTCTGGAAAGGCTGTGACTGTGTTTGACTGCCACGTATTTTATTCAATCTGCAGGGTAATGATGTTCGGATAATCCTTGGCCAGTTTGATGAGGAAATGGCTGTGAAAGTTTTCTGCTGTGTAAGTAAATATATTTAATTGCATATCAGAATAAAGAATGTGTTGCATTTGAATAAAAAATACATTTGAGCATAAACATTTCTTCATGGTGTTCAGCTCTGTCAAGGTTTATATCATCAAGAGAGGTTACACATGCTTAGCTCCATTTCTGTTTCAATAAAATACTTTATACTTGACTTCAGTGGAATTTAGGCATGGACTGTATGGTTAACTACTTCTTATTGCTTTCCTGTAGTGGAATTCAGTGCCAATCGAGCTTGAGCATTTCTCTTCGTGTCAGATCTAGGGAAATGCTTGTATATGTAGCAGCAGATACAGAGAACTGCAAGAAGTGACTCTTGTCCAAGAGTTGTGTTCTTGTGGCAATGTCTGCATGTATGTGCTTTTGCATGTTTTCTTCTGAAAAGAATAAGAAGTTCAAGCAGTTCCTATAGATGTTAACTAAGCAATCCTAATAATTTCTGCTGCTTAAAATGTTGCTAATTGTACAGATGTCATGCACTTTTGACGCTGTACATTTTACATGTTTTACATGAAAGGAAATTTTGATTTGTAAAAAATAAAGTGTTTTGAATTAAAACAATTCTGCTAAGACCAGCATGCATAAAATTCCCTATCCTCTCCACTTGTTTGTGTGTGTGAGTGTGCTGCAAACATGCACAATGTGATCGTCATTGAAAGCAGGATTAAAATGTGATCTTTATCTGTACCTGCTAAAAAAAAAAAAAAAA
>Ga0065711_1048823_pt1 | contig 11615 bp, 9 predicted proteins | sample Hoacrofraction12_FD_59098 | JGI IMG/M metagenome (GOLD analysis project Ga0065711, IMG submission 59098) | Hoatzin crop microbial communities from Cojedes, Venezuela - Epithelial fraction 12 v2 (version 2) | ecosystem: Host-associated > Birds > Digestive system > Esophagus > Crop | place... | reverse complement strand
GGGGGGGGGGGGCAGCGAAATCCCCGAGTTCGCTATACAAAGTGTTTTTGAAAATGGCTGAGGAACAGTTCACACATGAGTAAACAAAATATATTTACTTATTTGATAATAGTTTTTTTTAACCACAACTTTTTGATCTGTCCCTTTAAATATACTTGGTAAGAGAACGCAGTGCAGCATTCAGTCGCAATCTTGGATAAAATCAAAGTCAAATAACTTTATCAGAGTATAAGGGAATAATATAGAAGACATTGTGGGATACAGAAATATCCAAACTGAGATAAGCTTTTGAACTAAGAGCTGCAGCAAGAGCACAGCACATTAATTATGATGATTATTTATATTTCAAAATTCTATAGCACTATTCATTTGCAACAAGCTTTCCAAACTATATATAGATACTGTAGAGAGGCTCCATAGTGAGAACCTTTTCTATAGCATCTCTTCCTGGAGGATGGCATTCGGTTGATACAGGATACTTACCTCAGAAGTTGGGCAAAACACTTTTATCTAAAGACTCCAGTCAATCCCAGTTTACAGAGAAACAGTAATTAGTTATTCTAAATGCACATGAAAGGCAACCCTTCAGGAGTTTAAAAACAAATGACAATCTTGTTTCCTTAGTGCAGTTGCTAAGTTTCTGGCAACTAGAGAGAGGCTTCTCTGCCTGCATGTTTAAGCTGCAGTCTTCATACTGGATGCAGCTTAAAACTGGACCATGTTGCACTGAAATTTTGGGTGATATAAAAGTTCTGCATTTTTTTCTTATACAAGAACAGCCTAACCTCAAGGAGGCTAGAAATTCAACTGAGACAAAATCACAGTCTGCCATTATGCAGAGATCTTTTTACACTTCTCTCACTATGAATATACTCTTCGAATAAGATCAAATTACTTTTAGCAATATATTCTGACCAGGAACAAGAGTAGAGGGTCCCTGCCTTCGGCCAGGAGGTGCAAAGGGATGACTGGGTGTACTGGACTGTGTGGATTCAATGGCCTGGCACATCAGACCCACAGAAGTATAAGGCTTTGGTAGACATTGATGTACAGTGTACGCTGATATCATCAGGGTATAGGGGCACAGAACCCATCTGGATCTCTGCAGTGACAGGGGGATGCCAAGAACTGTCTGCACTGGAGGCTGAGGTGAGCTTTACAGAGGACAAGTGGGAAAAGCACCCCATCATGACCGGCCCAGAAGCCCCCTGTATTCTGGGCATAGATTATCTCAGGAGAGGGTACTTCAAGGACCCAAAGGGGTACTGATGGGTGTTTGGTGTGACCACTGTGAACACAGAGAAGATCAAATAGCTCTCTACACTGCCTGGCCTCTCAGAAAATACTTTTGTTGTGGGATTGCTGTGAATTGAAGAACAGCAGGTGCCAACTGCTACCAGGACGGTGCACCGGTGGCAATATCACACAAACCAAGACTCGTTGGCCCCCATTCATGAGTTGATTCATCAACAGGAAAGCCAAGAAGTAATCAGCAAGACTCACTCACTTTTTAATAGCCCTATATGGCCAGTGAAAAAGTCTGATGGAGGGTGGAGGTTAACAGTAGACTATCATAGCCTGAACGAAGTGAAGCCACCACTGAGTGCTGCTGTACCAGACATGTTCGAGCTCCAGTATGAAATGGAGTCTAAGGCAGCCAAGTGGGATGCTACAATTGACATTGTCAATGCATTTTTTTCAATTCTTTTAGCAGCAGAGTGCAGGTCACAGTTTGTTTTCATTTGGAGGGGTGTCCAACACACCTGGAATCGATTGCCCCGGGGGTGGAAACACAGTCCCAGCATTTGCCATGGACTCATCCAGACTGCACTGGAAAAGGGTGAATTCCCTCAACATCTACAGTACATTGATAAGATCATTGTATGGGGCAATACAGCAGAAGAAGTTTCTGTAAAAGGGGAGAAAATAATCCAAACCCTTCTGAAAGCCAGTTTCGCTATTAAACAAAGTAAGGTCAAGGGACCTGCACAGGAGATCCAATTTTTAGGAATAAAATGTCAAGATGGGTGCCATCAAATCCCAATGGATGTCATCAACAAAATAGCAGCTATGTCTCCTCCAACTAGCAAGAAGGAAGTACAAGCCTTCTTCTGTGTTGTAGGATTTTGGAGGATGAACATTCCAAATTACAGCCAGATTGTAACTCCTCTCTATCACTTAACTGGGAAGAAGTAAAATTTTGAGTGGGGCCCTGAGCAATAGCAAGCCTTTGAACAAATTAAACAAGAAATAGTTCATGCCGTAGCCCTTGGACCAGTCCGGACAGGACAAGATGTTAAAAACATGCTCTACACCACAGCCGGGGAGAATGGCCCAACCTGGAGTCTCTGGCAGAAAGCACCAGGGGAGACTCGAGGTCGACCCCTGGGGTTTTGGAGCCGGCGATATAAAGGATCCGAGGCCCACCATACTCCCACTGAAAAAGAGATTCTGGCAGCATATGAAGGTGTTCGATCTGCTTCAGAAATGGTTGGCACAGCTCCTCCTAGCACCATGATTGCCGGTCCTGGGCTGGATGTTCAAAGAGAGAGTCCCCTCTACGCATCATGCCACTGATGCTATGTGCAGTAAGTGGGTTGTGCTGATCACACAGTGGCCCGAAAATGGGAAACCCCAGTCGCCCAGGAATTCTGGAAGTGATCATGGACTGGCCAGAAGGCAAAGGCTTCGAAATGTCATCAGAGAAGGAGGTGATGCATGCTGAAAAGGCTCCACCATGTAATAAACTACCAGCAAATTAGAAGCACTATTCCCTGTTCACGGATGGCTCCTGTCGCATTGTGGAAAAGCAGCGAATGTACATTGTATGGAGTCCTACATGACAAGTTGCGGAAACTGCTCAAGGAGAAGGTGAATCAAGCCAGTTTGCAGAGGTGAAAGCCATCCAGCTGGCTTTAGACATTGTTGATCAAGAAAGGTGGCCAGTGCTCTATCTCTATACTGACTCCTGGATGGTGGCAAATGCCTTGTGGGGGTGGCTAGAACAATGGAAGAAGAGCAACTGGCAGCGCAGAGGCAAACCCATCTGGGGTGCCCCATTGTGGCAAGATATTGCTGCCCAGCTAGAGAAGCGGGTCGTAAAAGTACTTCATGTGGATGCCCACATACCCAAGAGTCGGGCCGCTGAGGAACATCAAAACAACCACCAGGTGGATCAGGCTGCCAAGACTGAAGTGGCTCAGGTAGATTTGGACTGGCAACATAAGGGTGAATTTTTTATAGCTTGATGGGCCCATGACACCTCAGGCCATCAAGGAAGAGACGAGTTTTTTGCCTTTTTCCTTCTGATTCTCCTCCCCATCCTACCGGGGAGGGTGAAGGCATGAGAGAGTAACTGCGTGGTACTTTGTTTCAAATTGAGGAAAAACCACAACCGGGTGAAAAGCTGCCCTATAATGGAAGTCAATGTTAAAATTCTTGTTATGTCCAATGGAATCAGGACTTACCTATAGTAGTGTTGCAAATTGAGGCAAAACCACAATGGGGTGAAAAGCTGGTCTATAATGGAAGTCAATGCTAAAATTGTTGTTATGTCCAATGGAATCAGGTCTTACCTATAGTACTGTTTTTTACGGGCTTTATCCTTTCTACAGAGCAGAAGAGGGATTTTTTTGCTCCTCTGATTCACATTTAGGCTAAATTTACTCAGCTGTGATGCATTGCCAGTTACAGTAATTGAGGGGTTGGGCTTTGTTGGAGGTTTGGCCTTAAATATAATACAAGGCTCATTTGTGCAGCAGTGTAAAGGATCTTTGTGAATGTCAACATGAATTTCTAAGGTCTTAACTTATGACATGGCGAGACTGTATAGAAATCTGTAGCTACGCATAATAATAATAGCAACAACAATTCCAGAATATGTTCACCCTCACCCTAAGCAATATAGAGGATAAACTGACAAAACAAACTTGCAGCAGGCATCAGATAAAATAAAATCTGCATTTTCAGCTGAGGTGAATACCTGGGGCAACTCCAGGTAGAGTAGAAGAGAAATGCCTTAACCACTAAGCTCTTGCTGTTTTTGAAAAAAAGTGAGCACTGAAGTATTTTCTGCAGGACAGTGTAATTCCAACTGAGACAACAGACTGGCAGAGCTCCATGGTGTCCAGTTCCTGCCCTCCCTGCCCTCTGAAGACAATTTAAAATACACAAGTTTCAAAAGGTAAAACTCTAGCTTCAGGTTTAGGGAACAGTTGTAACAGGAGTGAATGCCCCTTTGCCCTTTCAAAGGGACAGATACACCCTGGCTTTCTAACTGGTCTCTGAGCAGGGATATAATGAGTCCTGTCTTGCTTGGGCCATATCTGCCAGTTGCACAGATGTTCCCCTCATTAGCAGAGGTGTTGGGCTAGATGGGAGTGAGCCACTGATGACCAATTGGACTATTCTGAATCAAAAGATAAACAGGAAAGAGCAGAACACTGGGCAACTATTTCTCTACATTTCATCAACAATTACTGGTTCTGTGTGTATCTATGACAACACTACAAGGACGGAGATGATTCCAGTGCTCACAGAATGAGTCTAAGTATAAACCTAAAGCAGAACAAGGGCAACGGAAGCAGGAAATTGAATTAGCTGCAGCTAAGCAAAGGAGGCCAGAAATATTCACAGACAGAAGTAAAAATGCAAGCAATATAATTTTCAAGAATTCAGTGAAGAAGATAAAGGAACTGCATCACGTGTAAACTTAGGGAATAATGAAGAATCCAGGATTCTCATTAAAAAGGACTGCATGAAAATAAAGAGCCACTTGTATTAAATTAGATTTACATTAAACTAGTTATAAAAATAGACACAGTTATTTTTTCTAAAATTTCACAGCTTTAAACTAAATGTAATTTTTTTGCAAACTGAAGATCTGCTTCAAATACTGTAGAAAAAGGAAAGGAAAAGGAAGGGAAAGGTTCAGTGAAAGGATCCACAGACGCCGAATGCATCAGTAGTAACATCAGAAAACTTGTGGTGACCTATAAATTATCTCAGTAACTCCTGGCTTCCTATGAATTTCTGCCTTGTGATTCACTGTGTTACGGCTACTCGGGTGAATACTTCTCCAGATTCTAATGAACATATTAACAAGTTTTTTGCTTACTGTAGTGGAAGCTTAGAAACTCTTGTGACATTCAGACACTGAAATATAGTTGATTACAGACTGGAGCCGAGTCCTGTCTCTTGTTTCCATTGGAACACAAGCAGACATGACCAAAGTAATGAAAAAGTGAGGAATAAAAGGCCTCTAAGAATGACTATGCAACATACTGGAAAATAAATAAACAAATAAATAAATTTCTTATTAACTTCTATCAGATTATTCACCTGCTTAAAATAGACCTTGTGCTTAAGTCTGCTGCCAAAGTAGAGCCATATTGTAAAAGAAAAAAATAAAAAAGAGTCCAAAATTATTTCCACAAGTCAGTCTTTAAAACACAAAGTCCTGAAGTATATTTAAATTTAATTTGAGTCTCTGGGCACCTACATTTTCACCATCTTAACTCTTTTTCTCTAAGTTCTTTTTTTCCTTAGCAATGTGTTCATTGTCATTAATCATACCACTTTCAGAAATGAAAAAATTCGTAATTAATTAGCACTTCAGACAGAGGTATTTAAATGCACTTACATATTTGGAGCTGTAGGGTTTTAAAGAAGCCTGATTAAAGTTAACATTGAAGTCTGTTGAATTCCTACGTGACAAAAACCTCTTTCGGTTTCAGGTATTTTGCAGCTGTCGCATATATTTTTAGCATGTGGCATTCCATATGTCTCCCAACCAATTCACTCCAAAGAGAAAGTCCCATTTATGATTTATCATGGATCAGCACCTGACAGAGGTGAATATTTAAGTTATTCTCCTGCAAAACACGTGCGTATGTCTAGTACCATGACTTTTCCTCTTAAAGTTATTTGGGCTGCTTATAGCGCAGTTGAACCAGTGACTAACTTATTGTAAGATGAATGTCCCTGTGAAACAGCTTGTAGATCCAAATGGTAGAGATTGTGTTGCAAAATTATCCCTTTAAAAGGCACTTTATAAAATACACAGCCAGATACATGCGTTTGAAATCAAGCTAGGAAACTGTAAACTAATAAACATGTGAAGTATCTCAGTGATTTCGGTCCTCTCACCTGTTTAAACATAAATTTTGGTAACAAAGTACCTCTGTTACTGCTTGACTTGGAGGGTGCGTTGTGGATCTAGATTGTCTTTATAGGCAACTGCCAGAATTGCCCTTCTACATTGCTGATCTAGAAACTTTCGTAAATCCCAGTCAGTGTTTAAATGACTGCATTCCAGTAACAGGCTGCTGCATTGCACCCAGACCTGTGTCATTGAAGGCCTTTTATATTCTATAGCTCAGAAAGTTTGAATTGTCTCATTGTGTTTTTCTGAAGATGAATTAATCAGTATTTCAAAACCTACTGAGGCCTGCTTATCACAGAATCACAGAATAGTAGGGGTTGGAAGGGACCTCTGTGGGTCATCTAGTCCAACTCCCCTCCCAAAGCAGGGTCGCCTACAGCAGGCTGTAGAGGACCTTGTCCAGGCGGGTCTTGAATATCTCCAGAGAAGGAGACTCCACAACCTCCCTGGGCAGCCTGTTCCAGGCTCCGTCACCCTCAGAGGGAAGAAATTGTTCCTCACGTTCAGACAGAACTTCCTATGCTTCAGTTTTTGTGCCCGTTGCCCCTTGTCCTATTGCTGGGCACTACTGAAAATTCATAATTCACCACTTAATCCATGAAGCAAGCCATGTTTGTGTCTTTATGAATTTTTGAAATCACTTTTACTTGCTGTCAATCAGCTGTCATTATTTTAACAAATCTGGATAGAGAATAATATCTTTTAGAACTGTGCAACTATAGAAAGAAATGTTTCATTGTGGGCTGGAGCATCTTTCCACCTTTCTTCTGCATACAAGATACATGGGAACTTTGTAACAGCTATGTACTGGATATCTAATAGTCATACAACTTAGGTTGCTGTTGGTCCTCAGCACTTCCTAGAAAAATAATTTCTTTTTATCAATAAATGACTGCAGTAAGAAGTTGCTTTCTCCTTACTCATTTGTACTTATAAACTCTTGTTTCACCTGTTCACTTGTTACCACTTTCCTCCAATAATGTTCTTTGTCTTTATGCATGGCAAAATAAATCCATAAAAACAGTATTTTTCATCAGCTTTTCTTCAAGATGCTACACTACCTTCATGCAGACCATCACGGGCCATTGCAACATTTCATGTCCATCTGTGACAAATTAGTAGGGTGCTACCTGCAGCTACGAGTCAAAGCTATAATTTGAATCAATGTCTGTGTTAAAGTGCTATTGTCACCCCCTGCTAACAGCTCTGTTGCTTACTGGTCACAGCTCCTGTTTCAATTTATTATTTTGGCAGCTCGAAACAGGTGATTTTTTCCCTGAAAGCTGTGGGACACTGTACTGGAACAATTCTCTAATATTGATTTAGAAAGAGTACCTATTAGCTTTTGTTTTCTGTCACTGTGTTGTCTCAACACCTGCAAAATTACCTCTAATAACAGTGTATTTGATTCTTTGAAAAACAGGGGTTTGGAGATAGATTGGCCTTCATTTCAAAATATGCTTTTCTTGCAAACCCAGCAATGATGGAAATACGCATTTTCAAATGGGTAATATTGGCTGTTTACATTACAGTAGTATTCAGGTCCCTCAACAAAAAAATTAGCCCCTTTGTGCAGGATACAGGCCACACATAAAGGAAGAACTAATACATGCTCTGGGATAGTTTTCATGTCATATTAACCCCCATTTTGCTCTATTTTTAACATTGGTTCTGAATTATTTTTTATTATTATTAATAGTAGGAATCTAAGTCCTGAAACAGTCATTTAGGAATGAAATATTTTTAAGAGACAATTAGGAATTAATATTGACAGGGTTTAAAATTGATGCATTACCAGCAGTTTTCAGGAAAATGCTGTGACAGGAAAAGACAATTGATTATAATTTGACTTCCTCCTCCCCCAAAATATTAAAAATCAAGCCAACAAAAATACATAAAAAGACTTCATGTCTGCAAGCTTGTAACAGTGTGGGTTTTTCATTTGCTGAAAGGGGATTTACTGGTCTGTGATGAGTTGTTAGAAAGAGGTGTCATTTTTCATATAGATTCTTTCACAACGTAAGCCAGTCTCTGTGTTGTCACTTAAATGCTAACTAGTAGCTGTAGCAGATTAAATTGGGATTATTAACATTTATTTCCAAAACTAGATACTAAATGAACTTTGTTTTTCCTTTTACCTCTCTGTATTTCTAGCCACAGCTTGAGTGATGGCAGAATAATTGGAATCAAAGGTGATAAGAAAAAGTAAGGAGAAAGCAAGTACTTATGCCAATCAATCAGTAACTGTATATATTATGGGCAAATATAAACCTTCTCTTCCAAGAGATGATAGTTAACTCATCCCATAATGTATATTTCACATTTCAAAGGCTGTATAATATAAATTGGTTTTTATATTCAAACTACAAATTGGGTGTTGCTCACTTTCTTAGCTTGTTCTTGCTTGAAGTAGCATGAGGAATCTCAATAAGCACTGTGATTTAAAAACCTAACTCTGGAGGGACAAAGATGCCACAGTGGTTTATGGGTCTGAGTTGTATACTCGGATTGAGGTGCTCTTTTAACTCTGTGCAGGCTTTCTAGCAGAATGGGGTTCTGAGACAGAAGACAGTGAAATAAGCAGTAATACAAACATACATCACTGTAAGAAGAATCCCTAAAAATACTCCAGAGGTAAAGGAAATCAAAGGAAAGACTCTCACAGCTTTTGGTGGGCTTTGGATTAATGACTATATTAATGACTGGACCAACAAGACGGGATGCAGACTTAGTGCCACTCCCCTGGAGAATCTGGGAACTTTGACCTGGCGGGTGGTAAAGGCAGTGAAGTGAACACGCTGTTCATTTTGCTTAACTTGAGAAGGCCTACAAATACAGTTTGCCATTGTCAGAAATGAATTCAGAACATTCTAAGAAGGATCTTTCACAGAAGGACTGTTATCTCATCCTTTTTAACACCGTCATTGAGAAAACAGATAGGACAGTTGCAGCCTACATAGGCTATGAGGACCACCTGCCTGTCCCCACTTTGCAGAAAAATCCCTCCAAAAAGGCTGACACCATAGATACTGCCCTAGTCAGTCCCATGGGGATCCCTCAATATGTTTACCTAAGATTAGTGGCTAGATTTGCCTCATACCCATTTCGGGTCTCTCCTGAAAAACACAATGTCTATGGAGCTGTTGTACATACTTAAACTGTTCTGCAGTGAAGGTGCTGATACTAGTCACTGATAAGTTATGTGTCTTTTCCACACCTCTCACATGAAACTTTGCCTTAGTAACTGTGGGCAGAGTTTGGATAACTTGTCTGGACTCCATCCAAGGGACCCACACACTCCAGAAAGCAGGCTGTAGTGACATCTTCATTTGATATGTTGTGTCATCCCTTAATGGAAAGACAGTGGGATGTTCCTTGAACAGTGATGCTCACTGGTCAGAGAGCACGCTGCAGGAGCAGTCATGTTCTGTCTCTACCCTCCTTCTTCTCATAGAAATGTTCAAAGCCTGAAGAACTGTGGCCAGAGCTCTATCTAAATTTGGGTCAGGCATCACAGAGACGAAGCTGAGCTGCTTGCCTATAATATCATGGCTCTTGCCCCACCAATCTGTGCTAATTCTTATTTTATTGAATTAAAATGTTATTCTTAGTACAATCATTCACAAAAGGTGAGCTAGAAATTGATTGTCCCCTCTGCAGGGCTCTACATATTTTTGCAAGTGCACCCTTGCCCTAAGTCTTGCAATCTCCACCGACAGAGAACCAAAGCTCAGATAAATTAAAATATCCATAACATTAGTTGAAGTGCATGTAAGACAGCTCCCAAATTACCTTTTAATTTAGATTCAACTTCTAAAAGTCTTCTTGTTAGTTCCAGGTTATGGGTTTGCGTGGCAAGGTTTTGGTAGCAAGGTTTTGGCAAGGGTTCGGTAGTAGGGGGGGCTTCTGTGAGACGCTGAGAGAAGCTTCCCCCATGTCTGATAAAGCCAGTGCCAGCCAGCTCTAAGATGGACCCACTGCTGGCCAAGGCCAAGACAATCAGCAATGGTGGTAGCGCCTCTATGATAGCATATTTAAGAAGGGGAAAAAAAGAAACCTGAGGAGAGACGGCAGTTAGAGAGAAGAGTGAGATGAAGTGAGAGAAACAACTCGGCAAACACTAAGGTCAGTGAAGAAGGAAGGGGGAGGAGGTGCTCAAGATGCTGGAGCACAGAGCCTTCCCTTGAAACTCATGATGAAGGCCACAGTGAGGCAGGATTCGCCCCTGCAGTCCATGGAGGTCCATAGTGGAGCAGATATCCACCTGTAGCCCATGGAATGGACCCCACGCCAGAGCAGGTGGATGCCTAAAGGAAGCTGTGACCCTGTGAGAGGGACTCACGTTGAAGAAGTTTGTGGAGAACTGTCTCCCATGAGAGGGACCTCACATTGGAGCAGGGAAGAGTGTGAGGAGTCCTACTCCTGAGGAGGAAGGAGCAGCAGAGACAATATGTGATGAACAGACCACGATCCCCATTCCCTGTCCCCCTGTGCCACTCAGGAGGAGGAACGAGAGAAACGGGATTGAAGCTGAGCCCAGGAAGAAGTGAGGGGTGGGGGGAAGGTGTTTGAAGATCTGGTTTTATTTCTCGCTATCCTATTCTGATTTGATTGGTGATGAATTAATCTCCCTTTTCTTCCCAAGTTCACTCTCCTTTGTCCATGACAGTAATTGGTGAGTGGTCTCTCCCTATCCTATAGATCCTCGAGCCTTTCATCATATTTCCTCTCCCCTGTCCAGCTGAGGAGGGGGACAGATAGAGTGGCTTTGGTGGGCACCTGGCATTTATCCAGGCCAAACCAAAACATCCCACTTTAGAGCTCACTGAAGTTGTTCAAATTATTTAGGCTCTTATTGTAAAAGAACATTTCTTTTTTAGTTTAAGCTGGACAGCTGGCTAAGCTTAAGCCACTAAGATGCTTAGAATGTCCATCCAAGCCAGACCTTAACCCAAAATATCTGACCATTGTGAAAGCCAGCTCATCAGATCCAGGGAACAGATCTTGCAAAACATTTGTCTGACAGTAGAATTTCTGCTCTAGTTGCCTGTTGGGAATTACTGGGCAGAGGTGAAAGACCAAGAGGGAGAAATAATCAGAGAAACTTATTCGGTGGGTTGAGAGACAATGTAGCTGAGGGTAACTCTCTCACTCACCCAGCAGCGAGGTAGAGACAGGAGATGGAAAGTAAAGTGAATCAGATGGCAAGACGAAATCTGAACTCAGCCATGATAGCTCAATTAAAGAGACTAATCAAGACTTCAGTGATTATCAGCAAGACCTTGCTCATTTTGACTCACATCAGACATTTAGACATAGTAGGACTGTTTCTGTATTTAACTGTAATAAAGAGATACACACAGTTAATATTAGGTTGTGAAATCTAGCCAGACAGTTTTCAAGACATTTTTAAAATCAATACAATGATAAAAAAAAAAAAAAAAAAAAAAAA
>Ga0065711_1048821_pt1 | contig 11616 bp, 20 predicted proteins | sample Hoacrofraction12_FD_59098 | JGI IMG/M metagenome (GOLD analysis project Ga0065711, IMG submission 59098) | Hoatzin crop microbial communities from Cojedes, Venezuela - Epithelial fraction 12 v2 (version 2) | ecosystem: Host-associated > Birds > Digestive system > Esophagus > Crop | place... | reverse complement strand
TTAAACTGCCCTTATCCCGACCCACCAGTTTCTGCCTCTTTCTTTCCATTCTCCTCCGCACGCCGGCAGGGGGAGGGGCGGCCGCGTGGCACTTTTGTTGCCGGCGGCAGCCGAAACCAAAACACTGCTGCAGAGGAAGGAGGGGACACTGTCACTGAAAAGTGTGTTCAGGCGAGGACCACTGTTTTTCTCGAATTCCGAAGATACTCTGTTGGCTCCTGTGGCTCCGCAGTCATGGGATCCTGTCTGCAAAGACTGTCCCCTCCCCTGCTGCAGAGGTGGAAGTCAGGGTTGTTAGGGCAAGAGCAGCTTTCCAGGGGTCCCTGGGGTCGCAGCACTGACCAGCCACTTGTTGTCAGCAAGCTTGTGGTGGCTCCATCACCAAAGCCAGCTTTGCCTGTCCTGCAGCCTGGAAGATACAGTTAAAAAAAAACGCCAAAAGCAATCAAAAGTGATGCGCATGCACAGCCATTTATTCCATTGTAGTTTCACTTGTTCTCAGCCCTGTCGGGTCCCCAGGGGACACGTGGTGAGAGGCCAGAGGAGACACAGACAGCCACTTCCCTTTCCACAGTTTCAGTGCCAGGGTGACTGGTGGCAAAGGGCAGGAAAGTACAGGACTGTTGGAGCACAGAGAGCAAGAGTGCAAGTGTGGGTGAGCGGAGGGGTCCCAGCAGGAGCTCCCCAGGGATCTGTGCTGAGACCTGGGCAGCTTGACACACGTGACCTGAAGAGTCAGACCTGGAAGGGACCTGGAGGAGCTATTCAAAATATTTTGACCAGCACAATCCTGTAGAAAACAGCTTCTTTCCAAAGAAGAACTGAGTATCTGGGATGCTCCAGCCTGGGAAAGAGATGGCTGAGGTCTGAAGCCACCAGTGATCCGGGAAGGAGGAAAGGGGTGGTTGTTCATGTCTCTCCCAGCACAAGAACAGTGGGACCCCAAACAGTGCTAGCCTGTGACACCTTCAAAACAGGCAAAAATGACTTCTCCACCCAACGTGTGATTGGGGCCTCAGTGCCACACGATACTCTGGGTAAGGGGCATTGCTGTACTCAGAGCAGCCCCAGGATCCGGGGATGGAGGGATGGTTCGTGCTGCCATCAGGATTTTAAACTCATCTCTACCGAGGGGTCACAGCCTGTGGTCAGGGCAAGGCAAAGGCTTTCCCAAGCTGGATACATCTCTGGAAAGGCATCCCATCTCCACATGGACTTTGTGAGCAAAGATCAGGACCCTGCATAATCTGGAGACAAAGGGGACATTCCTTTGGCGAGGACACCTCCCTGGCTGCCCTGACCATCACCTCTTTCATCCCGCAATGACACTGATTTGCTGAACGAGTGAGAGACAACACGTGCTTGGGAGCTGGAGGAAGCAGCTCACCTGCTTCTGCAAGATTTTACCCAGCACACGGATGGCTCCTCACTGCATCGGAGGGAGTGATCCAATTCAAACAGCCCAGGGCAACACAGAGTATTGCAGAGCACTGGAGTTTTGCTAGGGTGGGCAATAACGCAAGCGCTGTCGGTGTGCAGGACTGCTGAGGGTACACTGGTGGTGCAATTACAGCACTAAAAACACAACTGCAACAGTTTTTAGCCAAGGGACCAAAGCCACTTTTGACACCAGCCTGGCATCCGAACCCTGTCCCCACAGGCACCCTTGGTGTAAAGCTGTCGCTGGGCAGCCTGCCTTTCGGCTGAAGCCAGCAGCTCTACCGGCTGTTGAAGGGCAACAGAACATGGTGGGAAAAAAAAAGGAGCAAAGGCTGCTGCAGTGCCGTCTTGCAGCAGAAGCAGGCTCTGTTACGCTTGGCTGCCTGCCTGCTCTCCAGGAGTAGACCTTTACCCAAGAGATTCCAGGGAAAGCACCATCTTCCCGGCCTGGCTTTGGGCTGGGGACGTGCCACACGCATGCAGCACCTGCCCCTAACCGCCTTCAGCCTCACATGGGGCCCGCGGCCAGGCCCAGCTCCTGGGTTATTCCACCTTATACCTAAGGCACTTCCTACAGAGCAGCCAGTGGGTCTCCAGAGGTGCAGGAGACTTCAAGCAAATTCACAGCATCTGGCTACCTGCAAGGGATCTCACCTCCTATCACTGCAGGATTTTTATATTCTTTTTCCAGGTTATTACAAGCTCTCAGGCATTTCACCAAAACCCTTCCCTGTCTAAACCAAGCCCTGGCTGCAGCTCTCCACTCCGCCTGTGGCCACTGGGATGTCAGTAGAGGCTGACCCCTTCCCCAGCCCCAACCAGTACACCAAGGCCCCTCTACAAACCAGCCTATGTTGTGTTACGGGCCAGCTCAGCTCTGCTGGATGCTCCCCAGGGTGGAGCTGTCACAGCAGCACAGCAGCAGTGTGGAAACCAGCAAGCCCAGGCTGGGCTGAGAGGTTAGGGCTGACTGGTTTGGTGCTGAGGAGTCAGTTATCCAGCAGGTGACCATGGACATCTCCAACAACCTAATCAGGTGGTTTTGCTGTGATTTGTCTGCGTCAGGAGCGTCCCAAGGGAGCATTGCTGGGACGCTATCCCACAACGGCACGTGGCCCAAGAAACGGGGCGTGGGGAACGTGGGGATGCCCCGTGCATCCAGTAAGCACCAGCTGGTCCACATGCTGCTCTGTCGTTAGCAAAAGGCCATGGCATATGGCGCGTGAGGGGTTTATGCTGCCTGTCACATGAGTGGTTTAAAAACCTCTAGGGTGAGAAACTACTAATCTCAGTGGGGTCTGCAGTGTAGGTGGTTTTATAGATTGCTTTCCAGAGATTTGATTTCCTTGCCCAACTAAATCTCAAACAGAGGTGACAGCACTAGACTGGTTGGAAGTACCATTGCACTGGTCTGAGGTGGTTGCTTGCCAGGTTTTTTTTATGTATCTAAAATCTTTTGGCATCATGCATGACTTCATGTTCCTTCCCCTTGAGGGAAGAACAGCAAACAGGGAGAAAGGGAACTTCAGTCAAGGCACAATCGGGAAACACAAACTGTTGGCTAGACAAAAGGCAAAGGCAGCTTTGGTGCTCCCGCTTCTTGCTGGCTGTGCAGAGGTGCTGGGCAGCACTGGGCTCTCCATTGCCAGGCAAGCTCAGATGCTGCAGATGTCCAGCCTCCGCTGGAGACATTCAAATCTCATTCCTGGAGTTTAGGCTCAGTTGTTGGACCGGGCACCCCAGCTCTACTCCGAGCTGCTCACCACAGGCACAGTCCCATCCACAGCATGGCAGGGAGCCTGGAAAGGCTGGAGGGTGGCTGGGAGGACTGTTCAAGAGCAAAGTAGTCTGGAGGTGATGTGACGTTGCTGAGAGCATGGCAGCTCTCATTTTGTCCTGATCTGCAGCTGGCCTGCAAGGTGCAGATGCAATTCCTCTTTGCTCCGATCCTCACCTCCCTCCAGCCTTATCATCTGCTTCTGCAAGCTCTGACAGGCAGAATGGCTCTTCCATGCTGCTTTTTAATTACAGTTAGTACCCTGGCAACAGCCACATATGAGGCGAGTCTGGGGCTGTGGGGCAGAGGCTGGCTCAGAGCAGAAGCGAAAGACAGAAATACCATGGATGTTAGCGTGCTGAAGGTAGAACTGAAAGCAAGAGTCCAGGCTCCACGGGCAGGAAAGCCCCCCAGCTGCTCAGGGACCCCTGAGAAGAGGGCCGGCAGCTGGGCAGCCTCCTCCACTACACTGCAAGAGCCAGCTGGAGCTGGTCAGCGAAGCCCAGCTGGCAGGGACAACCCAGCGCAGGAGGAAGTGATTCACTTGATATTTTAGCCAGCCTTTGTGTTGAAGAAGCAAACAACACTTTGGCTATATCCACAAGCCCTCCCCAGGCTAGAAGCAAAGGTCAGGTGAAGCGGCTTTTCTGGGGTATCTAAGGTACCACAAAACCAGATTCTGATAATCTTGAGATGAGCGCAAGTAGTACGCTGTCAGTCTCTCTGGGCATCTGTTCCTTCCTCCCACCCTTTGGGTTTGTAAACATTTGAATTAAACATGACCGGTGGGCACATCTGAATCAGGATCCTTGTGCAGCCTGCGGAGACCCCCAGCAAGGTGCCTACTGGTCTGTGGGGACTGCGAGGGTCCCTTGGCAGCCTCCCTGCATTCACAGGCATTCCTGGGCAGAAAGCAATCGGACCCAAAGCACGTTCTGGACAGCCACTCCCTTACCCAGCCTGTATCTACCCTGTTTGGCTACATGGAGGCTATAGGAGACCACGCTGAAAGCTTTGCTGAAGTGAAGGTTCTCCCCTCATCCACACGGCCAGTTACCTCATCCCATAAGGCACTTAGGCTGGTCAGGTACGATGTGCCCTTTGCAAATCCCTGCTGGCTGTTCCCTTCTTGTCCTTCAGGTGCTTGGCAGTGATTGCCGGGAGGATTTGCTCCCTCACCTTCCCAGAGACAGATGTGATGTTGGGCAGGCTGTAGTTCAGCAAGCCATCCTTCTTGCCCTGCTCAAAGCTCTGGGTGATATTTGCTTTCTCCCACTTACCAGGAACTTCCTGATGGCTACCATCTTCCAAACAGAATGGAAGAGATGAGAGAGCAGCCTTGCCAGGGCATCAGCCAGCTCCCTCAGCATCCTCAAGTACATCCCACCTGGTCCTACGGATTTGTGTATGTGTGCCCTAAGTCAGTCTTCCTCTAGGATGGGAATGCTGCTGCACTCTGCCGCTAGGACCTGGGAGGCTTGAGGGCAAACCTCAGCAATAACAACTGAGTCAAAGAAGGCCTTGAGTACCTCAGCTGCTCTGGATCTGTGGTCACAAGGACCAGGAACCGAAGAAGCTTGAGGGCCTTACTGGCCAGCAAGAGCCCGGCTGCAAGAAGCCCCTGCTGTGTCGCCAGTGCCTGTGGGCACTGCCCCCTGAACCAGCATCTCCTGGGGCTGTGGGGGGTGGGGGGGGATCCAGGGTGCTGAGAGCCACCCTCTTTGCTAGAAGGAATTTGCTTCTGTTTCACCCCTGGAAACCTGCCACGCTTATTAAACTCAGTCTTTGAAATCTGCTGCACTTAATAAATTCAACCTCAACAAATTCTGTTTCCTTCCTCATTCCAGCTTGGCTCAGCCCCACTATGACCTGACAGATACGTTGGGGCTTTCCACAGGTGCAAGCTCATGGATGTCGAAACCTGCCCCATCCACCCAGCGCTGCCCAGTGCCTGGATTTCCTGTGGGCTGGGAGACCCCACGAGTGCCCTGCGTGGGACGGCTCTGGTGCTTTCAGGAGGGTTCTGGTGCTTTCTGCAGTCTGTCTGCAGCCACGATACTGCTTTCATTTTCATTTTTCTCGGTGCTGGGAACTGCGCAGCTCCACCCTTGGCACCAGAAGCCTGTATGGTGCAAAGGTACCAGGATTCTGTCTACAGCAGCAGCCTCCAAAAAGACCTGCAGCTGCCCAGGCTGGAGCACAGAGCCCACTAACAGCAGTGCAGAAAACCCAGGCAGCGTCCAGCCTCGCAGCTGATAACTGCTCCGGTGAGTGCAGCAAGGAGTGATGGCCCCAGGGCTGCAGGGCAGGGAGGGCTGGCATAGGGTTGGCATCGATTTGGGAATGGGGTGGCCACCCAGACTCTGCCTTCCTGAGCCCATTTGGGCACAGGGGGAAGCCCCGAGCTGGCCTGTGCAGCGTGCAAGGGAACCTCCCCAGAAGCAGCAAAGGAAGTGATGGCTCTGTTGCGCGCTTTGGGGTGCTCAGTGAGCACTGGGTGTGCATGTGTGTCCTCCTGCTCCACTCCCCGGCACTGTGTGGGTGCTGAGGACAACAACCGCTGCTGACCCCCTCCTCTCTGCCGTAGATGTCTCAGGAATCGTGGCGACCGAGCGACCCCACCACCTTGCTCATCCCCAAGGCCCGGGGAGGGCGAGCACAGCAAGCCCTCTACCTGCTCCTGGCTCTGTGTGCCACAGCGCTGTACCTCGCCAGGGAGCCCCTCGCGCCCACCGCCCGCAGCTTCACCTCCCACTTTGTGGCCCTGCAGATCGGGGTGCTGCTTAAGGGCACCTGCTACCTGGCCGAGGAGATCTTCCACCTCCAGTCCAGGTGAGCCAGCGTGGGGGAGGCTGCCTCCTGGGGCCAACACGGGGACAAGGGCATAGCAGCCTCTGGGTGTCGGGAGGGATCTGCTCCTTGTTTCTAGCCCCACGTGTGTGCTCTGTGGCAATGCTCTGCTGTGTCCCTGCAGCTCACACTGCTTTCCATCAGCCTTGTGTCTTTCTCAGCTCCTCCTCTTCCTCCTCTCCATTCTCCTGCCTGCCCAGCTCCCGCATATGTCTATGGACCTCTCCCTCTCCTCTCTGTGGTAGCTGCCCTCAGTCCTCAGCCTTCCCCCGCTGCCCAGGGCCGGAGGGCACAGGGCTGTTGGAGACAATCTCCTCTTGCTGTCCAGGGCAGCATTGCATCTGCTCCCCTCTGAGACCGTGGGTACTGCAGGAGACCCAAGCCGTCTCCTGGCTGGGGGCACCCGGAGTGCGCTAAGCAGGGTTCCTCAGGGCTCCCTGGCTCCGTACTGCTCCAGGAGGTCAGCAGCACTGGCAGGGAGGTGGGCTGCAGTTGAAGATGGCGAGTGGGCAGGCAACTGGCAGCCTGTCTCCTGTCTCCCTCTCCCACCCAGGCACCATGGCAGCTTCTGGAGGGTCCTGAGCGCCTGCTTCCCCCTGCGCTGGTACATGCCTATGCTGCTCGCCTCTGGCTCAGCCTACGTGGCTCTTCTCTATGGAGACGGGCAACCGCTCAGCCTTCACCTCAGCCTGGCCAGCCTGTGCCAGCTCCTCATCCTCGCTCTGGGGCTCCACGTAAGGCACCAACACCTCCAGCCTGGCCAGGCATCCCAGGGAGCGCGGCAGCCCCCAGCAATTGTGGGGGCACATGGCCCAGCTCTGTGTGGGCCCTGCATGTACAGCCCACCCACACGCAACCCCACAGCGGGAGGAACACTCTTATCAGCTCACCCCAAAGAGTTGATCTCAGTCCCATACTGCCATGTGCGACAGCAGGAGGGCCAGGCTGCCTTTTAATGAGCACAGCCACACTGGGCACTGGCAGCAGCCCTGCTGCAGCCAGAGCCCCGCTGACACAAAATACAGAAGTATTTTTAAATCTGTCAATCAAGCTGGTGCTTGAGGGGAAAGAATAGCTTGTGTGGTCTCCAAAGGGTTAATTATCAGGCATGCTGTGGTGGAAGAGCCAAGCTCCAAGTACCTCTGTACCATTGGGAGGGCTCTGCTTTACCCCAGCAGAGCTGGAAGGGGAGAGAGGTCACACAGACTACAGAAGGGTGCTATGGGGAGGGCAGTCATTAGGTGCCTGTGGGGTTTCAACACCCATTTCCACCTAAATGAACACACAGAGCTGGTAGGGGCCACCAGTGGCCCTGGAAATGCCACCACCAGGCACTGGGATGTCTCCTCCCATGTGCTAGAAGCACTGGGCAGATGCACAAGTTGCACTGGGACACGCAATCCCAGTGGAGGATGCAGCCAGAAACATGTCTGGCTCACTCCAACATTAGCTTCCTCATCTGCAGGGGCTGTGTGGGCCACCAAGGACTCTTGGCCCCATTGCCTGATGTAGTGGTGGAAGAGGGCAGCAGGGTTGCTCACTCTCCAGATCTCTTTGGAGAGGGCAGCTGCTCTCCAGTCCCTGTAGAGAATCAGCTGTGTAGAAGAGCCCAGGTGGCTGCTTTCATCACTGCTAGTCTGTCTTTCCTTCCCTCCACAGAAGCCCTCAGCAGTGGAAATGTCTGAGATGTCTGAGAGGTCCAAGCAGAACGTTGCTCATGGGCTTGCCTGGTCTTATTACATTGGGTACCTAAAAATAGTCCTGCCACGTACGTAGCTGTTTCCCTGTATTATCATGCCTACAGATAGAAATAGCTCCTAATAACAATCCTCGCACTTTTGCAGTGTTAGCAAGGGAATGAGGAGCAAGGTAGAAAGCAGCTGTACTCACACTGGGCACCTCTGCCCAATGCTGTCTTCCACCAGGGGTGAAAAAGTCAATGGAGGAATTCATCAGAGCCAACCCCAATGTGCTGGCCTGCAGGGAGACCTGGAAACTCCACATCTTGGTCCCTCTGAGCTGTGATGTCTATGATGACCTGGAGAAAGCTGACAGCAATATCCAGTACCTGACAGACCTCACTGAAACCACCTTGACTCGAGCTGGCACCAAAAAAAGGGTCTACAAACACAGCCTCTATGCAATCAGGGATGAAGACAACAAGGTACACCGAGTGCAGCGTCAGGAGAGCAGTCGGCATGCATTAGCCCAAAGGTCTTCCTGGCCTCAGATCCCAGTCCAGAAGTGGCCATAAGGGCAGGACAGTGTCCCCTCTCCTATTAGATACTCCCAGTTTTCAGCAGGTTCCCGCAAGATGGAGAGGTCCTGTCCATGCCAGCCATCTGCACCCCATCCTCTTGGCTGCCTGCTCCCAGCAGGGATGTTGGGCTCACTCAGCCTCTCCTGGAGTTGATTTAAGTCTGGCAAACAGCAGAAAACTGAGCAGAAAAAAGCACATGTGGGGTCCAGAGCATCACTTCCCATGGGAAAAATTAGTATTTCCTTTTGTTGTGAAGAGGTGCTTGAAAATGTCTGTGTGAGTCACTATACAATTTGACTCTCCCCTTCCCCCAGTCACCTCTTTTCTGGGCTTGTGAGCCCTAAATCCCTCCATTTCACATTGCTTTCATCTCCTTCCACATCTCCAAGCAGATGGACCTCTGCCCCTGCACCCTTGGAGGGACGAACACACTGCTCCTGCTGACACAGCAGTGGATGGAAGTGTCAGCAGCGCAATGGTTCTCACCTGGGTGTCCCTAATTTGCCTTTTGATGGTGGCTGTGCACTCAGCTGCTGCTTTTAAAGCCCTGCCTGCAGGGACTCCAGAGCTACTTTCCTGGCCCTGCTCCTGGGGAAGTACAGTCAGCATTGGGATTTTCCTGCTACTATGTACGCACTGATGTTGTGTTTGATCTGCCAGTCTCCTGCTGAGTCACTCAGCACCATGTGAACTCCAGCAGCTCTGCAGCCTGGACCTGTCCTGACCCACTGCATGTTGTCAATAAAATCTGTCCCTCAGCTTGCTGCCCAGTTGCTGGTGAACGTGTGCATGGCAGATGCTAGATCCCATCCGTGGCACCTGCTCCAGGTCACTGTGGTGGCTGCCCTCCAAGGCTGATAGCTCTCCCTGCTACTCTGCACTTACCCAGGGATCCTGTCTCTCTTCCTTCTAATACACTTTATTAAACTTTACAGTTTGCCCAGTATAAGACTTAGTCTTAACCCTGCTCCTCCTTGGAATTTTTATGGCCTTAGCAAAGCTATCCTCATTTGTTTGACCAGCCGTCTTCTAGCTGTGCATTCACCTTGCCAGCATTTGTCCTCTTCTCCATCCTCCTACTCTCCATTAGGATGCTCAGACTTCCCCTTCTCTAGCAGAAAAGCCACCAAGAAGGTCTGATAGGACACAGCCAAGGGACATCTCCAAGGAGGACCAAACTCCATGGGGAAAATCACTCCCCACGCTGCAGCTTGGGAGCACTGCCAAAGCCGGTGTCTGCAGCCCAGGGCCCCGTGGGAAGGAGAGAGCTGCCTGAGCCCACCTGGCACACGGGGCACAGCTGTACCTGCCTCCCTGCCAGGCCCGCTGCTCCTTCCCCGCTCAACGCAGGGCAGGGGGACATTGGAGCCAGAACCAGTGTCCCTGTCCCAGGGGTCCAGCACACAGCACCAGTGCAGGGCAGGCCACAGAGCTGCCGAGGGGTCTGCCCAGCAGCAGAGTCCCCCGGCAGCCCTTTGCCAGGTGCTTGGTCCTCCTGCCGCCCTGTCTTTTTCTTCCATCCCTGCAGCTCTGGCACTGCGCAGTGGAGTTTGCCACCCCACTCCAGTCCCTCTACGCCATGTCCCAGGACGAGTGTGCTGCCTTCAGCCGGGAGGACCGTCTGGAGCAGGCCAAGCTTTTCTACAGGACATTGGAGGAGATCCTGAAAGGCTCCAAGGAGTGCACGGGTACCTACCGGCTCATTGCATACGAGGGTGAGTGAGGAGGGGAAGAGGGCAGGGGTGCCCAGCACAGCAGCTGTGCTTCCCCAGCCCCTTGAGTGACCTTGGATCACGGCAAACAAGGGTAAGCAGATAGGATCCATGTGCTTGGCTGATATCCCCACTCACACGGGCGTGGGGGTCCCTGTCACAGTGGGAAGAAGGGGCTGCTTCCCGACACAGAAGAACTTTTTGTGGGTCTCAGAGGGGTGGGGAGGATGCTGGCAGAGCTGGTCCCTGGTGAAGTCCCCAGAGGCACCTGAGACAAGCAGTCTTCCACTGCGGCAGCAAGAACACTTCCTCAAGGATTAAACATAACAGCGGGCTTCCAGGGGAAGGAGCAGCTCCCTTCACTGCTGATGTTCCTGGGACAAACGTCTGGGGCTGTCAAGCCCTCCCCAGGACTGGGACTGTGTTGGTGTGCGTGCTGGCTCAGGGACATTCCTCCTGACAGGGGATGAGAAGGAAGGCTGTCCCCTGCTTCCTTTCAGTTTCCCTTCTCCTCACCTCTGGCAGAGCAGCATGGCTTGAAAGCAGCTTTGCTGCTTCTTGCTGAAATGAATCTCGTTTTTCAGAGGAAATTCAGCGCTCTCCCTGATCAGGAGAAGCAGTTCTATCCTGTGAATTACTTCCCATCACAGCAAGTACTACTGGGAAACCAGCACACAGTGTCTGTATTTTAATCTCCTTCCTGCATTTCGTGTTTTATTTTCTTTCTTCTGGTGTCCTGAAAGGGGGAAGTAAGAACCATATTTCAGCTTCTCAGGAAATTCTGCATATTGTGGGGCATCTCCCAGAGACTCTGCTCTGCTCCCTGCCCAGACTCCTGCCTCGGGCCAGACCAGTGAAGGTGGGGTTTGTCTTTCTCTGTTCCAGAGTCGGGTGAAGCAGAAACCCACTTCTTGTCCAGAGAGATGCTGCGGCACCTCCGGCAGCAGCGTCACGAGGAGTATGCCGTGTGTGAGGGGAGCCAGCCGCACAACCCATCCACGACCCTCAGCTCAACAGAGCTCAACCTCCAGATAAGCCAGTCAGACCTGCCACAGCCTCTGCGAAGTGACTGCTTGTAAAGCACCGGTGCTGCCTGGCCCCGCACCGCCGCCTTGGGGCTCCAGACCCCCTCCCCAAGCCCCTTCCTCTTGCAGCAAGTGCCACCCATGGCAGCGATCCCCAGCCTCCTGCAGGAACTGCCCACCAAAAGCTCCTATGCCTGATGTTTACTGGAAACAGCTGCTCAGACCACACTCCTGTGACATACTTCCCATTTTCTTTGTAATGTGTATCTCATATTTTAATCTATGGGTGGTTTGTTTGTTTTTTTTAAATCTGCTTTCATTCATATTATATAAAGCATTTTCCTTTGGAGTAAGTTGCATTATCTTGATTCTTGGGCATGATGCGCAGTTTGCCCTTGGGCATCCTGTGGTGTTGGATGGGGGTTTGGAAATCCCAGCCATGAATGTGTGTGTGTGTGTGTGTGTGTGTGTCTGTGTGTGTGCCTGTGTGTGTGTCTGTGTGTGTGTCTGTGTGTGTGTCTGTGTGTGTGTCTGTGTGTGTGTCTGTGTGTG
>Ga0065711_1048820_pt1 | contig 11616 bp, 8 predicted proteins | sample Hoacrofraction12_FD_59098 | JGI IMG/M metagenome (GOLD analysis project Ga0065711, IMG submission 59098) | Hoatzin crop microbial communities from Cojedes, Venezuela - Epithelial fraction 12 v2 (version 2) | ecosystem: Host-associated > Birds > Digestive system > Esophagus > Crop | place... | reverse complement strand
TGCGTGACGCGGAGCCGCGCGCCGCCTCCGGTAAGACGGCGAGGCTGCGGCGCCGGGACAGCCCGCACGGCCGGGGCAGCGGCCCGAGGCGCCCGGCCCACCGCCGCGGGTGAACAGCTGCGTTTGGGCGTTTCGATGGTCCGTTGGTTGGGGCGGGTTGGGGTTTTTGGGTTTTTTTCGAAATATATTTTCCCTCCGGCGCTGGAATGCGCGGAGGCAAAGCTGGGGCTGTGTGGCCGCGGTGAGCCCCGCGCTCGGGCCCTTTCGACGGAACGGGCGCTGCCGCGCGTCGTCCTCGCCGCCGTCCCGCGCTTCGGCCCGGAGAGCGGCGCGGAGCTGCGTGCTGGGCCCCCGGCAGCAACGCCGTCCAACGATTAAAGTATTCCCCGGATGAAGGCGGTGTGACCCCAGAGAGCGGCAGCGGCTCGGGGTTGCGGCCAAGGGCGAACGGCTGACCTGCGACGTTTTTCCGTTACGAGGAAAATTATCTCGGGGCCAGCCACCGGGTTCCGGGGAACTGGAACGATAGCGTTTTTAATTTCACTTCTGCTGTTTATCTGGCGTGGTGACCCGGCCACGCGTCGCTGCAAATGAAGGGGTCGGGTGGGGTGACGCTTTCCCTCGCTCCCTTCGCCGGTGTTGAGGCGTTGCTGACAAAACGCCGTTCCCAAGGGGAGGGCAGAGGGGCGAGGGGGGCCCTCTTTTCTAGGCTTGTCTGCACCCTCCGAGGGGGGACCCCCGGGTGACAGTGGCAGGGTGCTGAGGGGCCCCAGCGGCCCCCTGCCCCGGGGCCATCACGGGAGCCATCAGCACATCAAAGGTCCCCTTCTCACATGGCGCAGGGGTACAATGCCAGGTGGCACCCCAAACTGGGGACGGGGAGGAGGGACACCCCCAGAGAGCAGCCATCACCCGCTTTGTCCGGGCGTGAAACCCATCACCGGGGAACTGGACGCATGACAGGATGCAGGGGAAGAGCATTTTGGGATTGCACAGGACCTACTACGGGATGTTTAGGGGAGGAATCAAACGGGGTAAAGCCCGGGATGAGGGGAAAAAAGGGCCAGTCGCATGCCAGCTGTTGGCTTGTCCAGCCTGGCGCTGCGCCTGATCGGCCCACCCTGCCCTACCTTGTTATTAACTTCCAAGCCTTTTCCTGGGTGAGGTACTCTCTGTTTGGGGGTGGGATGGGGTGGTCGCTATGGGGGTCTGAGTGCCAGGTCACAGGCGCCCGTGTGCTTGCGGTGCGGTGAGTGTGGGCGTGCAGGCGAGGACGTGAGCACTGGTAAAGGTCCGGCTGGACCAGCCGGCAAGCAGGTGGAGTGGCCTGGGAGCCCGGGGGTCTGGAACGGAGGAGCTGCCCGTCAGAGGGACCAGGGGAGACCGGGGGGCCTGGGGGTCTACAGGGGTGAGACCCACTGGCGTCTGCGTCCCCAGAGGGTGAGGCCATGGCAGGTTGGTTGGCTACTGGAGGGACCAGGGGAGTCCTGGCCAGCTGTACACATGTACATGTGTGTGTGTGAGTGGTGGGGTCTGTACCAGCAACAGGAGCGGGGCTGCAGCCTCGGGGTCTCACAAGCCCAGGTGCCAGCAACTGGGGAGACTGGAATCCAAGAGCAGGCTGAGTGCCTGAGCTCAGCTCCTGGAAGGATCCACCATATACACCTGTATGTATGTATATATATATATACATGTATATTTCCAATTACTGGACCTCCATCCTGCTCAATCTGGGAGGGGAACAGGATGAGGTCATCAGTGCTGTTTGTGTAAATGCTCTGCGTAAATCTGTGTGGCGACCGTGTATACATGTGTGTATATATGTGTATACATGTGTATATATGTGTATATGTGTCTATATGTGGTGCAGACGTGCGTTTGTGTGCCTGTGCCTGCTGGCGATACACGCTCAGCCTTGCTCCTGGTTGCACCTGTGAGCAAGGAGGTGTGGCAGCCTTGCCTCTACCCAGCTGCCGGATCCGGTTCTAATTCCCCAACACTCTTTGTTTGACTAATTGTGGTTCACCTTTATTTTTCTTTTTCCTAGCTTATTTTCCATTTGTTTGCAAGCATAGCAAACTCCACCTTGAATCTGATCACCCAGCTGTCTCAAACCCTGGCATTAGCTCTGGAAATATTGATTTATGGGTTAGTGTGGGAAGCTGCCGTATTCCAGGAGGCTCTAAGCATATCCAAATTTCAGACGCAATCTTCGGACTGCGAAAAGCATTCTTCTGAAACGGCCTCATTCCTAGCCTATTCTTGATCCACATGACTCTGCTCTAAATGCTGAGCAATCCAAACTTCAAGATTAGATTAAAACACATGCATAGCTGCCAGTCCAACTTAGAAGTAATAAGAGTTTAGCTGAAAATTAAGTCTGTAACACATGATGCAGAACACAGTGGGTGGCAGTTCCTTATCTTTACAGAGCTGGTGGAGTAAACAGCAGTAAGAAAGAGACACAAGCTCATCACCGAAACCCAAATTACCCTAAGGAATGTGAGGAAAAATACCTGACCCTCCCATTTCAGAGAGTTGTGCTGCAGTCAGAATTCACCTGCTGGTGCTCAAATATTTAGATTTGCAGCTTGCATCACAGCCCTTTCCTCCCAAATATCAGTTTTGTTTCTGTCCTAGGACACCCGCCTACTTCCTGCACCACAGATAGTTCTTGTGAAGATCAGCTGTTGGTGGAAGTACCTGAATACCTCCTGAGCAGAGGTACCAACTAAACTATAGTGCACCAACTAAACTATACTGCACCAACTAAAACTATCCACCTGGCATTTTTTGTGATACAATGCTCGTGTATTATGCAAAGTGTGTTAACTGCACTAGGACGGAGGCCCACTGCAGGCTGCCAGTGTAAGATTTCTGAGGGAAGGGCCAGGCAGAACCGGCCCCAGGTAGAACCTGACGCTGGCTGCCCCACATGAAACACCAGTATCCTAACCGTGGAGCTACAGGGATTGGGAAAGGTTCATCTTTTGTTTAACAAGCTTTTTTCTTTTTAGCTTTGAGAACACTCCCACGTCTAAACTAGTGCATGCCAACCAATGTTGCATTTCCAGGGAACTCATATTTTCAGAGGAAAGCTGTTTTAATCAGAGTATGTCTGTTTAGATTCAAGCAAGAGCGCCAGCAACGAGCAAGCTTGTTCTTACCTTAGTTTACCCCAGAGGATGGAGCTGGCAAGTGACCCCACAGAAACACCTTACTGTGGCTTTGTGCGAATGTCAGCAGAGCTCCAACAGGTACAGTTCTCTGGCAAACACATTTCATGTATACAAAGCCTTGGCTCAGGGGACAAACGGGGAGCAGGCACAAGAAACTGGGTGTCAAAAAAAAATATTTTTTTTTGATCCTGTCCACACCTCCACAACCTCATGGGAACAGAGACTGACCAACAGGGACTGATCAGCCACAGGGTGATCGCTCTGCTGTCCAAGCTCCTGGCAAGCCGTATTTCACCTTACACTAGCTGCTTCGTCACAGCGACCCAGCTTTTCAGTTTGGTGGTGCTGCCCTGTAGCATGAAGCTGTTTCCAGTCTCTCTCTTTCCCCTCCAAGTTTAGTGAATCCTTTCTCATGTTTCTTATTATTTTGCCTGGAGAACAAATTCTTCAGAGATAAGAGGAGCAGGGACAAGGAGGATTATTATGCAGTGTTTGCCTTGAGAGATGATTTTGTGCTTTTCTGTTGTGTTTATAACAAAAGAGCATTCAGAACAAAGAGGAGAGAATGAGAGCCAGCATGGGCCAGATGCTTCCCCCACAAGCCCTGAGTAACTTTTATTGTTGAGAGGAGCTGAGAAGGAGTGGGAAAAAGGAGGAAAGATGAAAGAGAGAAACAAGATGATGGGTGGGGAGTGGGCTGGCCCGTAGACAACAGGAGGTTAAGAGAGTGAGAAGAGAACCAAGGGAGAGACAGAAGGCAAAAACAAAAGGAAAAGAAAAGGCATAATGAGGCGAAGAAAGGCAGCACTAAAACAGATTAGAAGGGCAAGGAAGAGGAACAAAAGAGAATAGGGAGGAAAAGGCAGCAGCAAAGTACCAGAGGAAAAGGGATAACAGGTGAGTAGATAGAAAACATAAACACAGATAGAGAGAGATACAGGAGGAAATTGCGGAATTACCCAATTACCAGAGCACAGGCACAGCACTTCAAAGATCAGGGCATTAAACCAAAGTTGCCTTTAATCTCTGCCTTCTACCAGGGTGAAATGTAGGTTGGTGCTAATGCCTCTGAAAACTTTTCTAGTTAACCTAGTTGATTAATCAAAACAAATGAATCAAAAGGTTTTAATACCTTAACAATCACTTGCAAAGGGGAAGTAACCTTTGTAAAAAAAAAAAAGGCAAAACAAAAAATTCTGCAGAAACCAACATTTAGTACTCTTAACAACCACCTGCAAAGGGGAAGTAACCTTTGTAAAAAAAATTAATAGCTCTGCAGAAACCAACAGGCTAGGCAAAAAACCACAAGCAGTAGCATCGTATTGAAAATGCTGTTTCCGGTACCTATCTCGGTGCTATGTGAGAGACGTGACAACCCCCAGAAATCCATCTAAGTTTTCCTAATCCCACTTCCCATAACACTTCAGGCCTTGTCCTCTTCTTTTGCTGGAACTGGAGAAAGTCTCCTGCCCAGCATCTAGTCCACAAACCTAATTTTTTTCTGATGGATGTTGCCTGGGCAACCAGGCTTTCTAGCAAAGAGAGGAGCTATAAAGCTGTGCATTTGCCTTTTTCTTGTGCTATATATTTATCTTGTTTTATTCTAACGCTGGTCCACACCTAAGAATAGCAATAACGAAGTACATGCATGTGACTCAGAGTGCTGTAAATATATTTTTTCCATAAGCGACCGTCCTTCTTACGATCTCTCTCAGTTTCTGCCTCCTTTTCTCTGGAACATACAGGCAACAGGTGAGCTGTGTCCGAAACTGCCCCAAAGCCCACGTCCCAGTCCCGGACTGGGATGCTGCAGTGGCTGGGGAGGCGGAGGCACCAGCAGAGCTGGATGTGAGCTGAGGGGTGAGCTAGCAGGAGGCTGCAGGGCAGGAGCGAGAGCCTTTGGCCAAATATCTGTGGTGAGGTTTGTTAGTATATCAGCCACTGCATTTCACTGTGGTTTCCCTGCCCTCCTAAAGCAAGAAACTGAATTTGAAGGGCAATGTAAGAAAACAACCTGGCTAAAGAAGTTCAATTAAAAACCATCAGCATAAGTAGAGGAAAAAAAATGTACCGAGGAGTAAAATTGCAAAGATAATTTCCTAGCAAAGTCCCCATCGGCAGCACAGCAATAGGAAAATATGCCCAGTTCAGGAGGGTGGTTGGGCTGGGGGTCGGTTCGTGGAGAGGCCAGGGGAGGAACAGAAGGTACGGGATAGAGGGAATTAGGGTTGCTGTTCAGCCGACACCTCAGATGACCCTTCCCTCTTTTTCCTGAGGGCTGAACAGCACATGCATAGGAGTGGGTTGTTTTTGATGAGTCTTCACAAAACTAGTGCTTGCTTCATATTTCTCAAGAAAATACTGCATTCAGATGGAAAAATGTTATTTCTTAAGGAGGGGACACAAAGAATCCCTCTTTGGTACGTGCATGGCACCGTGCCAGCCCGACGGAAGGATGACGGGAGGTTTGATGAATTCAGATAGACAATGTTCTCTAGCTGCTCAACCAGCTGCAGTGTTTCAGTCACCCAGATACCAATCAGAAAGCACAGGTTTCCTCACAGCAGCATTTTATGCCCAGCCTGGTCAATCCAGCGCCAGAGCAATAGGTGCTGGGGCACGCTGCATGCTGGCACACGGAGCCAGTCTGGGCCTGCACGCCATGGCATGGGGTGGAGGCGTTTCAGCAGGGCGAGCTACCTTATCTCATGGCCCCATTTAGGCGTACTTCTCACACCCCAGCATTCGCAGGAGAGAGCTACACGCGCCGCCAGCACATACACATCCAGCGTGCAGAGTCAAACCCACCCACTATACATACACACTTGCCCAGCAAATACACACACGTATCGACACGGCAGCTCAGGCACAGAAACACGCCGACACATCACCGGGCGCCAGCGGAGCTGCAGATCACAGGCACCGCTTCTGGAGGCATTTCTCATCGAGCCCCGTTCTGCTCCCAGGTACCCGGCCCGAACCGCTCCGTTTTCCAGCAGCGGTGCGAAGGGTCGTAGCCTGGGGCCGGCGGGGAGCAGAGGCTGCGAAAACGGCTGGCTGAGATCACATGTGATTACAGCAGCAGGATTCGCAGGAAAGAAACAAAGCCCCTGGCTGACCCATCTCCGCTCCCCTCGCTGTTGTAATCTAAAATCAGCCGCTGTTGAGCTGGAAACACTCAGGCAGCAGGAGCTGAGCCTCCCCCTCTCCCTATGCGGGCTTGTTTCACCTCATGGGCTAGCAAAAGCTAAGCCAGTCTAGCACCCAGGGGTTTATCACCCCTCTTCTCAGCTGGAGATGCTCAGAGCTGCCCTGCTAAGTAGAACACCCCTGCTAAGCACACCCCTCTCCCTGCCGAGCTCAGCACCCCACGCTTTCTGCTCAGTAGCCCGGAGCACAAGGAGCGCCGTGCTTACGACAAGAAAGAGGGTGATGTGAAGAGTGCTCCAAAACACCCCACGCTGCCCCTGCGCTGAGATCCGGAAGGAGCAGATGAGGAGAGATGAGATTAAACCCATCTTTAGGAAGGGCCGCCTTACACGGCCAGTCATCACGCTGGGCATTGCCAGCAGGGTCAGCCACCAGAAAGGGGGCAGGAGGGATGCCGGCGTGCAGCCTCATCATCCCATCCTGGCAGCGCTGCCCCGCTGCCCTCAGACATGGGGTGCACATCTCCCTGAAGCCGCCTCCTCGTTTTACACCAACATTTTTCAAAGACCACACATTTGCCGATTCATGTTCCCTGTCTCTCCCCCAGCCCCCTGCCTCACCCTCCGGTGATGCCGCCCCGCTCGTGCAAACCCGACTGTCTCTTGCGCTGCTCCCTCTGGGTGCTCCACACACCCTTCATCCTCCCCCAGGATCATTCCCGCACCCTTTCACGGCTCGCTTCCACTCCTACACACACGTGGATCTGCTTGCCTGTGGCCTTCCTCATCTTTTTGAAAACTAGAGTGGTTACATCCGGCTAGCCGAGCTGCACAGGATGCTGTGTACGCAGATGCTCAGGGGTGCTTCCATGGGCAGGTGGAGGATTCTCTGGGGCCTGTGTTACACGTGCATCTCTATATAAAATGTTCATACCTGAGTAACTTTATGTTCTGATACATAAATAGATATGTAATGTGTGCTATTGCATGCCTGTACAAATACTAGCATGTCTGAGATTACCAGTGGATGAATTCATAATATTAAAATGCGTATGTGTGTATTACTTTATCTCCATATACATGTGCACATGCTTTTATTTCTGAGCATACATTTAAATATCTAAAGATATTTGCACACTTGCTGCTTCGTACATACAAAGGTATGTACGTATGTGCGTGTTCATATGAATGCATCCACAATATATAGCTGTACTTCTGTTTGCATTTGCATATCGGTGCTCGCATTCATGTATCTACTATATTTGTTTATATGAATGCATTTCTGTGCACCAGCGATCACCCGTTCCCTATTTGAAAGCCTGTATTTTTGTTGTTTATTTCTACTGGGCACACTTGGGCCAAAGCCAAACATTAACTTTCACATTCATGTTAGCATTCACATGAACAAAAATAAAAGCAAAATAAAATCCTGCATAGAAACTTCTGTAGGTAACGAAGGAGGATTTTTTTCCTTAGTATTTTGTTGTGCAAAAAATATCACTCTTTGTAGTGATAAGGCCTCAAAACCTGGAAAAAGAGAGAGCTTGAACAGTGGAGATAAAAGTTTTGCTGAAGGCATTAAGAAACTTAACACTATTAACCAAATCCTCAAAAAAAAAACAACCCTGTACTTTTCCAACAAGATGTGAATGGCAATACTTTTAATATTTTATATCACTATTTGTACCAGGGTAGGCCACAACTGCTGCTCGGCACAGCCACCCTTTGCTTTACACTTAAGTGTAAGGAGAGGTCCTTGGCACTCCCCAGCGGCAACACCCAGCAGATGTTGCTGTGGGAATTGCACAGGAGCCGTGGCTGCTCTGTCCCAGGGCTCTCCCAGAGAAAGCTTTGGAAACTGGAGAGGTCACAGTCCTGGCTGCATGGCTCCCTCCTTCTAATCCACGTTACTCCAGTGAGAGTCCTCCCCCCAAAATATTCTGCTTTTTCCAAAACAGCTCTAACTGTGGCCCTGTTTCTCACTAAGAAACAGGCCAGCTGCTGAGAGGTCAGGGACTCCTTCAAGAACAGGCTTAGAGGCAGAGATGGTTGAAATACCTTCAGCATTGAGAAGCTTCAGATGCGAGCTCCCCAGAGATAACACACATTGTGGGACAGCTGGGAGGAGACAGCCTCAGCACTGCTCGGTGGCTTTTGGTCTGTGATAGCAACAACTTTGCAAAGCATCTACACCGCTTGTTCCAACAGGGGCTTCGCTCTCGGAGCCATTCCTTCAAGGGACTGGCGTGGATTGTACAGGTGTGTATTACACAGAAAACACCATCGCAGCTGGCTCCAACCCTGCTGTGGTCTGCTGGAGCGGGCAGGCAGTGGACAGTGGGGATGAGCTCTCCATCCCACAGCCCCAGGTAGGGCTGAGGTGGTGTTCACAGGCAAGGCCATTGCACATCTTTCTAGGAGGGAAAGTGCTTGGCTGCAGGTTTGTTCCAGTTTAATTGACCAGGTGGGAACAGGGTGCACTTTGTTTGAAAAAGATTATACTCCTGAATTAGCTCTCCTGCCAAGCCCGTTATCGCTCTGCAAACAATGCGAGTATGGGGAAACGGACCTGGGAAAGCAGAAACTGGATGTGTAAGGAAGAGCATAGATTCCTCTGCTGATGACACAGATAAGCAGAGCCAGCCATTCCCCAGCTCAGAAACTAAAGAAATGAGATAGCTGGCCTAGGATCACAAGGAGCCATAGTGGAAGGACTACGTGCTGGCCAGTCCGTTGATCCCGGCTACAGACAGAGCTACAAGAGTGCTAACAAGGGGACCGACAAAAGGGAAACTACCCACAGGCGCAGACTGAGGGATCCATACAGCCTTTAAATTTGGTCTTTTCTGTCAGTGGTCTTCTCCCCACTAAGCAGCCTCTTTACACGTCAGTAGTTCCCCTTCTACAGAACTCTGCCCTAGGCAGGGCCAGACGCTGTGTTTGTACCCGTTGGCTGGGTGCCTTGGTTTCTGTGTGTCACACAGCCCTCCTCTAGCCAGCTCTTGGCACCTCCTGTATCCTTGCCTTCTCCCTGTCAGGCCATCTCTCTTCTGTTTTCCTTCTTTCCCTTTCTTCAAGCCTCCTTCCATCCCTCTGTGGTTTCTCTGTCCTGTTCTTGACTGCTGTATCTGTTTCCAAGCAGTGTATGTCTTTCTGTACACTCCCCCGCTTGCCATCTACAGCCTCTTCGCCCTGCTACTCATCAGTGGCTCCTCCTTTCCCCAGCCACACATCCCCTCATCCCTCCTTCTCTCATCATTTTTCACTGCCTGTGCCTCCCCATCCCTCTCCCGGCCTCTGCAGCTGTACCTCCCTCACTTGTGTCCCAAAGTCCCTTGGGAAAGGATGCTGTGGTCACCCCAGGGTTAAAAGCAGGAGTGGGGGTGGGGGGCTGCCCTTCTCTGTCCTCGATTAGTGCCATCGGCCTTTTGGGAGACAGGAGGTGGCTGGAGGGAGCCGGGCTGCATCTTCGTGCGGTCTCTCACGTCCTCAGCACGCAGGGCGAGCGCAGCAGCCCTGCCCGCCGTCCATCAGCTCTGCCAGCGCCAGGCAGGCCAGGGGAAGCAGCCTTTTCGGCGGACACAGCCAGTACCACACGTGGAAGCCTCAGAGAGGCGAGGACGGAAAGGGATCGATACAGTGAGCGACTGCTGCTTTTTTAGACAGCGGGAGCATGTTCAGTGTCACTGTCCTTGCGCTCAGCCGAGCCCCCTCCGTCCTGCACGCTGCTCACGCGTTCCTCTGGGCTGCAGCGAGGCTCCTGGGCTTTGCCTTCCCACGGCGTCCCTCTTGGCAATCCTCACTTCTGACCCACCTACTCACACATGCATATGTGCATATCTCAGATCCCCAAAGCAGCTGAATTTCTAAAGGAGTGAATACCTCACAGCAGTCAGTCTGACAGACATCCTCCCTGTAAAACTGAATCTCCTTGGCGATGGAGATAGTGCAGAGACAGATGTAACAGAATGAGGTTTTTCAGGAGTAAGAGCAAGGAGCAGACACCTCCTGTCGAGACATCCACACGCCCTTCACGCAGAAACGCAGTAGGAGAATTTAGGGGGTAGAAATAAAAGAAATGCCAAAACCAAAGAGGACCTGGCTGAGTGAGACCGAGCACAGGAATTTCGGTGTGGTGTCAGGGACTGTGCCTTTGGGCCAAATGTCCCCAGCTGAAGGACTGCTGGGTTATTCCTGCTTCTGGTACAGCCAGCTGGAACCAGACACAGAATAGAGCAGTATCTTGCCAGATCCTCAGTCTTCAGGGGACTGCAGAACAATATGTCAAGTGCTTCAAAATACGTTGCTAATTGCATGCCCCCCTGTCCGTCCGTCCGTCCGTGAGGCATGTACGCATACACACCGCTTCTGCGGCACCGGCACCGCAGGATCCGGACACCTCACCGCCTGGATTTTTCACAGCACCCCGCTGAAAGGAGAAAAGAGCCTTTTTCACATGCAGAACTGAGACAAAGAGAGACTAAAAGTAGATCCCAGACTGAGATGCCACAATGCTGAGCACAGCAGCACAAGCGCTTTCTCAGTCCCTTAAATGGAAACCAAAAGCCCGGAAAGAGATGAATATTGCTACTGCGGATCCAAAAAGCCAGCACCCAGGGGAGCTGCAGTGCAAAACGGCACAGAGCAAAACAGTAAAGCGCAGCACTCTTCAGGCTGTGTTGCTGTACTCAGCATTGCTGGGAGATCTCTCCCCTCAAAGGGGACCTGCAACCCGTGTCTTTCTGAACCGCCACTCACCCCGCTCTTTACTTCATTTCTGAGCTGCTAAAGAATATGCTTTTTCTCTCCATAGACCAAGTAGCTCTATGGTTAGTGCAATACCCCAGAACATGAGACCTGTGTTCAGCTTCTCCATTAAGGGACCCTGTTTCTACGTTTCTACAGTTCCACAGGTTGCTACTGGAGGACAAGCCCACTCACCATGCTGCTCTGAATGCCTGATTAGGTCTCATAACTACCTGTGGTGGTCCTTAAAATATACATATGCTCTGCCTAATAAATTCAAACATGCTCGTGGTGAAAAAATGACTGGAGCAAAGACTACAAGCCAAGATCACCTGTTCTCTATCCCTACGCCAGGCAAGGTAGGAATCAGGCTGCCTCGTGCCTCGTACCCAATGCATCCTTCATTATTCTTTCATGCAGATGTGTGCCACTGCCTGACCCAGAATTTGCAGCCAGTAACTTCTCAGGGCCTCCATCACTCCAGCTGTCTCCAGTGGTGAGAAGGGCTTCCCCCAAGGAGGCTTTTTTTTTTTTTTTTTTTT
>Ga0065711_1048819_pt1 | contig 11616 bp, 15 predicted proteins | sample Hoacrofraction12_FD_59098 | JGI IMG/M metagenome (GOLD analysis project Ga0065711, IMG submission 59098) | Hoatzin crop microbial communities from Cojedes, Venezuela - Epithelial fraction 12 v2 (version 2) | ecosystem: Host-associated > Birds > Digestive system > Esophagus > Crop | place... | reverse complement strand
CCTCTCAGCCTTCTCTTCTCCAGGCTGAACAAGCCCAGCTCCCTCAGCCTCTCCTCATAGGAGAGATGCTCCAGTCCCCTCCTCATCCTCGTAGCCCTCTGCTGGACTCTCTCCAGTAGCTCCTCATCTTTCCTGAACTGGGGAGCCGAGAACTAGACAGAGTACTCCAGATAGGGCCTGACCAGGGCAGAGTAGAGGGGGAGGAGAACCTCCCTCGACCTGCTGGCCACACTCCCATATATTCCCACATATTACACGGATGTGGTTCATCAACACCTCTGCTAAACCCTCTGACCCCACGGGAGTTAGGCAGTGGAAAGCAGAGACATGCACGAACAATAATTTAATGCTGAAGATGGGAAACAGAAACCCCCTTGTACGCGTTAGCTACTTGGGGCCATCAGATGTCTTATTTGATCTTCAGGCTTGCAGCCCTGTGAGGGATACTGGTACTCCCAGTGCCTGGGGTCTGGCTGATGGATAAGTCCTTTGCGAAGAGCCCGTTTAGTTCATACAAACTCTATTTAAAGCCAAAACTCCTGTCTCTCCAGATAGAGTAGTTTTTCTCCACATATCTTCTTGCCGGTGCCCTTGCAGGGTGGTCACAGCCTCATCACAGCCAGGGAAGCCACAAGGTTTGACGCTTCCATTTGCATCCAAGCACACCCAGATAATTTATCTGCGATTTCTGCGGCCATGTCTGCCTGGGGATGTTTCCCAAGGCGAGCAGGAATAGACTTGGTGAGCTCAAGGCTAAGAGGGACAGTCTCCTCTGACGCCCTCTCTTACGCAGCCCCAAGGACCGCACCCAGTAATCCCCACACAATGTCCACCATTTTGCTTCAGCCCTAGCACGCTATTTTAGAAGCCTTTATTAAATACACACACACAAAAAGAAACCACTTGGATTAAAGACTCCAGCTGATGAGGAATCCACCGCAGCCCCAGGTCCCACACCCTTAATTACCTTTGCTGTTAAATGTTTGTGACGAAGTTTGTCCATCTTTCATGTTCCTCCATGCATCCCTGTATTTCTTGATCATGTCTCGTCAATTATAATCGCTGTGTTCTGGAGAGCAGGAACAGAAGGAGATTTATTCAGGGCTATCTTTGTAGCAAAGTTCAGCCCTTTCTGAAATCAAATCCCCTCTGGAAGAATACATTACTTGGGAGAGGTGACCAGGCTTTTTTTAATTCTTTAAAACTGGAGAAAATCTTTTCCCATCACCTTGCTCTCCCGTGATTTGTAGCATGACAAGGTGTCTTTCCTTACAGCTTGCTAGAATCAGAAAATGGATCAAACATATCGTGAAGAAAGGATTTTACCTGGTGCGATCGCTGGGAGCTCCATTAATGCTCAGAACTCGTGCAGTAGAGATGTTGGCTTAGAAGATCCCTTCCAACCCAGAATCCAAAATGTCATGGTTTTCCAGAAGACACAGAGGACTTTGAGGTGCTTGGCTTTGCAATACTGTGCTTCTCCAAACGGCTAGAAGTGTCTTGCAAACATCATGGTCTTCTAATCAATAAGGTTTTTCTCAGCTCCAGGACCTGAAAGATGTTAACCAAGGTTTGAGTCTGCTCTTGCTGTGACTCTCTGCACTTCAGCCCACGTGAACAAAGCCTAGCTGGGGAACGTGGGTTTATTATGCAGAAATTAACCATTATCTGCTGGAAATTACAGTATCTGGAGTCCAAAAGCAGGTCTTTCATGATTACTTTCCTTTCAAGAAAGCAGTTTCTCTCTGTGGAGTGCTCTTAATTGTGTTGCTAGCCCTTTTTAATTATGATAATTTAGAAATTATGTTAAATTAAACTTTTTATTTCAGCAGTACAAGAAGAGGGGACACTGGAATAACTGCTGACTGAAGGACTGAGCCTGTTCATTCTTGGTCTAGCTCCAAAGACCTGATAATATTTATTCATAGGGGCGACGCTAAGCAGAGGTGAACTCAGCATCTTCCCAGATTTTACTCTCTCTTCTGAAACAAAGGGAATTTCCTCATTCAATGCAGGGAAGAAAAGTAGGAAAATATCTCCTTTTGCCCCATCCCTGGGGAAAATGTTTGAGTCCTGGTACACAGGAAAGCCAAGGTGCTGTGGGATCATCCCTGCCCGGGGGTCCCCAGCTGGGTTAAAGCACTGTCGTGCTGTAACGACATATTAGAAAAGTGAATTTATTTTACAGCCAGAGCTCTGAAAAATCTTGCCTCTTTTTTACAGCATTTAGGTGATTTCTTAGGAAATAGGCAGCTAGGAGGTACTGGTGATGGATGGAGAAGCAGGAGAGGGGAGAAGAGATGAGTGCATCCTTTCTGGGTATGAATTTCAAGGGGGAGAAATCCTTGGGGTTGGGGCGTTTGCCATCGGGCACCTGGAGCTCATCCGTTGTCCTTCGCTGATGGGAGAAGAGAGATGAAGAAGAGGTAGCAGGAGATGGAGGCTCCTGGTGATCCTCATGTTCCTGAGAAGTCCCAGCCCAGCATCCTGGAAGCCATCCCCCAGGCACGGATCTCCTCCTGTCTCCTCCAGTCAGCACAGTGGGATGGTTTGAGGAGATTCAGGTAAAACAACCCAATTTAGCCTGACGTGTTTACAAACTGCTGAGGCTCTGGGACAAAAGCTACCCACCACCCTGGAGATGCAGGGAGCCCCAGGTACTGCTTTTTAATGGCTGCTACAAATGCCTCAGTTTCCCTTCTGGGCGTTCGTCGTGGTGTGGGGTCAAATGAGACTTTTGGGGGAAAAGCCAGGAAAAAAGAAGGACAACCATTAGGATACCTCCGGGCAGAGCAGTGCCAAGGCAGGGAAGGAGGTTGTTAGCCTGGAAGCGTTGCTCTGCTTGGAAAATAAATTAATATTTGCCAGACAGCCCTAGGGCAGGGTGATGCAAAGCCACGGGAGGAAGGGGTGGGTAGCCAGCAGCACTCACGGGTGATGGGGAGGTGGGAGACTCCCCGGCCCCTCTGCTCCTGCAATGCCCTGAGCTGCAGGGACACGCTCCCGGGGGAGAAAACTGCCGGTGGGAGCTGAGTGGAAAGATCTTTTGCTATTTCTGTTATTTCAGACTTCATGCACTGTGTATTTTGGCGCAAATAAATAGAATTTCTGCTCTCAACCAGCCAAATCTTTAACCAGTGCCTGTCCTGGAGGGGTTTCTGTACCTGGAGCATCAGTGCCAGCATGGGAATGTCATGGAGATCCTTGCGGAGAGCACGGCTTGTTCCTGGCGACGGGGAATTCGGTAAGGACTGTAACAGGTTTCCTGGTGTTTATATTGCAAAGACATGATGGTGGAGAGAAAAAGGATATGGCAAAAAGAGAAACTTCCGTTGCACAGCTCAGTAGATAGCTTCACGCTGCTGGGTATTCAGCAGCTGCAGATTTCCGTCTCACGTGTACGTGCTCTCCTGTGCGTGTATATGAGGATAGCTGTGGCATGTATATATTTCTGTCCCAGCACGGCTAACATAAATCTGCCCCGCTCTCATTCCTGAAGGCCACGGAGTGATAAAATACCTGCCACACGCCCAGCATGTTTGTGGTTTGATACTGCTATCTCTTTTTTCCCCCTATCAAAAGCATGAGCACGTCAAGCCCTTTCCTTCTACAACCTTTTGTAGCGAGCAAGGAATAAAAATGCTTCCCTGTCCTCCCCAGTCACCTCACTGGGAAGGCAAAGGGGTCTAAACTGGGGTGCCAGCCCTTGGCAGCTGCTGGGGAAGGGAGGGGGGACTTCAGCCGGGCATATTTTTGCCAAAGCAATGTGATAAGAAGCAAAGCCCACGTGAAGATAAGCTTGTTTATTTTATCAGCAGACCAACGACAAACACCGGGCTCTTGTCCTTACTCAGCCTGACCTGCTGGCATGTCACAAGATGCCTTATCTGGAGTACGATTTTATCACGTGGTTAAGGACTGTCGTTTCACCATGTGGAGATGCCCAGTGGGATAAAGAGGATGAAAGACTCGGGTGGTGTGAGACGTCACATCTCTTCGGTGGAGTTAGATGTCAAAGTCCTTCCCCTTGGAGGAGTGGAGTCGGAGCCACCTTGATGGTTTCTCCACCGCACATAATATATAAACTATAGAACTTATAAAAATATACGTATTTTCCAAGTTCACCCATGCTTGATGGGTGCTGGAGTGCTGTTTGCTGCCAACCATCCTTCCTTTTTGTGGTGGCTCTGCTGGTTAGGTGGAGATGAGAGAGGATCTGGGGGGAAAGGGAGGATCTCCATACCAGCAGGTGAGTCAGGGTCAGGAAAGGCACAATTAGAAGACCGATGGGAGATAACAGAGGGTTCAGGAAGGTGACTGCAGAGGATGTGGGCTCCCAGGAGCAGGAGGAGCAGGAAGCTGGGCTGCCGGTGTGAGTAGGCATGTGGTGGAAGGCGCCTTGGTGGGCTCCATGCTCTTCCCCACTGGATCCCAGGGTCAGACAAGGAAGCTGCCACCACCCTGAAGGAGCTGAGGCACAAGACTTTAATGCCCTGAGACACTTCTTGCTTTCCCAAAGAGGAAGATTTTCTTTTGGGACTTTGTCCTGAGGACCAGAGACAGAAGTTCAAGGAGTCCTTCTCAGTCATTGCTAACCCGGGGCTGCTGGCAGCTCTGTGAACACCAGTGGTGATTTACACCTGGTGAAAGCTGACTCACAGAGTATTTTACCAACAGGATAAGTAGAGTTGTACTGTTTCAGGGGAGGAAAACCGAAACTGAGAACTGAAGGATTTAATCACCATTGGCAGAGCCCAGGTCATCCAAACCCAAGCCAGTTGAGTCATGCTGCCTTCCATCCCTCTCCAGCCAAGGGTTGACCCAAGCCCATTGAGTCACGCTGCCTTCCATCCTTCTCCAGTCAAGGGTTGGGCTACCAGCTCCACGGCGGTACCTGCCCTGGCTTTGGCAGAGTGGGCTCACGCGGTGCAGCCGTCACAGCTCGGTGTGGTGCCCAGTCTGTTCTCTTCAGCCTTGTTTCTAACGAAAAGTGTATGCAGGATCAGCGTGCTAGCTCTCCAGCTTGCCTAAAGCATGGGTTTCCTCCAAAGCCTCTTAGTTTTAGTCTCCTTCTTGCTGCTACTTCATTCCAGGTAGTCTTTTGGGCGTGTAGCTTGCTTTAAAAGTCAACGATGTCAATAAAATTGCCTGTATGAAATGTAACACTGAGTGATGAAATGGCCAAGTCATAGAATCATGAAAAGGTTTGGGTGGAAAGGGACCTTTGAAGGCCACCTAGTCCAACCGCCCTGCCATGAGCAGGGACAGCTTCAACCAGATCAGGTTACTCAGAGCCCTGTCCAACCTGACCTGGAACATTTCCAGTGATGGGGCATCTCCCACCTTTCTGGGCAACCTCTGCCAGTGTTTCACCACCCTCAGCATAAACAGTTTCTTCCTTATATCCAGTCTGAATCTCCCCTCTTCTAAAACCATCACCCCTTGTCATATCACAACAGGCCCTGCTAGAAAGCCTGTCCCCAACTTTCTTCAAAGCCACTTTAGAGTATTGAAAGGCTGCAATAAGGTCTCCCCAGAGAGTCAAACTGGAAGAGTGCCTTGCTGCTGTCCTTCACCCAGCACCCCGGATTTTCCGCACCCCTCCCTCTAACGCCGGTGAAGTTCCCCTGCATCTTCTCCCACCCCACCAATGAGTGATTCCCTCCCGCTGCACCACTCTAAGCAACATTGCAATCCTCTGATGCGATTAATATCCACAATAAGAGATTATGGAAAAAATTCAGGTTGCAAGCAGGGGAAGAGAGAGATATTTCTGGGTTACTGGAATATTCCCTGGCCAGCCATGGCTCTGCAAAACACTCTTGTCAATGGTTAATTTGACTCTGTTCTCCAGCAAACCCAGAGTTACTGATGTCCCTGTCAGAGATGTTTTCTGTCACCCCGAGGAAGCATCCGAAAAGATCTGCTTCGCCTGGTGCGGCAAGGCATCCTTCATCACCCATCCCATGCGATGCCTCTGCCAGCTCTTGGCTCGGCCTTCTCGGCAGCTTGACCTTTGCAAATGCCCGTGTTTCCTCGGGGCTAGAACAGTGGCAATCCTTCAAACTGGCATTTTGTTCTTACCTGGGTAATCATACTTTGCTTTTCTAAGGCCTCGTCAATCCAAAGATGTAGCTGTGAGTTAAATCAGGGGAGGAAAGTCATGAATTATGTCCAGGTAGCCCATTATGCAGATGACTTATGTGAAATACGGGAAGTTAGGGGTTTTATTTTAAGCGACACGGAAGGTCAAGGAGAATATGCAAGTGTTCTGAGTTGCATCTTCTCTTTTGCAACATGGAAAGCGGCATCAGCGCTGGATTTCAACCCATCTGCAGCAAAGCAGTCTTCGTATGCCCAGCTCTCCAGGAGGCTGGACCCATCCTGTTCCAGACCTTCGCCGAATACCGGTGAATTTAGCCTTGAAAATAACCGTGGCACTGATCACTGTGCTGGATAAAAATGCCCTTCTAAAAATAACTCACAAGTCGGGGAAGGAGCTTGTCCCTGCAGTCAGTGTTTCAAAACCAGCTTCTCTTCTTGCCGTAGCAAAGCGTAGCTTTACCTGTGGCTGCCCTGCCCTGAAATTTGATTTATAAAACACATAGGAGAGAGACTTGACAGCTTTGTGCTGTCTGCATTTTGCCACAAATATCCTGGCTGGCCACGTTCATGTCCCATCACCTCAGTTTCTCTCTGCCTTCACAGCCAGGCTGTCTCACTCCATGAGGTTGGGGTGGAGGAGGGACCGTGGACCCCCACATCCGACACCGCCGGCCCCCCAGGCACGGACAGACGTCTCCACGCTCGGGAAGGACAGAGCCGCTTGCTCAGGCACTGTCGGGATGGGAACAAAGACCTTGCCTGTCTCCAGTCCTTGTTCCTACAGTAGGTCTATTCTTTGGGTTTTTAAAGGAGGTCTATTTGCTTTCAACTCAACTGCAGCCCGGCCAGAATAATGATCTCTCTGACTCCGGCAGGAAGATTATTCACCCAACAATTTCAAGGGTTTCTTTTCCTGCAGGAGTCTCTGGTGGGACTTGACGGTCACAGTGGTGTTTTGACGGTCACTTCTGAGAAACCTGCTGAGAGTCTCTGGTGGGACTTGGTGGTCATGGTGGCATTGCAATGAGAAACCTGCTGAGGGCATCACCGTGTCTCCGTGCTGGGAGACATCCCCTTCAGCCCACCTATGCCAGAAGTGCTTGCAGAAGAAGAAAGAAGTTCGTTCTTCTTTAGTTTTTTTTCAGCACCTATCTGTATGCATAACTGAGCTTTCCACACAGGGGATGTGTAATTTGAGCAGAACACAGTACGTTGAATTTTGCCTTCAGCTACGCTCTGTGAAGCCAAGATTTGCTCCAAGCTAGCGAGGGAATGCCAAGCTACCAGCACGCCGCAGCTACGAGCAAGGTAGTTTGTAAATATTCGATATTTCCCCTTCGAAGCAGCAGGTTCGCACTATTGCTAAGCCATTTTTCAGACTATTGCCAGGGTGAGGGCAGAGTTTGCCACTTTTTGGTTGCAGTTTGGGCTCTCCAATATCTTCGCATCCCCGGCTGCTCTTTCCACCTCTTGCTCTTTTCCTGGGACAAAAATCTAGAGGCTGGAGTGCTTCCCACTGGCAGAGATCCTCCAGTTCCCGCTGAATCGGGAGAGAGCTGAGGGAGGTTCTTAACGCCTTCCCGGAGATGCCCAGTGTTTTCCCGGGAGCAACCCTGGGAGGATGCTGAGGCAGGATGCGGCCCGCTCCAGTCCCGGCATCTTGTGGGCTCTGTGCTGGGCAGCCTGCCTCAGTTCCCTCTGCTGCGGCGATGGAGGAACTCCCCTGACGCCTCACTGCCTCCCTAAATACACGCTTTTAATAAAAAGTCAATTTAGTTTCCCAAGCAGTGAGTCATCTCATGTTATTACTTGGCGGATGGGACACAGAATAGCAGCCACAGCGTCTTTTTCTTGAAGAAAAGATGTTTGCATTCCCTCCTCCTTCCCCAGCTTTTCACAACTCCTCTCTTTCTTTTTTTTTAAGAAGAAACCCTCTCCTTTCCCAATTTGCCTCCTTTCTAAGCTGTGACGGGATGAAGCCAGGAGATAAGAGGAGGAGGCCGAGCTGCTGAGCGTGCCCGTCGGAGGGGCCGGGGCACCCGGCTGGAGGGTTGCACCGCGACGGGGATGGGACCAGCAGCTCCGCTTTGCTCTTTGGACCCAGAGCCGTGCCAGCTCCCGGAGAAAAGTCCCTGGCTGCTGTAAACCTGCACTTTCTTCCTGCTGGGACACGCTAATAACAAACGCCACGACTAGAGTGGCCACGGAGCTTCAAACCCACGCGAGGGTGGGAGTGAGATGGCAGAGATGGCACCTTTCCCAGAGCCGCAGGCTGATGCTTCCCAGCAGCCGTTCCACGTTCCCAGGATTCTCCTCTCCCTCTACTCTGCCCTGGTGAGGCCTCATCTGCAGTACTGCGTCCAGTGCTGGGCTCCCCAGTTCAAGAAAGATGAAGAGCTACTGGAGGGAGTCCAGCGGAGGGCTACGAGGATGATGAGGGGACTGGAGCATCTCTCCTACGAGGAAAGGTTGAGGGAGCTGGGCTTGTTCAGCCTGAAGAAGAGAAGGCTGAGAGGGGACCTTGGAAATGCGTCCAAATATCTGCAGGGTGGGTGTCAGGAGGACGGGGCCAGACTCTTTCCAGTGGTGCCCAGCGACAGGACAGGGGCAACAGGCACAAACTGAAGCAGAGGAAGCTCCAGCTGAAGATGAGGAAGAACTTCTTCCCTCTGAGGGTGACAGAGCCCTGGCCCAGGCTGCCCAGGGAGGCTGTGGAGTCTCCTTTTCTGGAGATATTCAAGACCCACCTGGACGCGGTGCTGTGCAGCCTACTGTAGGTGACCCTGCTTCGGCAGGGGGTTGGACTGGGTGACCCACAGAGGTCTCTTCCAGCCCCTAACGTTCTGTGATTCTGTGATTCTGTATCCCTTCAGTCACCCCGCCGTCATCCCGGTCCGATTTCCCCCCCACCTGCTAAGGGAACGAATCCAGCTCCCTCCCATGCTCCCACAGACCCTGCGCTCGGCAGGGTGGGTCATTTTCCCCCCTTGAAAAAAATCCCAGGCTGGAAGCTGTGTGCCCTGATCCAGCACCCACCAGGGCTCCTGAACCAGAGCGCCCAGTCCCCAGTCACCCTTCGGCTTCCAGCAAGCGCCCGGTGGCATTTTGCCATGTCGCCAGGTCAGGGGTGCCCTGAGGGCATGCGGGATGCTCAGAGAGGTCCCACCATGCGGGACCAGGACCTGACGTGCCCACCCAGGAGGAGGACTTTACACATGGCAGCGTGTTCACACCATTAATACCACTCCTTCGGGCCGGCATTCTCCTCAAAGGGCGATTTGCCATCAATAATGAGCTGAGATGAACTGTTACCAGGTTAAAGCTGACACTCCCAATCTCACTGACATTTCAAAAAAATGCTCGGTGATGCAAGAGCAGATCCGACCTTTTTTTTTCGCCTCCTCCATTCTGCTCCCATAGACCAGGAGCATCTCTGGGAAATCCTGGTCCTGGGGGAGTCTTGGCTGAGGGGCTCGGGGGCTGGAGGGGACGCAGGGGGCTGGAGGTGGAGACGTGGGCAGAGCTGTTGTCTGCCCTGGTCAGCCCTGCACCGCAGCTCAGCCTCCGCTGGAACGATGCTATTGGTGCTCAGGTTAATAATTAAACCATAGTACGATCAGAGATACAAATGCAAAAATCCAGGCAGTTCCCCTTTGCTTAAAATACGACCCAATGAATAAAAAAAAAAAATCCAGAGCTAAATTAACAATGTGCTTTCCCAATTATAGCCACCCTCTGGTGAATGTAAGGTTGTCACGGCAACCTGCCCAGCAAAAGATACGGCCAAAAATACAGCACAGCAGGGAGAGAGATCCGATTTTTGCCATCCAAGTCGAAGGCTTTTGCCATCCAAGGCTTCTTCGGAGGCCAGCTCTGCTGGTTAATTTATGGCTGCGGTTCTTCCGCTGGTGTTCGTTAACGCGACCCATTTACCTGGATGAAGGTTATGGCAGAACTAGGCGGAGAGCGACAAAGAAATAAAATGACCTCTCGAATGTAACCCAAACGACGAGCGGAATGATTGGGTGCCTTGGCGTTTTCCGCAGCCTGCTGGGGTAAGGAGACGGCGGCTCAAACCCCACGCAGGATCGTCTCCGAGCGCCTTTGAGTAGGTCCGGAGGGAGCTACGCGGGGTTTAAATTCTGGGGGGTTTTCGTATGTTTCTCGACGTGGAGTTTGGTGCATTTGGGTAGAAAGGCTTGATATGGATGGAAAGGCTGGGTTTATATGGAAAAGGGCTTGCTTTATAAGAAAAAGGGCTTGGTTTATGTGGGAAAAGGCTTGATTTGGATGGAAAGTCTTAGTTTGTATGGAAAAAGTCTTGGTTTATGTGGAAAAGGCTTGGTTTATGTGGGAAAAGGCTTGGTTTCTGTGGGAAGAGACTTGGTTTGTATGGAAAAGACTTGGTTTATACGGGAAAGGTATAGGTTTATATGGAAAAAGGCTTGGTTTATATGAAGAAGGTCTTGGTTTATATGGAAAAAGTCTTGATTTATATGGAAAAGGCTTGGTTTATGTGGAAAAAAGGACTTGGTTTGTGTGGGAAGAGACTTGGTTTGTATGGAAAAGGGCTTGGTTTTTGTGGAAAAAGGCTTAGTTTGTCTGGAAAAGGCATTGGTTTATATGGGAAACAGATTGGTTTATATGGGAAAAGGTTTGATTTAGGTGGTAAAAGGCTTGGTTTACATGGAGAAAGGCTTGGTTTATATGCAAAAAGTCTTGCTTTATATGGAAAAGGGCTTGGTTTATATGGGAAAAGGCTTGGTTTACACGGTGAAAGTCCTGGTTTATATGGAAAAAGTCTTGGTTTATATGGGGAAAAGCTTGGTTATACAGAAAAGGGCTTGCTTTATGTGGAAAAAGTCTTGGTTTGTCTGGAAAAGGCATTGGTTTTTATGGGAAAAGGCTTGGTTTGTATGGAAAAGGCTTGGTTTTTATGGGAAAGGGCTGGGTTTATATGGAAAAAGGCTTGGTTTATATGAAGAAGGGCTTGGTTTATACGGGAAAAGGCTTGATTTGGATGGAAAGTCATGGTTTATATGGAAAAAGTCTTGGTTTATGTGGGAAAAGGCTTGGTTTACACGGAAAAGGTCTTAGTTTATAGGAAAAAGACTTGTTTTATGTGGGAAACATCTTGGTTTATACGAAGAAGGGCTTGGTTTATATGGGAAAGGCTTTCTTTATATGGAGAAGGGCTTACTTTATACGGAAAAGGACTTGGTTTATGTGGGAAAAGCCCAGGTTTAGATGGAAAAGGCATTGGTTTATGCAGGAAAAGGCTTGGTTTATATGGAAAACGTCTTGGTTTATACGGGAAAAGTCATGGTTTATGTGGGAAAAGCCTCGGTTTGTACGGAGAAGAGTTCCCTGGCAGCGGTCAGTTCGTCTGGCAGCGCTCGATTCGCGCGGACCAGGCTGATTTTCCCGCAGACGCCGCGTTCCCCGCAGCGGCCGGCCCGCACGGCAGCGGCCCGCACTACATCTCCCGGCAGGGCCGGCGGCGCGGGGCGG
>Ga0065711_1048818_pt1 | contig 11616 bp, 5 predicted proteins | sample Hoacrofraction12_FD_59098 | JGI IMG/M metagenome (GOLD analysis project Ga0065711, IMG submission 59098) | Hoatzin crop microbial communities from Cojedes, Venezuela - Epithelial fraction 12 v2 (version 2) | ecosystem: Host-associated > Birds > Digestive system > Esophagus > Crop | place... | reverse complement strand
AGCACAGCCTTCTGGTGTATCCACCACACCTCCCAGTTTTGTGTCATCAGCAAACTTGCTGAGGGTACATTCTAACTCTTCATCCAGGTCATTGATGAAGAAGTTAAACAGGACTGGGCCCAGTACTGACCCCTGAGGGACACTACTAGTTACCAGCCTCCAACTAGACTCAGCGCCACTGATGACAACCCTCTGAGCTCTGCCATTCAGCCAGTTCTCAATCCACTTCACTGACCACTCATCCAGCCCACACTTCCTGAGCTTCTCTAGGAGGATGTTATGGGAGACTGTGTCGAAAGCCTTGCTGAAGTCAAGGTAGACAACATCCACGGCTCTCCCCTCATCTACCCAGCCAGTCATGTCATCGTAGAAAGCTATTAGATTGGTCAGGCATGATTTCCACTTGGTGAATCCATGCTGGCTACTCCTGATAACCTTCTTTTCCTCCACTTGCTTGTTGATGACCTCCAGGATAAGTTGCTCCATCACCTTTCCTGGGATGGAGGTGAGGCTGACCGGCTTGTAGTTCCCTGGGTCCTCCTTCTTGCCCTTTTTGAAGATTAGAGTGACATTGGCCTTTCTCCAGTCCTCAGGCACCTCTCCTGTCCTCCAGGACCTCTCAAAGATGATGGAGAGTGGCTCAGCAATGACATCCGCCAGCTCCTTCAGCACTCGTGGGTGCATTCCATCGAGGCCCATGGATTTGTGAGTGTCCAGATTGTCTAAGCGATCCCTAAAATCACCGGAATCATTTTCATTAACACAACAGGTACAACTCATAGCACACCAATAGCGTAAAATATTAAACTTCCGTAGACATCAAAGCCCAAGGGTTTTAATGAGGGAGGCAGAATACACCCAGGAGAGAATTTTTCAGAAACTTTTGCAACTGGTCTTCAGGAACAAAGGGCAATAGGAAACAGAGCATAAAAATACTCCTTTGGAAATCTAAAATGGGGGTGTAGAAGTAGACCTGGTGGGATGATCAGACCAGGAGATAACTTTGATAACATCTTGATTCGAGTAAGAGGGATGGGGCAACAGCAGACTTTGGCAGCGATGTGCAAGCGAGGAGAGCAGCTTTACATCTAACGCAACAGGGATGGCAGAGCCAGGTCAGCAACACAAAGCAGGAAGCAACAAGTCAAAGCAAGAGACAAACAACTTACTCTGCAGCTTTGAGTGGCTGTGAAATCCAAGTTGTCTAGCTGTCAAGGGCAGAAAAAGAGATGACATCGTAATTCAGAGCGGTATGATGAGGCTGGATTAGACTGTAAGCTGCAGGACCAGGTAGGAAAAACAGTGAGAGATGCTGTAGAAGAACAAAGACTGGGACAGAGCCAGCATCGGAGGTTTTAAGAAGGACATTCAAGTCAAAGCTGCTGACTGAGCACAATCTTACCAACAAACAGGACAGCAGAAGGGGAACTACGAGGGGTACAGAGCTGAGGATGCTCAGTTGTGTTGAGGCCAAAGCAACAGCTCTTCATCCACGAGGTGTCAGAGATGCAGACCCAACTTTTTGGCAAAAGGCTACTTCTGTTCTCACCCTTGTGCAAAAGGCACATCAGAAACCGAAGCCTCTTTCTTAACATGATTGGTAGTACAAGGATATCCCAACCATTCTTACCCATGCAAGTGTTATGAAGAAGATGGGTGGGATTTCTGGAAGAAGTTAACTATCCGTGAAACACTGGTTAGATGGAACAGAAACACACAGACTAGCAAAGCACACAAAAACCCACTTCGAAAACCCACCAATATGCTCTACTTTGTGCTTTCCATGTTGCCTCCTGAAATACTTGAAACCCTCCCAGATCCATCAGGAGCAAAAAGCAAGAGGGCATTTAGCTTTAGAATGCAGCAAACCAACTGTTTTTTGGAAGACACCTCTATACGATTGTCACGCAAGTAATAACAAATCTCAACAAGTGGCATTGGCTTGGCATGCCAGAATACTTCTAAGCAGAGCGCAAAACCTAAGAGAACCACTCCATCAATTATGTTTTGCATAAGGCTTCATTCTATTTCGATAGACACATACCCATGAATATCCTCGTGGGCATTTTAAAAGCTGTAATTTCAGCTCTGAGGTTTTGCAAGCTTTGTTTTGTGTGGTGTATGATATCATAAACATCCTGAATATAATTACAACTGCAATTTTGTGGGCTATATTTTCCCTCTTGGTAGCCCAAAGCCAATGTTTACAAAAACTTTTCAGCACGCTTATTTGATTTGAACTTTTTATTATTATTACAAATGTATATTATTTTATTAAAAAAATTCACACTGAAGCAAAGTCAATTCCATTTCATTACAACCAAGAATATAAAATAAATGCAATGAACTCATCGTTTAGATTTAACAGTCATTTCAAGAGTGACATCAGGACAACTCAAAAGCAGTAAACTCAACTCTAGAATGAGAAACAAGTATTCTGCTTTGTGGTTTTGCTAGCCCATTGGCACGGGCACTGCTGAGCGGGGCCACCACAGATCTAGAGCGGCAAAGTTTTGTGGCAGCATGAGGCACGTACACAATAATTTCTAATGAAAACTACAAAAATGAAAGATGCGTGCATGAAATTATTAGGAAAAAAAAATAACTGAATAGAGACAGGCACACTTCCACAAATAGTAAACATGGGAAAATACAACTAGAACAATTTGAAAAGTTACTACCTTACATATATAAAAAGTTCTTTAAATTGCTGTTAAAAAGGACATGTTCTGTCCAGATTTTGTGTAATACTTTTTAGTGTCTACACAAGACAAATTTTTAAAAAAATTAAATAGTATTAATTTACTACTAAATATTTAGGAGATAACAGTGCATTAAGGACCTTTCTTTTCATATAGTAATACACATCGCTCCTGTCTGGCGACATTTTTAGAAGATTACGTATGGCCTTATGTACAATGCATTTACTTAATCCTAAAACAATTCTTTGCTTAATGGTGTTAAAGTACCATTCCTGAAGATTATGAAGGGGAACTAGGCTTATTACGTTTATATAAAATATTATACATATTTGAACACTTCTAGCTTCCCGCCACCCCTCCTGCTATGAATGCTCTTCCCTCCCCCTCCCCAGATACAGTGTCACAGATACAGTGCAGGGCTCGCAGCTTTCCCTATATTTTTCCTTCATTGTGCAGTTTGTGCTACATAAACTTCACCAAAGTGGAGCAGACTGCTCATCCCATTCATTCCCCACGCCCTTGCTTCCTCCGAGCTGCAATGGGAAGAGCTGTACTCGGCGGCCCGCTCGCCCACCAGGCAACCAGGATGGAGAAGGCAGCTCAGCTGGCATCACCTGCCTCTCTCGGTACCGGTGTGAAACACTTTGGTGAGGGCGTAAAGGTTATGGGCAGACACAGGGCTATGAGTACTAATGAAACTGCACAGGCAAAAAATAACAAAAATAACTGGTCCTGGCTTCCCAAGACACACTGCATGGTTCACTTCTGAAAGCGGAGAGTGTTTACCTCGTGGGATGACCCCTGGAAAGCAAGGCTTCTTCCACGATGACTGCCAAGTGTCAACCTCCCAAGAAAAGGTGAATTATTTCACCTCCATGAAGGAACTAGAAGAGTGTGCAGAGCCTATATTTCACAGCAAACACTTCTGCTTTCATTCGCTCTCCTCCCAGTTGTGAGTTTGAAGGCAATGGAGGAAGTCAGCTGGGCTTCACCTGTGCACACAACAGCTAGAGAGAAGCAACGTGTGATCGTCTATCAGACCGAACCAAGGCAGAAACGCCAGTTCAGCTTAGTGAGAGGTCGTGGCAGTCACTCTAGAAGCTGGCAGCTCACTCAATTAAAGCAACTTACATTGCCATGAAGTTTCACACTCTACATACAGATTAATCTACACCACGATTTTGCCTTACTGGCACAAGAGCCCACCTTAATTAACTGTACGGTAACACGTCTCCCCACCGCCTCCTGACGTTATAAGAATTATGATTATCAGCTACAGGTCACAGTAGAGAGAAGAAATGTTAGATAATGATAAAGGAAAAGCCAAAAGGATTTTGACTGAACAGCAGGGTGAAAAGAACAGGAGGGGACAAAATTACTCTGCCAAAGGTTAATTTCCAGAAATGTGACATTCAAGTCACAAAAATGTAAAATAAATGTTACTTTGTGGCATTGACCAAATATCCATTAGCTCAAAGGTAAAAGGTGCCTCATCCTGACACCAGTAAGAAGCGACACATTCCACTTACAGAAAGAATGTAACCCTAGACTCACTGAAATAAAATAATGAACAATTAAAATCTGTTCTTTCAAATAGGCTATTAGGGTATATATAACGTGTTATTTCAAGGGTTACACATTGAAAGTATCCTTTGGGAGATTATTTTTCTCCAGAAATATTTTTTTCCTTCAGATTGCTTCATTTCATTTTCACCACCTTACCTGTTTGATGACAAAAGCAAGTTTTAGTTGCCTTTCCAGAGAAGCTGGGTGTTGTCAAAACCACATGATGGTAGATCCGGCCAAAGCAAGCCAACTGCTCACAACAGGTATGAAAACAACACGTGCCTGAGGAGGAAGGGGGCACTAAAGGTGATGGGGAGATCAGACCCAGTAGAAACATGCATGTCCCTAGCTGGGATGAAAGCGTTCTCCTCAGAGCAAACAGATTTACTCATCTTGCTAGGTCTGATCACAACTTTCTTTGTATGGACGCAGGACAGAAGAGAACACACTGCAATACAAAAGCCTGTAACGTTAACTGTTTACGTAAAAACTCTTCTCACTTCGATTCTTCTCTGGACACCAATTGTAGAAGCTCACGGATGTTACACTGCTAGTAGCTTTCTAAATGCATTTTTCCAGGTTTTCTGCAACAAGAGCCAGCCTTATTTCTGAAGGCTGAAGGAAAAATGAAGCTGTCCCAAATTACGTGTTGTGTCTCTCCGAATAACTGTGGTTGCAGAAGTTGGACAATAATCCTCTGATTATGCTTCTGAACTCCTGCTTATTTACTGGGGATTTTCTGCCAGCTACCCATCCACTTACAGTCCTTAGGCACAATCAAAACATGTTTGCTCTAGGGAAAAAGAAACATTTCAGCGTAATCAAGCGCATCTGGTATAAATAATCTGGGTCAATCACAGCAATGTGAGGGACACAGAATGTGCATTATAGACAAGAAAAAGGAACAATTTACAACATGCTTTTCAAACTGCACAATAATTTCTCTTAATTATTAAATCTAACATAAAATGTTTAAATGCATTTGTTTTTGCAAGTCTTAGTATTTCTGACACCTTTATATTTAGAAAGCTGACTCAGGAATGTGAAAGAAAGCTAAATTTATAGAACTCACATACATTAATCAGTTGCTTAACAGAAAAACAAGCCACGTTCCTACTGAGACTTGAGGGCAGTAAATACATTTTTCCTGACTATTTTGGTGTCCAGCCTTGGAAGACATTCCATTCTTCTGTTCCAACAGATCCTGAAAGCATCTCCTTTTTATGTGACTGTCCTGGTTTCACTTAAAATAACGCTTAATTTAAAACTAGTCAGAGCACGATCACTGTGATTTCAAGAATTCAATGTGAATGAGTTAAGAAATATCAGCAATCTTCTGTTTGGCATTCAGTCCAGTAGCATGAAGCATATTTGTTGCTGCAGAGACTTGGGTGGGTTTTTTTCTTTTTTTCCTTTTTCCTTTTTTAAATTTTATTATTTTTAAATTTTTTTTATTTTTAAGACCTCGCCTGAAAACTAGACTAATAAAAACAGAATAGTAAAATACTCTGGAACAGTAAAATTTTGCTGTTCTTGACATCCATGAGCAAAACAGTAATATCCTGTGAAAATAACATAGTGCTTTAAAAAGGTGCAATATACCTGTATAGCTAAACTGGTTTGCCTAGTATAAAACTAACTATATACAAGCTTGAAAGCCTGGGAGTTCAAGATTTTAAAACTTTAAAATCCCATCAAAGAGATTCAAAAGACAGATTTATGGCAATCACTACAGCATAAGGAAGGTGCACCAGGAATCCTTCAAAATTCCAAAGGTTAAAGAAGTTAAGTGCTGGGTTCAGATCAGAAGGGTTCATTAGAGTAACCACAATGGAGCACATGCAAGGGCAGGAAGGAAGGAAAACTTCACGAGAATCTCCTTTACGGCAATAAAGGGACAGGGAGGGGTGAGGGGGGAAGTCTTCAGTGAGCGAAGTTTTCCTTTTGTCATCGTGAATTTTAATTCTGCATCATAATTTGTATTTTTGGTTCTTCTCATTGTTGTGAACTTCATATTGCTGGAGTCTTCTGGCTTTTAGTCCATTCCTTTCCGAGTGCAGTCTGTTAGCGCTCTCAGTACCTGTGAGACTGATGGGACTGGTGATACTGGGAGCTCTGCTGAGACGACGTGGAATAGCCCATTGTACTCTGGGACTGAGAAGATCCCTGAATGTTGCTTTGGTAACTCAGGCGTGAGCTGGAGTGCTGCAGGAAAAGAGAGTGGGATCAGGGGAATGAAAACCGGCGTGTTAGGACTATGCAGCTCAGGAAACTTTTAACCTCTCTGAAGCTCATTAAAATCTGTCAGCGAAGCTGACTAAACAGTGTTGCTGCTTAAGGTCCCATAAAACAAGTAATCAGTCTGATCTGCAATCAGCCTTAACACAGCACACAAAATACACAAGGTCACTGGCAGACACCTAGAAGCACAGCATGTACACATCCATTCTTCTGAAGGAAAAATACACAGGCACAACAGAGAGCAGACTCCATTTCAACATTCAGCTGTTTCTTAAACTTAGGTCTATCATTATCGTAAGTACTATTAATGCAAAACCAAACTGTTAAGGCCACAAACACCCTTTTGGAGACAGCTAATACTAAACATTACAGAGAAACAATTTATTCTGTTCCCGAGAAAAAGCCAATGAAGACCTCAGAGTTACTCAATTTATCTAAATGAAAAAATGCCCAGTAGGATAAAATAATATAATTTTAGTTGAGTCTTCCAACCTGCCACCTTATCTACCAGAAGCAAGACAACTGCTTAAAGATGGGCACCTGTATGTGGAATAACCTAACATTCATTTTCCTGAATGCTTTTTTTTCCCCTCCCCTGTTTGGGACGTTAGCTCAGTGGACCCCAATCTCAGCAAGCCAAACTGATGGATCATTTGCAACCTCCAGCCTGCTGAATTAGCTCTTTTATAACCATATCCATTCCCTGTCCAGAATTAATAATGAACTGCAAAACAATGCAAAGCTGCAAAATCACTTTGCACGAAATGTACTGCTCATTGGACAGGAAACTCTCCAGCAAGGCAAACCCCACTCCAGTCCACAAGAAAGGAGATTCTACAAAAAACCACAGAACTATTTGCAGACAGCAGTTTGTTTCCAGCCAAGTTAGGTGCAGGCAGCCGTTCAACAGAGTTCTGTTCACTGTCTAGTTGATGCTTCTACCTGGCTATGTCCAAGGGTCATCAGCAAGACTGTGGCTAACAGCAATTGTCTAGGAAAAGTGTTAAGAACCTATATTCTGATTAAACATCAGGATTATGAGTTATGGGAAGCTTCTGGAGAAGCGTGAGTTCTGAATGGAAATCCTGTGGAGACAGTGGATCTGTAAAAATACAACATCCTCCACAGACCAAGCATCTGCTCAGTGAAAGCAATGCCCCAGTCAGTGGTCTCATCTAACCATCAGATTCCAACCGGGAGAGCTGTAAAAGCTTCCTGACCACTTTTCAGCTGGATGATGCAGAGCAGGAACCTAAAGTTCAAGCGGCGTAAAACACTTCTGCCCTTTGTTTCTGCACATAGCTTTATACCTTTCATTATACATAGGCTGTAATACATACTAAACCCTAGAAATACAATATTACTTTTTTCTGTGTTCTGTCTAATGTAGGAATATGCAGGTTGCTTTCAAGGTGAAGCACAGTGAGGCTAGAGAGACATAACAGTCCAAAATTGCAGACCTGTATCTCAAAGCAATACGAACACAATTAATAGATGTACAGGGTAAACTTCACTTGCTTGTAAGGGTCAGTTTGAGAGAGAGCAGCCTAACACACTGGCTTTGGAAGAGAGACTGCCCTGCGGCACGTATGCTGTTAATAATCAGATTATGCTTGACCTGCATGGTTCAGTTGTTAACAAAGTGTCTGAAACCTGGAAAATGTCTTAAAATTCTGAAAGTTTTTGCAACTTCTAACAGAACAGAAAAAGAATTGTGATAAATTCTATGATTTTACAGAAACTTGTTCTGGATGAAAAGCATCACTTGCACTGCTAAGCAAAACACACAAGGTCACACCAGGAATGCTCAGTAAAATTTAGCAAGGAATTCACAGTCATTTGTGGAAGCAACATATATTAAGGTTGGTGAACTACAAAAAAAATTCAACAGACTTTACATCACAAGATAAATGATACTCAAAGCAAAGGGAATCTTCTTCCTACTTCTAAAGCTATAATGGGGTAAAATTAATGCCATAAGACTACAAGAATGCATTAACTTGTCATGCTTATTTTTGTCCCACAGAAGAGAATTTGTTTTTGAAGTCAGACTTGGACAAATTGTAGACATTCCTTTCTGGAATAGAAGACAGTCAGCTAGAATTTAAGGGCAGATAGCCAAATGCTAGTGTAAAAACGGATAATCAGACCATACAATTTAGCGAGTGACGTAAAGGAAACATACAGAACATCATTTTGATGCCTGTGCTGTCAAAGTTCAGAAGGAAAGAGCCATAGGGGGTAAAAAAAAAAAATCTGTCTGAAAAAAAAAATATTTAGACTGCTAGCAACTTGTAAAGGGGAATTTTGCCAACAATTCAGAGAGCTGTATAAGGATTTTATAACAGATATCATCAAATGCAGCACACCAGTCCTCAAAATACAGACCAAAACGGGCCAGCCATAAATACCGCGTAGTCAGACAGCTGTAGTGATCTGTCCAGACCTCAAGCCTGTCTGGAACTTTTCAGAAAAGAAACCTAGTTGTCTTTACCCTTAAATTGCCCTCAATGCCTTCATGGTCATTTGCAATTAAAAGAGTAAAACAGAAATGGGAGAAAAATGTCTGGAGCTGAGAAATCAACTGTCTGTGGAGGAGGCCTGGAGGGCTGAGTCAAGGCAACTCCAGAGCTGTTTTTTTCAAAAGCTACTTACTTTAAGTTTAAAGCAGCCTGAAAAGACCATTCCCCAAGGTGGGATCCTCTTGAAGGCTAGTAGCAGACAGAATTCCTAAGGTGTTTTAAAATCTACCTTTAATATCTACCTTTTTTTTTTAATTCTGCTTTCAAATCGTTACTGTCCCAGCAAGTATAAACTCACGAGTATTTAATATCTTGGTAAGTTCAATGCTTTCTGTATTTAGTGTAAGTCACTTTTTCAGTGGACAATACAATTCTAGTAAGCAAAGACAAGTATGCAAATCCAAAAATGATTCAGTGATACTGCTTTTACTTATGAATGTTGCTGTACCGGAAAACATGAAAGCTATTCAACTTTGGTCATGTTGGGAAAAAAGTGTGTCTTTGTGCCCTACTTCAGCAGGAAATCATAGTGACGAACCAAAACATCATTCCTGGGCTAACATGCATTTTAACATTAGAAGTAGATTCAGCAAGATGCTAGAATAAGCTACAGAACCGCTCCATACACGTGATGACAGGAGGTGAACTGAAGCCGCAGTCAAATGTGAGAGTCTGGCTCTAACTTTGCTTCTGCTTCTCAGGATCCTCTCAGATCTGCTTCTCACATAGGATTGAATATTGCCAAGAGCCGAGTATCCTGGACTTGATCTAGTGCAGCATTTACGTGCATGAAATAGTTCTGCTGGCTTCAGTAAGATAATAAAAAGTTAAGCATGTACTTAAGCGCTTTCCTGGAGGGGACTAGTTCTCAACACTTTACAAGGTGCAGCAGATACAACTCATACTGGTATTCTATTGAAAACTACTGACCACAGAACTTTTTCCTTTAAACCCATATTTTTATCAGAGCACACTTGCTCATGTTACATGAGAAATTCATTAAAACATCTGCTCTTGCAGCGGCGAAGGTGGAAAATGACATTTCGGCCCTACGGTATCAGAAGCAGCAAAAATTCAAGAGGTACCTGATAATCTGAAGGCATGACAGGCCCGCCTGAGTTAGCGCCTGAAGGCCCTATGCGTGGTTTCTTGTTGGGAGGCACCTGGTTGAGGCTGGAGTCCTGGCTGTGCTGGAGCCCTGCGCCCGCGCCCCCTCCTCCGGCGCCCGCGCCGCCGGCCGTCCCGTTGGTCTGGGCACTGTTCTGCTGCTGTGGCGGCTGTGGCGGCGGCTGCGGCGCTGCCGGCGCCTGCTGCTGAGGTGCTGCTTGCTGCTGATGCTGGTTCTGCTGCTGCTGGTTCTACGGGAAGGAGCAACACGGCACAGTCACTCGCTCTGAAGCGGTTTGTGAGCGTCACGGAGCCGCCAAGCCCCGTGCCACCGTGCCTGTAGAGCAGGCAGCCGGCCCACCGGCTCGATGGGAAAGCCCAGCAAGGCTGCGTGTCGGGAGAAATGCGACCCTGCTACGCTCTTGCACGCTCTATGGGGTTATCGCATTTGCGGTTCACTTTTGGTTTTTGTTTTGGTGGTTCTGTTTTTTTAACAAAGCAAGTGAGACTAAAACTGAAAGAACAGTCCAGTGACTCCTACAGCTAAATGCTCGGAGAGGAGAATGGAAGGAACCATTTACAAAGCAGTAATAGCCTCATGAACCGAATCAAAACCCTCAAAATTTCACTAGTGCTCGGTGGCGGGCATGGTGAACCACAGTAAATTATTCTAAGTGCTTCAACAGCCTCGTTCACTCGAAATCAAAACCACTTTTCAAACTTTCACAAATGACATGTTACAATAACCCCAAGGAGGCTGGCAGCATTACTACCAGAAAGGTAAGCCAACTGAGACCACAGAAATGATATAATTTCTTCCAGGTTGCAAGGATATTCTGCGGCAGAATCAGAAACGGGCTTCATTACTGTTCTGCTCTCCTGTGCTTCTAGGTCCTTTGTAAAGAGTGGCATGCTGGGAATACAGGCCAGCATGGTGTGCTAGGTACAGGGCCAAAAAATCTTACTGAAATAGCAGAAAAGTGAAAATTAACCAGAGACACACAGCTGAAGACAAAAGAGGAGGGAACAGCTGAGGGAAATATCTGGCAAGGGAAAGAGAAGACTAGCAAGGGAAGAGAAGGCAGGCAATTAAGGTGACACTGGGACCTGTCAGGAAGAGAGACAAAGAGAAAAGTGCGACAAAAGGGAGAGAAAAGTGAAGAAGGGGAAACACAAGAGCAAAAGACATCGTACTCTTCCAGCTTCAGAGGACTCCAGACTAAAAAGCGTATTAGGGAAGTGGAGGGAAGGGTGCAACTCTGCCCTCCATGGTTAGACAGTCACAAGGAAAGACCATCTGTCTGTCTGCTGTCGAGCACCAGGGATGGCTCCTCCAACAGAGCACGGAAGCACGTAAGTGAACTGCAAAGAAAAGCAATTTTGCTCCAAATGTGAGACATGTGACTTGTTCATTGTGGAAAAAACCTACAATTGTCATGGCTTGAATCAAAAAGCTTTACTAGCGCCCCCCCCCCCCC
>Ga0065711_1048817_pt1 | contig 11617 bp, 7 predicted proteins | sample Hoacrofraction12_FD_59098 | JGI IMG/M metagenome (GOLD analysis project Ga0065711, IMG submission 59098) | Hoatzin crop microbial communities from Cojedes, Venezuela - Epithelial fraction 12 v2 (version 2) | ecosystem: Host-associated > Birds > Digestive system > Esophagus > Crop | place... | reverse complement strand
TTTCCCCCCCCCCCCAATCATTCAGTCACACTCTTTTCTTCCTCTAGTACTGTTCAACTTCTTTCAAAAGCACAAATATATTACTCTTAAGGCTGGAGTTTCAAAGTTTTGCTAGATGTGAGTGTTACCAAGTGAAAACACCGAAGTTCAATGTGTTAAGAAGCTATCTTGTGGCTGCAGAAAGAAAAGGTAAAGCGGAGTGTGCATTAGTGAGTAGTCTGTGAAGCAGAAGCATCCAATGGTTCACTTGAAAAGACAAGCATGAAAGAACATCCTGTCTGAGTTTGTTACATCTATATTTAGCAGGTGCTCCACAGTGTTATTATAATAACATTATCCAAGTAGATGGATTCCCATCCAGCTTGCATCTTCAAGTGAAATGAGGTTAGGAGTTTATTTACTAGTTCATGTAAAAGAGAACTTCAAGGTATGTCAGCATTTTTTTTTTTTTTTTAGGACACACTACAAATTTAGTTTGGAGCACACTGTCTGTACCGTAGTGGAAGACTGCTAACCATGATGCTAATTTTTATTCCAGCTTAGTGAGTTGTCTTGATGTATGTCAAAATCTTCTATTGTCAGTTTATGCTGAACTTCAGCTGTTGAGTTGTATCTTTCCATTCACTTTTCTTCTAAATATTTATTTCATAAAGCATTACTCAAAAAGAAAACACACGAAAGGACAACTTCTTCATATCTTTTCACATGTGAAATTGCCTTTAGTATTTTAAGTCTAGTCACTCAGAAATAAATGAGGTAACATACTGTACATCAAGTTAAAGCTCATAAGGTGGCAAATGCTCAATAGCAACAGACATGAAAGATCTCTTCAAATATCTGCCAAGAGAGCAATATCACGGTTTCATCTGTAGATGTATACAGTCCCTAATGTAAGCACAAATTTTATAGTACCTTTAGAAATGAGTCTATTGAAGCAGTTTCTCTCCAAGAATCAAAATCATTGTAACCGTGAACTTGGTAACATAACTATTCCTACCTTAAAATAAAATAACATCTCTGTATAATGTATGCTCACTGTATTTAAAAACTCCTTAGGATGGGTAGCGTCAGCATGAATTTAAAGTCTGTAAAGTACTTGTACTACATGTTCATTCTTTGTATTTTAGACTTTATTGTATGAGGCCTGTACATCAAGTTCAGCTGAGGACAAATCAAGTGGCACACATTACTTCATAGTCTAATGGGACTGCTCCACTGCTGTTGAACCAGGAAAGCGTAGGACTCCAGTGCACGTAACACAATTAGTATGGCATTTTGCAGTGTTCCAGAATGAAATGGCCTTATGATCGGTCTCTAATACCAGGGCAATGCTTACAGATCAAACTCACAGCACCCTTACAAAGCATAATCCCAGTTCCACAACTGGATCTATTCAGGTCACTTTCACATACATGAAGTCCCAAAAGACTTAGCAGACCTTTGTGAAAGTCCATCTGGCAGCAGCCTAGATACAAATATGACACAAAACTGATACAAAGGGGATAATGCTTCCCAAGGAAAAAAAGGTAAAAGATAAAAGGAAACATAATTGGGATAATTGGAGAAAATCAGAAAAGCAAGGAGGGCTAAAGGCTACAAAGCACGTGCTCAGCATTTATATTACGGAATTTTAATTCATGTTTTCAGTGTTCATTTATTTTACTGGATTCTGGTGCCACTTATGATGCATCTCTAGAAATTATCTGCATTTATGTAAACAATTTTGGTCATACTATGGAGGAAAACTAGTATCCAATTGCAAAGTCTAAGAATCCAATTGCAAAATATGGTTCCAGCCATATTCCAAGGCAACTATCTTGACTGTAACAGATGATTTCAAAAGACATGTCACCACTTTGAATAGCGACAAATTTGCAGTTGCAAATATAACCGATCTTTCAGTGTTTCCATAATCAGGATATGAATTGTGAAGCCTATGCCTTTTAACCATCTAAACTTGAGTCATCCTCCTGCAAATTCTTAACCCTATTCCAAATTCAATTCAGGCCACAACATCTTCATTTCTTTTAAAACTCAAAATGACAAGATCTGCAGTAAAGCACTGCCCTTGGTGGGTCATAGTCACAAGTTTCCTGCTAATACTAGCAATTCACAGGATATGCTTAATCCATTGGAACTTTAGTCTCTACCTAAGATGAGTCTTCATTATTCAGGCAGAAGGGAGGTGTGACAAACCATGAACCACGGAAATCAGGTCCATAGTTGCCATTAAAAAAAAAATAAATAAAGGTTGTTTGAGACACGTTTCATGTTTCCAGTAATGCACTGCTATTGTTAGAATTTTCTTTCCTATAGACATATAAAGATGCTTTATCTAAAGTCTAAAAATAGTAACAGTAAGGCTCAGGAAGTAATATAAAAATCAAAGAAGCCTCATCTTGTTACAGTTTTGGCCTTTTACATCCTATAAGAAATGTTAAAACTGGCAACAAAAATAAAATAAGAAATAATGTGTTCCCTAACTCTTGTCCCAGAGTTGTACTTTAGTATATAATTTACATAAATGTAGCTTAAGGACCAAGATACACTGTCCTTTAAGAGATTTTACAGGTTTTTTCACCTACGCTTTTGCCCACAGTAAAAATATTAAGCACTCTTTCAGAAGAATCAATTTTAACTTCATCAGAAACTACTCATTTATCCCAGTACAAGCAATATTAAAATCTACATTAAATGGAAAATGAAGCTTTTAAAACCAAATTTTTGTGTTGATAATACGCACAACACTGCCGAAACTTTTAAGTTCTTTACACCTTCACTTGATCTCTTGAGAATGAGACACTCAGCACCTTTCCTGAAAATTCGCATGCACACTCACACAAATAAGAAATCCTTGAGATAAAAGCCAAAAACAATATTTTAGGAAATCTTATGATAAATATACAGCTACAATGTCAACTAAGATTACATGAACAGTTGTATCTGATTTGGTCAGTGAGGTAAAGTTATAAAGCTTGCACAAGCATGGTGGAGGTTTGGAATTTGTTGAATTATTTGATTTAATAAGACAAAAAATGAAGTAATATAGCAGAAGTTAAAAAAAATGCAGCCTTCACATGACTGAAGAGACAATTATAATAGAATGCCATAGCCACAAGCTGAAGAGACATAGTTAGTCTATCAGTACTAGCAACAGATAGACCAGAAAAATCCTAAAATGATAACAAGACTTTCCTCTTCTTCCTGAGAAATGCTTAATCACCGCAGTGGAGAACGTTTCTTTTTCTGTGGAGGAGTCCAAAAGAGCTGGACTTGTTCCCAAATTCAGGAAACAGTGAAATTTAATAAAACGATGGACAAAGTAACTCTTACTTTGGTTCAACTTTACAAGCAGTAACAACGCAAAAGGTATTAATTTACAGCATACCTACACTAAACACCATTCCCATCAATATTTTAACAGTTGCCATCAAGAGAATAGTAAAACCAGACCCTCATTACACTGGAAGACATAAAGCTGTTAACATACATCTCAATAAGAAGTTGCATTTCAGAATCAAACACCACCAGGCTTGGATTTGAAATTGCCCACATTGTTGTCTCTCAGGACACAGCTCAATAACCATTTACTCAGCTTCTATCAGGAACCCACAGCGGTTACGATAATGTAGTAACTGACACTCGATTTACTAACTTTGGTAGAACTCCAAGAGGAAAACTTGGTTTTATGCTGTATAACTTCATTTTTCCATTTATCTTCCTAAAATTTGGAAGACATGTTTTAAATTACTGTTAAGAAAAACTATAGCACTAGTGAATGCATTCTCAAGACTACCTGCATACATATACTGGACTCCTCTCATACTAGTTGTATGAGGGGGGAAAAAACTCAAACCTTTACAAAAAGATAAAGAGACAAGTTTCAACAGGTACTTATCAAAACATGCAATTTAAATAATTTAAATCTAAATAAATTTAAATAATTAATGAATACAGATGGAGCCATACAGAAAAACACTCGCTCACAGCACTGGTCAGAGAAACAACTCGAAGTTCCCTTCTTGGCTGTTCCTCATTTGGAGTTTACTGGGTCTCAACACTCCAACCACCTCTCCATTCTGATGATCTTTGCCAAGTACAAATTCTATCTTACAGGACCTAGAAAGTTTTCCAGAGACAGTCTGTCAAAATAAATACAATTCCTCAGTCAAACTTTATTTTCTAGGGAAAAAAGTACTTCAAGGAGTCCCTAGTTAGCCCTAACAACATATTTTTGTCCGACTCCACCTCCCATATCAATGCCATTTTATTGTAACCATACACAGAAAACATACTCCAGCTGCTCAGAAGCTGAGCTACAGAACCCCAAGCATATGGAAATCACTAGGCTAAAATCTAGAGCCACCATAGTGATTTCCTGCTGCTATCAACATGCAAATTTACATAAAAATCTTCTGATTGCCCACAAACTGTCCCTTGCATGATATTCTATGTACAAAAACAAAACAGGCACACATGTGTGCCTTTGACCCCAGCAGAGCACTTATGTACAGCTTAAATGCTGTCTTCTGCTCGCCCTCTAAACACTAGGAGGTTCACCTGTTAAACTGCAGACTGCTCTGATGCATATATTTAGTAACAGTAGCTAAACCACAGTCTGAAACAAAATACTGAAATAACAGTGATAATACCAGGCCCCACTCTAACTTGGCTCCAAAGCTGGTAACATATTCAGTCATCATACACCCTCTTTAAAAACAGAGCCATCATCAGCTTGCATGTCTAGGTGTTAAGAAGCATATAATCTATCTCACACTCTTGTAATGGGTCACAAAGATGATAATGACTATGATTAAAAATTTGTGGGGTATCTTTTATGAGTCTACTCCACCCATAATGACCTGTAGATCTGATCTTTTTTAAAGGTTGCTCCATGTAAGAAAGGTTAAGCCTGACTAAACACATCTGGGTCAAAAGCCAACGTTTTGGAATGAAGCCTTCAGATGACAGCAGAGCAGAACATTCCGGGCTTTTTATTGCTTTCTCTGCCACCACACCTTTGCAGTAATCACTTTTTCCAGTAAGTTGGTTGATGCCTGCAACATAACAGCACTCAAAATATTGTTCAGATATTTAAGAAATCACTATGCTTGACTACCAAAATTTACATTTGAAATTCAACCAGACATAGGAGTAAAATTCAATCACTGTTTACTTGTCACACAGAATTACCTTTAGTAATATCTCAAGCATTTCTTGAACTCACAGCTACACAAAATAGCTTCCATTCCTATTTAGCACAGTTCCTCATAAAGTATAGCTTGGCCCAGCCTGCAATGTTTTTCTGCCACAAATTACTATGTTTTTCTACACAGTCAAAAAAGACGTGCATTATCAGACAAGCTCTTCTAGATTCACACACTGCCATATCAGAAATAGATAGGCTCAAATAGTCAGTAACCTGGCTACACAAACATACTAAAATAAACGTAATAAATAAATGACCTGTTCTGCAGGACTTCCGTGCCAAGCCCAACCAAACAGACTTCTGTTAGATTAGGAAAGAAGATTGCTTAAATGGCAGTCCATCCTTCCATTTTTGATGCCTCTTAATAATACAATGCAACTACCACTTGACTATTAACCTGGCATCTAAGAGATAGGCTCTGACAAAGAACTGCATGTTTTTGAGGTAATCCCACTATCAACTTGTTCCCTCATCCCATTGCTGGAAAACACACTTCACAGTAGATTTAGCCTAACAGAATGTGTGCCCATCTCTTGACAACACAGTTCACTGTCCTATTTCCTCTGTACCTTAAACTAGGACTCTGGAGCAGCTGGTATTTCGTATAGGCTGGCTGCTGCTGCTATGAGAGCGATAACATCTTAACCATAGGTAGATTTCCAAAACAATCCAGGTATTTTCTCAGCTTTGTGTCAGTAAAATCTTATTTTCTCAGGAGGCCCAGCTCCTCAAAACCTAGACATATTTGACCCTATTTTATTCAGGAAACTGAAAGAGGACCAACGAAGAGCCTACTCATACCAGTACAATCTTGATACAGCCACACTTAGAATTTAAAATGTTTGTAGGTAAAGCAGGATTTCACTGCAATCATTGGAAGGCAAAACGTTATCACTTAACAAGCCTAGTAACTCATACAGTCTCTCCAAACCACATTCACTTACACCAAATTAGTCTACTACCAGAATTAACTGAAACTTGAATAGCAAGAGTATTATGGCAATGAATCATAACTAAGGAGGAAAAAATACCAAGGACTCAATTGTGAAATGCATTGTTCACAGGAAGAATATTTATGAACATAAAACTAAACAACAGAACATCCCACTAACAAAGCCCTACAGGCTAAGGAGCTTAAACCGAAGTTTAAGATTACATAATCTCGCAGAGAATCTGAACTACGCAACAACAATCTTAATTCGTACTTACTTATTTCATGAAGTCTGGCCAAATCCTTGGGGTTTTGTGTTGTCTCTGTGATAAAGATCAAAGAATTTTGCATCAGTTACAAAAAAATCTTCAGGTACTTTTACTGAACTTGAGTATCATCAGTCTAGCTTTACTGTAGAAGCCCAACAAAATATGCTAAATAGTTCTGTAAAATACTACTTTTTCTATTTTGCTAAAAGCTCAATTTTAAGCAAATCCAAACTGATCATAATTCACTGAGCCCACAAAAGCACACAAAAGCGTACAATACTCAATATATAACAATAAACATAGTCAGATGTCTACATTCAAATAAACAGCCGTATTTAATTGATCTCCCCCTTTTCATTCATTGGTAACTATTGTTTATCCCCAATTGTAAGCATTTAATGCAAAACTATTTTTACTGGGCGGGTCACCCTTACCGGGTATCAAAGCAACACTAACTATATTTTTTCATAAAAGGCAAGATTATAAAGCTGGATTGGCAGACAGTAATAGTGTAATTGCATGTAGTTCAGACAAATTGTTCAACGATAACAAACCAAAGGAAAAGATACTTGTTGGCAGCTGTAGCAGTGCTCCAGATTCACCTGAAAACAAGGGAGCCCTACGGATGGGGAATGCAATGCTTACCACAGTGAGCATACGCATCTTCTGTTTAAAGCGCATTTTACGAATGAGTCCTGGTGGATGACAAGCTGACCATGAGACAGCAGTATGCCCTGGTTGCCAAGCAGGCCAATGGGATCCTGGGGTGCATTAAGAGGAATGTGGCCAGCAGGTCAAGAGAGGTTCTCCTCCACCTCTACTCTGCCCTAATGAAGTCACAACTGGAGTACTGCGTCCAGTTCTGGGCTCCCTAGTTCAATAAAGATGAGGAGCTACTGGAAAGAGTCCAGAACTTCTTTACTTTGAGGGTAATGGAGCACTGGAACAGGCTGCCCAGGGAGGTTGTGGAGTCTCCTTCTCTGGGGATATTCAAAACCCGCCGGGACAACGTCCCATGCAACCTGCTCTAGGTGACCCTGCTTTGACAGGGGGGTTGGACTACATGATCCTCAGGCATCCCTTCCAACACCTACCATGCTGCAATTCTGTGATGAGATTCAGGTGAAGATCTGGCTCTAAGGGAAAAGACAATGTGGGACTTACTATACAAAAGTTGCTCGTGCAGAAGCATGATTTAGAAAGAAGTGTTCCATTTTTTAAAGTTCGTTCAGTGTTTACCAGAAGAGAGTATGTGTATAATTTGGCAAGCTTTTTGAATTTTTTTTTGGCACTTAAAAGTATTTTAAGACTAATGCTGGCATTTTCATAACTGCTAAATCATTAGAAATGTGACATTTTAAGTTTGCAGGGAAGTTAGCTTGGCACTGTTCTCATTTGCTTCCTCATAGCTAACCACAGAGTAGTATAAAATCTCAGAACCACCAGTGCTCCCTCCTATTGTATCTTGGGGGAGTAAATCACCTTAAATAAGAACTAACCTGATGAATGCTTACCCTTTCCATATACCAAACCTTCTTGTTGTCAGGTTAAGCATGCCAGCCTCAATGCTGCAGACACTGTAAGTTCTGCTGAAATGATGACTGGGCCTAGAGCTGCTGGCAGCCTTTCACCAGGCTACAACGCAGCTGAACGAGGATTTACTGTTCCAAAAGCCCACACAATGCAGCACTAGACAGATGCATTCTCAATACACTGTTTGCTGCTGAACTTTTGGATTTTTGTGCTGGTTTAACCGCTGAATTCCAAGGAAATGTTATAACCATGACAGAACAAATGATCATCTAGAATGATGATAACTAAAGACCCTGGTTTTCCTAATATAATTTGATGTGCTATTTGCAGAGATGAGAAAAAAACCTAAGTATCTATTTCTCTTCATAGCAAATGTTAAGCTGAGGACTGAAAGTACCTCCAAAGCAAATATTTCATTTTTATTAACCATAATAAACTAAGAGTGGAAAAGAAAGTTACATGAAACTTGCCAGAACATAGTTATTGAACACTGCAGTTTCTAATCTCAGCAATAACTGTAGGTCAAGGGAACTGGAAAATCTAATTACTCTGTAAATTTTTAAACCTGTTTCTTTCTTCTCAAGGAAAAGAAAATTCTTCCCCTGCATTTAAGCAGACTGCACTCAAAGTGTAACTACAGCAAGGTGGAAAGTTATTTTGTCTGAATGTAAAGGTGTTTGAACTTCCTTTAAGTGTCTTTGCACCCTGCATTGTTTACTCAGCTCTGGTTCACACTTGTACTCCAAGTATCATCAGTTACTTCACAATTACTATGGCTGTAGTGCAAAATCACCTTCACGAAAACAAACAAAAAACCCCACCTTTGAATAAAATGGGCCTCTGGTACCACACTGTAGTAGTTCCTCTCAGTAACATATCCCATGCAATCAAAAATTGATTTATTTGATTTTACAAAGCAAATACATTGCCTTGTATTTTGTTAATGCAGTATACATTCACTGCATTAACAAAATACAAAGCAATGAATCATTACAGAACTACTACTAATATGAATGCGAACTAGGCAAATATGTGATAGCATTGTAATTGTTATTTATTGATAATCAGACTGTTTCACATACAGTTGTTGCTGACTTCTGTGTCTAGACATACCACATAACTTACAAGAAGATCAAATACTTTAAAAAAAAAGACCACTACAAAAACCTTGACAATTCTAAATACCAAGGGCCATTTAAGAATCACATCTTCAAACAAGCAAACAACAAAAATCGTTTTCGGCATTCAGGATTAAATGCTAGCACAATGACTCTCAACTTTTCTCAAAAAAGAAAAAAAAAAACAGCACCTCCCACAACAGAATCCCTCAAGGTCCAAAAACCAAAACATCCTACCACTTCACTTTTTAGGATTCACCTGTCATTAGCTGTAGATATTTTTCCATATTCACAAAGTCAGGTTTCTTCTAGCATGTAAAATAAAAGCCCAACTACATACAGGCAGAAGTTGGGGCTTTCACAAAAGCAGAGAGAGCCCCAATGAATTTACAGATTGTTGGAGCCAAGATGTGTATGAGGATAGGTGGGCTAGAAAATGTAGCTACAGGCAGCCTACTGACTGGCCCCTCTCACAGAGCTCTCCCTTCCGGCTCTTACCTCTGTGATACGTGACGAAGAAACCATTGCATTTCATAACAGAGATAGGATTTGTGTGTTGCATTCTGATTTGGCAGTCAAATGTTTTGTTTGTTTTTTGGGGGTGGGAGGAGTTGTACAAAAGTGGAAAACCTGGCCCAAGCTCATCTGATCTTTGGACACTGTTCTCGTTAAGTATAAATCCTACTTTTGAACTTCCTCCAATTGCATGAGAGGTGAAGCCTCCCAAACAAACAAAAGATAATTCAAAAAGAGCCATACTGAAGACTTAAAATGTGTTTGTCTTAAATCCTGAAACAGCAGCTCAGGGAACATCCCAAAGCAAAACGAGTTCTATCACAAGGGCCTATTATAAAAAGCAGACCAATGGCAAGATTTTTTTCACTATACGCATTACATGAATGCACATCTATGCTGTTTGTAAAGATGTACCTTTAAAAGTACATGGGAGTACAGCAAAGTTTGCAAGGTCAAACACATAAAATCTAAGAAATGTTGGTGCAATAACTAACTGCAATTTTAATTTGTAGCCCTTGAGTTTCATTACACCATACCACACTGCCTTTTCTGTATCATGGACAAGTTTATGAATACAAGCATCAAAAACATGCTATTATTCCTCAGCATTAACATGTTATTATTCCTCAGCATTCTCAAAGGTTTCAGATCTCAGCCCTTTAAACTTCCAACTAAAAATTTCAGGTACTAGTTGGGTCTTGGTCCTTTCCTTACAAAAAAAAATTTGTTCTGACTAGGGATCCATCAAATACCTACTAAAATTATATGTAGCCTGAGGTAACAGGTAGCAATAAATAAGACCTGTATCTGCACCTAAGGAAGAGGAAAAGCAAAAAATCTAACCTGCCAGTCCATTTGTGAATTGGCAGAAGGGGCAGGGGTCTTCTTAAAGAAAAATATGCTTATATGAGTAATGTATGTGTAAAAACAAATTAAATTTGGAATGTCCTAATCTTTGGTTGTTTGACTTTACAGCTTATTATAGCTTTAACAAAATAACATAATTCAATACGATTGTGCTTTCCCTCCTTTAGCTTCCATGGTTTTCAAGTGCGATACCGCACTTAGTAGTTCACGCTCTGAAGAACAGAATGTCCAAATTTCACTACAAACCAGAGTAACCAGTGATGATGAACCCATCTCCTTTCTCTGCACGCCACAAAAAGCATATAAAAAGTCAGACTTGTTACAGATCAACAAAATTGTTAAAAAAAAAAAACAGGATAAAAAAACAGGTGTTTCAGAACAAGAAACAAGTAGAAGTTTACAGCACACTGGTCTACTCTGAAAGCACAAATGAGCCTACAGAACATCACCAAGATTTGGATGAAGGAAGAAGTTTGTGAAACAGTTTGGATGAGGGATTTCTACCAGCACGGAAGCGCACACTACAGTCCGTCTGCCAACGCGACTGAGCAACCTCTCACGCACAAGCAGCACGTGCTTCGATGGCTACCCGTGACTGACAGCAGTGCAGGGGCATTGCAAACAGCAGCATTTCCCTGTTTTCCTTTCGGGCTGGGTTTTGAGGGATTTTTCTTTTATGACACTGAAACCACCAGGGCTTTCAGCCCCCCGGGTGATAAGGTATGCAGATAGCAGACCTTTTCCCGGCCTGTTGGCAGCACTAGGAAGGCCTTCTGTCCATCTTTAGCTTCTAAATAACGTTATTATATAAACATACAAAAAGATAAAGCCAGCATGGGGTGCCTGCTTCCTCGGCCTGCATAAAGCGGCACTTTCTAAAAACAGGTTACTTACATGGGCAGAGCTACGTACACTCTCACTACGGCACCAGAGCCCCGCGCACCTACGCCGGGGTCTCCGGACACGGAGAGCCACGCCGGACGAAGGCCCGGCGCGCCCGGAACCGCCCCCGCCCCACGGGGACACGGGCGTCGCACCAGCCATGCCCCGCCACCGGGCAAGCGGGGCACCGGGGTCGGACCCCGAGCCGGTTCCTCTCAGCCCGCGGCGCCGTGAGAGGGAGACGGCGCGCAGCACCCGCCCCGCCTCACGGCAGCGCCTTGCCGCCCCCCCC
>Ga0065711_1048812_pt1 | contig 11618 bp, 3 predicted proteins | sample Hoacrofraction12_FD_59098 | JGI IMG/M metagenome (GOLD analysis project Ga0065711, IMG submission 59098) | Hoatzin crop microbial communities from Cojedes, Venezuela - Epithelial fraction 12 v2 (version 2) | ecosystem: Host-associated > Birds > Digestive system > Esophagus > Crop | place... | reverse complement strand
GGTCCTGTGCAGCCTGCTGTAGGTGACCCTGCTTCGGCAGGAGGGTTGGACTAGATGACCCACAGAGGTCCCTTCCAACCCCTACCATTCTGTGATTCTGTGATTGTATGAACAGGGGGATGGGATCTTTCCTTCCTGGAGCTGTAAGAAGGGCTTCACTGACTCTGGTTTTATGGATATGTTACGGAAAATTTAAGAGGATTCATGATAAGTTTGGTTAAAGGGGGGAAAAAAAGCAAGAATAATTATTTTTAAAAATGGGGAAATCTATTCTCTGTATTTGGAAATAAGATCTAATTGGTAACATTTTGCAAAACAAAGTTTTAAAGTGATGACTAGAGTGTGCCTGCACTTGTGACACCATTCACAGAATCACACAGTAGCTCTTACACAGGGAAACGTGCTAGGATTTAGAATATGTGAGATTACAGTGAATTACCAGCAGGTACAATCTGCATGAGAACAGCTATCCTTTGCCGTAATGGATAGAGAGCATTATGGCAATTTACCCCAGCTCCATGTGTCCTTCTTAAGCTAGGAGAGCAGTTTAACTCTATGATGACTGCTTTTTTTACCACTACTCAAATCCTTTCTTATAGCAGTTATCATAAATTGAGTATAGACCCGCATCAATTGCGTGTACCTTTTAAAATACATACTGTGATATTTCTGGTTAGGATGGTAATGTTTTGTGCATTACGGCATGCCCCTCAGTAACATCAGAGGCATCTCACGAGCTGGATTTTCAGCTGTGGCATGTCACTTAAGCTGTGTCATGCCTGAGTGGACAGACCGGGGTGTTGAGCCTTTCCCTTCACCCAGAGGCAGATCGTATGTCCTAAAAATGTTGCATTTCCGTTCCGTGTTTTCATAAGCAGCTGCCAGCGCATTGTCTTCTCTCACATAAGATATTTGGAAACCATCAGATGTCAGGGAGCTACACTAATAAATTAAATGATGTGAAGGTGATGTTATTTGAAGGATTATCCAGACCAGATCTGCTGGAAGCAAAGGGCTGCACTTACTGTCTGGATGAACAGGCTCCGTCTTGCTTTTGTAAAGCTGAGAGCAAAACAAACCTGTATCATAACCTGCAAACTGGCCTTTCTGTTTGAGTCCCTGATGTTGCTGCAAGATGTAGAAGAGCAAAAAACCACTCCTAAGTGACCAGGAAGCCAAAGAAATTTCTGCATGTTACCTATTTCAGAAAAAAACCCCACTGTATTTATCATGACATATGGCAGAATCATGAGTTTTCTGTTTGGTGGAGATATGTGAGCATTTGACGCATAGCACTGATTCCTGGGTCCTTTGAGGGAATATTGAAAACAAGCATGTGACACTGGCACGTCTGTTTCAAAGTGACTTTGAGATCAAAAAAGTATCCCAGTAGAGTCTTTTTATGAAGCCACCACAGTTTGCTCTTTACATGCCTTGGTGACTCTCTCTTTGGGGAGGCATGCGATAAGGCCAGGTTTTCAGGTGGGATAAGTGTATTTCCATTGAAGTCGATTTGATTTGCACCGGTTGGGACCCAGACAACAGCCCTACATTTGAATTTGCTTGGTTAAGTGTACAGTGTCCTTTCCACATGAATGTTGTGGCGTTACAAGTGAATGAATCCTGGTACTCCACATACCATACCTGAGGCAGGTCTGCTAGTGCTTTTGAGCAACAGTGGGAAGGGGTAAGTGCCCTTTGAAAAACACACTTAGGCACTGTAAGCAGTAAGTCTACATTTTACCAAACTAGCCTTTGTTTCCAAAAAGTGATTTTAGTGGTGTTGGAGCTTTTAAACACTCATATACTATGTGTAAGTATATATAATATTGACGGATGAGCCTCTTTTTAAACTCATAATATTGCACAATGAGAAAATGTGTGAGATGGTGGAGGCAATCAGAGCAGTGGGTTTCTCTTGGTACTTAAGCACCTACAAACTGCCTGAATCATATTTGCTGAATTTTCGGGTTGTCTTGTAGCTATTTCTTATAAACATTTATCCAGGATTTCTTCTAAAAAGTAGGGAAAGGCAGGAGCCGGAACACGGGATGCAAACCTGAAGTCTGAGGAAATTTTTATCTGAATGACAAGGTGAACTCCTGAGAGTGGGCAAGTCTTACCTGATCTCTGAGGCTCAGGTTCGTTCCTCACCGAGAACCTTTTATGCTTACTGCTTGTGGGAAATGGTATTGAGTTCCCCTAAGCTCTTGCCTGAAAACTGGCACTTCACTGGACTAATAAAAAAAACCTTCTAGGATTATCTAAGATTTTCTTTTCTAGTCTGTAAAAGGCAAGTTAAATAAAAGTCCAATAGGAGCAAAGTTCTTCACAAAACAGCTCTTAAAGGGAGATTTTTTTTTTTTTGCTGAGGGCGTAATGAGCTTCACTGCAGAGGGCACTTCTGTCATCTGGAGTTCGATGTCTTCACTCGTCTTTCACTGGGTCCCTCCTGATGCAACCACAAGGGTCAGACATTGCTTTAAATAGCTCAGGTACGACACACGCCAGAGCTATCCCAAGGACAGCCAAGTTGCAGGGAGAGTTTCAGGTGTCACTGGCCACTTGCAGAATGCCCCATTGGAAGGGGTGGCTGCTGGCGTGCTTTGGGACGGTCCAGCTTGCCTTGGTTTAATGTATTGTTAGAGGTGGTATTTTTGGTGAACCCCTAAGATGGTCCCATTTTTTGTACTTCTTCAGTCAGTCAGGTTTCTGTGACAGGCACCAATGGCATCAAGTTTTGTTTATAAACTCAAGTTCACGTAGTTTTTTTCCCAAGCTCTTTTGGATTGCTTACTGAAGGCTCCTCGGGTGATCGGTCCATTCTGCTTTACTAAAGCATCTACTATTGTGCTTGGCTTTGGGGAGGTTTTTCTGGAGAACAGTGGGTATTGCTAAATTAAAGTAGTTCAGGTAGTTCTTTTGCAGACTGCAAGAGATCATCTAAAAGTGTTACAGGCTTGTTCTGAGAAGAATTGAGAACTCATTTCCATTTCTATTATTTTCACAAAGCCTTTGTATTTTCTTATATTATCTTTTAAAAATATTGATATAAATTCTTTTGTGGAGTTAAATGCCATTTGAAAAATCTGTTCCAAAAGTATTGTGTTCTGTGGTCTATGTATGTATGCATGCAAATATATTTTGTCAGATTATACCACAGAAGAACTTGGCTAGTGCCCCTGAATTCTGTTGAAACATGATCATTGACTTCAGAGGGCTTTAGACCATTCCTACCAGTATTTAGCACAAAAAGACAAGACATCTAATATGAAAAGAGTACCTAGGTATGAGGCCAGTCCTGTTTCACTGAACCCTACAGCCTGTTCTAGAATTGAAGCAGGAGGGGCAAACCACTTAGTCGTGATTTAAAGCTGAGGCTGTAAGTTCGGGATGGATCTGATCAGAAGTCTGTTCTTCATGTAGCAGCCCTTCGAGCCATCATGATACAGTTTAGTCTCTTTACTGGTGATGCATAAGGTAATTGAACGAATGGCGAGCACTTGCAATTCCGTGGCAGGAATTACAGCTAACCACTTCTGCATCTACAACTCAGATGGCTGGAAACCCCCTTAAAGCTCTGGGGATCAGTAGGCTGTGCTCACGAATCCAGAATAAAGACCAAAAGCCTGGAGTCACTTTGAGGTGCTTCTACTGTTTTCCCCTGTGTTCTGGCAGAACACTTAATAACGTTTCACACTGACCATAGGTGGTTTCTCATGCCTTTCCTTTGGCTTGTGACCTGCGTATGGTTGGCGTTTATTTTTCATCTTCTGGTTCAAGATTTGCTATGTCGTTCTACAGTCTGTTACTGAACTGCAGGTCTGTGCAGTGCAATTTGCTGTGTTTGACGGTGTTTAACTGAGGTCAGGAGAGTGGCACCAGGTCCATGAGAGAGCTGGTTCCTCATGAGGTAAGCCATGAGGTTGAAGGTCCTGTGGATCACCTTGATGAGTAGCTATGTTTTGGGAAGGAAGAGAATGCTTCTCCAGACAGCATCAGAAATCTAGACTGCTGTTCTGTTACTTCGATAAAAGATACATCAGGGCTTGAATTTGAAGGCAGAATTGTGGTGTAGTTGCATGCCAGAGCGAGTTCATTATAAAAGACGTTGTAATCTGAGAAAAGTCCCAGATATTTTTGACAAGAAATAGAATAAGAAATTCCTACAATTCTGTTTATTCTGTCAACAGTCAATGAATGATACTAGAAATGAAGCTGAGCTGACCAATTATTTTAGAAGGTATGCAAGCTAAATCCTGTGAACCGAGTGGTAAGTAATAGAGTTTCTCTGAGTCCTTAAAATGTTTTTTAGGTTGACTTAAAAGTGGATTTTTCAAAATAGTAAAACAAAGGAAAAAAAAAGTTTGTAAGTTGATTTATAAGGCCACTGGAGTGGCCTGTTAGGAAATTGCAGAGAGAGCGGTATAAATACTTGACCTTTCTCTTCATGTGTCAGTTAATAGGTGTAGTGGTTAGGGAATGGATTAGATGCAGTTATTGGTGAAAAAGTCCCCCTGCCCCCTTAGCTGAATATTCCTAATGAGCACTCAGAAATGAAACATTTTCACCAGAAATATTTTCATTCCACCAGCTTTGGTAGTGGATGTGTGTCCTGGTCCTGTTTTAGCCTTCTGCACTGATTTTCCTTCTCCTTTTGCTAAAAAAAAGTCCATAGCAAATTTCAACCAGCCTGAAGCCTGCTCCAATTATCAAATCATTCACATTTGTTATGGTTCTGTTTGGCCATTTTTAAATGGGAAAATTCAGCCCAGTATTACAGACATACAGATAGGAGTGATTTCTGAATTTCTAGTTGCATTTAGTTTCTTATGGTAAATATTGTATTTTGTAAGTACTTTTGCTAGACACCATTTTACCCTCAGGTCAATCCTTACACATGCTTCACTGAACCTGACACTAGTTTATTGTAATATGAATTTTAGGTTGATATATTGTGCTGCCCAATGGTGAGGCTGGTGTGCACAGATTTCATTCTAAACTATATATGGAAATTTAACCCAAAATGCTGTAGCTGCTGCAATAATAGTGAAATGATGAATAATTCCTCTTAGCTTTTCAGTAGCTTCTTCAGTCTGTTGAATTCAGGAAGAATTGATGCACTTCGTTACGTACTTGTATGTGTAGTTTTGGATGAAATGGTTATGTTGAAGAGAGAGTTTTTAACTGGAGCAGCTAATGGAGATGAGAGATCTTGGACTGAAGGATAATCTGCGTGATGAGTGTATTGTAGAGAGGATAGATGAGGCTTAGATGTGCTCTTTAGGAAACGTTCTTAGTACGTGTTAACACCAGCAGTGATGGAATGGCTGGACAAGTCTTATTACAATATTGTGCCACTGATGTTAAAAATGCCTGCATGGAGAACAGGCTCTTCTGGAATACTTCTCTTTTCTGAAAGCAAATGATTTTCTTTTGAGGAGCTGGTGTGTCTGACTCACAGGTGTCTTTCCTTCTCAGACTGATTCTGTCATTATTTGAAAATAAATTCTTTTGCTTTAGGGGGTTATGAAATTTGAAGCATAAGCCTAATCTTGGAAATATCCATTATTGCGCTGAATCCCTAATAATGTGTCTGATATGTTTCAGCAGTCCCGCATTCATATTAATGTAACTTCAGCATTTATAGCTCCAGCATAATCTGTTTCCTCCTTAGTCTGATTTAAAACCAAAACCCAACCCTTACCTAACTCCTCTCGGAGTTCCTGAGAAGGAGCCTGTGTGTGACAGAGAAGTGGTTAACAGAGCACGGTTGGTAGCAGGGTTTTATTGCTGCCAGTCTTTCACTGAGGCATCCTCCCCCAGGGCTTCTCTGGGAAGGGAGGGCGCAGCTGCAAAGGCCACTGCGCAGGCACAGATGTCTTCTGCTTGTGAAGCCAAGCTGAAAGCCGGCGGGCAGGCTGCAGGAGAGCCCATGTCAGTCAACATGAACAGGAGGCACGACTGCAGCTCTGTTGGATGCCTTTGCTCCCTCCCTCTTTCAAAGGGATGATGGGAAGAAAACCTTCGTAAGCTCTGAACCTTTCCCCATGTTCCAGTTACGTGGAAAGGAGTGTTGTCCGTCGGGAACTAGGCTGAACTCAAGAGTGGTCCTGTCAGGAGGAGCTGTGCTTCGAAGGCGTATGCTGACCGGGGGATCCCTGCGGCAGATCCGTTTGCCTCCATGTGCACATGGCGGTTGTTCCGTGTTCTGACCGGGTGACAATGGATGGGAGAAGCAGTTCCCTCCTGCACTTCCTCCACTGCTCTGTCGTAGGCAGATAGCACTTAGGGGCGCAGAAATGACTCTGAACCTGCACAGAGGTACATGAGAAAAACTCATAAGAAGAATGGAGGTTTTTAACTGGATTTCCCCTGTTCATTCCCTATACCTGTATAAATACAGTTTTCCCTATTATACATGCATGAGGGAGTCAATTAGAAAGGAGTCAAGCAAAAACCCATGGTACTGTTCTGTTTTCTTAAGGTCTATATAGAAGAATCTCACGATATTTTTACTGTTTTTGCTAAAGTGTTTATTTCTTTAATATTGCTGTAATTGTTGTTTTAAAACTTCTCGAAAGTGAAACCTCCCCTCCAGAGAGATGTTCACCTAAGTCTCCTGAGGTGTTTATAGCACAAGAGCAAACACCTATTAACTCTGGTGTGCACGGCTGTAACGTTGATCTAGCATGTAAGAAAAAAAGAAGGTACATTTTTCAGTGGATGAAAAACCCTTATAAATTTATACAATGATGTCAAATACTTTGGCATTCATTGTTTGGTGAGTTGTCACAGATAAGGTAGATTTCCTAGGCTTAAGGGTGCTATTTTGAAACACAGTTGCTGTTAAAGGAGATTTACAGTACTCTAAAAAAATGGGAGTGAGATAACAGATCAAAATGAAGAAGTAAAACAGAGAGCCAGGTTGTGTCTGAACAGCAAAAGCAGTCTTTTCTTCCCCTTCCACGGAAAATCTGTAGTCGCGGTTGTGCCAGTGAATGCTGTTTCTCTTGCACAATAGTACGTATCTCCAGTATAGCCGCAGCCCATTTTGGAGACAAGCTGCCCTGGGGACAGAGCCGGGGGTCAGTGCTCTGGCTGGCTCGTCACGTGCCAGAGGAAAGAAACCTGTATCAGCAGCAAGACACGTGTTGGTTGGAACAACACGTGCAATTTAGGTAATAGTGATTGCATCCTGTATAAGTAACCTAATATTTTGAGCTGTAGAGCTGGCATTATTTCATATGGTAAGGGTTCGAGAAAAATAGAACAGGCAGTCTAAGTCATGAGATAATTTTCCTAAGGCTGGAAGAGATCAGCAGAAAAGAATACCAAGGACAAGGTGAGGAGTAAGAGAAAAATGGTCACCGAGTATCTAAATGTGCTGAAGTCCTAGTGCGTATTAGGGTTTCGGCACCTAAAAGACATGGTAGTATTACTCAATGCTTCTTAAAAACCCTTAGCTCGATACCTCATGTAACTTTTCGTTTCTATTGTCAGACCTATTGGTCAAAAAGAGAAAAGTAGTGGCCATGTGATTTCATATGAAGGTTCTCCAGTTTGCCGTATCTCTAATTCATAGCACAGAACTTCAGTGTAGCGACAGCTATCTACTGGAAGAGCAGGTCTGATGACTAACCTGCTTGTGAGCGAGATTATTCCTTCTGCAAAAGCCAAGCAGTGTTTTCTCCAACTGTGTAGGACAGAATTGAAAGCTAAGCAGGGGACAGCTGTTCCCTCGTGTTTGCTGACAGCTCGTGTGTATGTGTCAACCGTGTGCCTACAGAAGTTACTGTGCAAAGTGAGGTGCTTTGCAGCTGTGCTAGGTTGTATAAGCATGTCGCCACACCAGCGCAAATCAAGGTACCCCAGAGAGGGGTATATGTTGGGCTTGAGAAAAAATTTAATGTGATATTGTCAGCTTTTTTGTTGTGTAAATCACTCCTTGTAAAGATTTAGTGTCACAAGCTCACCTCTGTGGTGAAAACACACCTATTAAAGAAAGCATGAACATTTTATAATATTTGGGGAGCAAAGTTAATGAGCCTTGCTTACAAATTAAATGCAGACAAGTAGATATATGTTCTCATCTGTCCCTAACTTCATTGTTTTAGTACTGAGTGCATTGTAATATTGAGTGACTCGCAATTTACTGTTGTTTGACAGAGCAGAGAAGCCCTGTTGTACAGATGTGGACCTGAGCTACACTGCAGCTACTTTAAGGTCACACAGAAAGTCCATGACAAAGCAGGAAGCTGGATCCGATGTGGATCAATGGATTCATGTCCTACACAGCCCCCTACATCTGGGCCATCTTTTCTTTCTGTGGAAATCTGGTCCTTTAGACTTAAGGCCAGCAGAGTTTATTGTCCTTACTGTTACTAATTAAATAATGTTCTCATTTAATAATGCTGGCAGAGATTTTCAAGCTTACAAGCCTAAGGGACTTGGATTTCTTGTTTCTATTCCTTTTAATAGGAAATAAGCTATTTCAGCCAATGTATTGTGGGTGTATCTGTGTAATGGTGTACATGTCGGTTGATCCCAGAGTCTTTTGACATGTTTAGTTCAGTGCTATTGTTTAAAAGAAATTTTATAGATTACACTATACTTACAGAATTTAACAGCTACTTTTCATAGTAACCATTTGCCTCTGATCAGATTTCTACAGTGTAGCTTGAAAAGTGAATAAATATTTAATTTAAAGTCAATAAAAAAGAGTGTGTGGGTGGGAAAAAAAAAAATGCTAAGAGCAGAGATAAAAGAGTATGAAAGTCTTCATATGCATCCAGATTTGCTTTAGATAGTTATCCGTAGTCATTGATTCTTAATTCCGTCCTGGCCTTTTGGCTTGAAAATTCCGTTTGTTCAGTAAGCAGACGTGAAGCATCTCCTCTGAGACGCTGCAACCTGCCTACTCTTCCAGTATACTTTGGACAAACTGATTTATAACTGGTGCAGTCAGCTTCCTCTGGATTCTGGAATGGGTTGCCCGGCAAAAATTCCTACGCTAATTCCAGCTGGTGTACCCCAGGACTGGCAGCTGGATTGCTGCATCACCCTTTGGTCCTCGCCTTGTGTTAATTCACCTTGGTAAGAGGCAAGGCTTATGAATTTGGACTCAGGGCCACGCTGGCAGCTTCAGTGTTGCTGTGCATTGTGGACAGACCAGCATGCCCAGTGATACTTGATTTCAACATGAAGTTCTGTTGTATCAGATCTGCGTCTTCCAGATGTTTTGTTTAACGTATTATAAAAAAGAAGAAACGGTTTACAGCAGCTGGACAAGGGAAGGGCCGAGGCTATGGTGTGTTGAGTGAAGTCAACACTTCTGACGTTCAGAGCAGTAAATAATTTGTCAGACTTATCCTGCAAGTGCTGTCTGGAGGCGACATTTGTTTCCTTTCCACTGTGACTCGTGGTCACAATTAATCTTCATTACAGTAGTGCTGCAGCAGCCAGTGGAGACCCACTGTGTACTCCACACCGATGTCAGAGAGCTTACAGGCTGCGTAGGTGATGGGCAGGAGGGAGGAACAGCACATGGGTGCAGCAAATGGATCTGAGCAGGGATGGGGTTTCAACGGTCGGTGCTGTTAGGGCACGCCGGTGGGGCTGCTGGGGGTTTGGTAGCGCCTGACATTTTCTTAGACTCCATGTCTAAATCTTCTGTGAATGGAGTTAACTTTGCTTAGTTTTTTCTTCACCTTGTTCCAGCTTCTCACTCTTGCGTGGCTCTGAAAAAGGCTGAGCTGGGCATTCTGAAAAACAGAATTGGTGCAGTAGGTAAGCTTGGATGAAGTCTCCACCTAGCATTGCATTTAGTAATTTCTCTATATCACAAACAAATGAACTGAAGACATTGTAGAATATTTTTTCTAACAAAATTTAGGGAAAATATGACAGGTGAAGAAGCACACAAATTCACGGTGATCATCCACTGGAGAGAAAGTTAAAAAAAGCTCTCTCCTGAATTAAAAATAGGACAAAGATCAATAAAAAAACCAGTGCTGGCAAAGTCCTAGTTAAGCCAGATATGTAAAAACAGACAGATCAATATATATTAAGGTGCTAGGTAAATCATATAACTCTCAAAAAATAAGGAAAATGGAGTGAAAAGCCTACTTTTATTTGAGGACATTAGCCAAGTAAGTGTTTCAGAGCCTTGATGGAAGGAAACCCATCAACCTGTAATGTCAAGGTACAAAGTATGTATGAATGGCAGAGTAACTCCCACCATTGGAGGAAAGCTGCTATACGTTAGGGGTAAAGAGTTCACATTGTCAGGAGGAACCCAGAATCTGAGATATAAACAGAAAGAATGAAATCCTGCAGCTTCATCTGGGTGAGGACAGGGATTGTGAAAAGCTGAAGAAAACCAAAGAGGCTGCGAAAGCAAAACACACATGAGAAGGTGTGATATAAAGAGCAGGTGTTTAGACCCCATAAATGTGTGTTTCAAAATACAACCATAGAAAATCTATTAAGAATGAGCATATTGTTTGAAAATTTGTGATCATTTAAAAATAAAAAAAATAAAAAGGACGCGCTATGGGAATACTTAATTTCAAAATAAAAGATTCCTTAAAGCTGAGGAAATTTGCTGGAATTGACTTTATAGGAGCAAATATGGGGGGGGGGAAATAAAACTGGTGCAATTATGTTAGCACTTATTAAAAAAAAAATAATCCTAGAAGCTGGCATGGTAAAACAGCTAATTCAAGAGTTTTATTGCAAATAAATAAGCCTTCAGAACATGGAACTGATGTCCAAACAAGGAAAACGGAGAGCAGAAGTCCGAGGAAAGATCCCTCAAATGCTGCTACAGGCGGCGAGATGGGTTTAACCTCCAGCTCTGTAAGTCCCCAACCATGGGTTGCTGAGGTTGGGAGTATGTACTGAGGAAAATCTCTGCCTGAGCTCTTCCCTTTTATACTCTTTCCCGGGCACTGCTCACCTTCAGATGCGTGATAAAGAGCTGAGTGAGCCGTTGCTCTGCCCTGGCCATGGGCATTTTGGCTTCTGTTCTTACGGGCAAGCTCATCCTCCTTTTGCATGTACCGCCGCCGCGGTGTGCTGAGCGAGAGGGCATTGCTGAGCACGTTTTAGATATTTCAAGGGCAAATGGCCCCTGAGCTGAGTTTTGTGTTTGTTTGCTTGTTTCTGGTGAACAGTGCTATTTCGGTAGCTTGAGTTTATTTAGCCAGTCTGTGTCCTTGTGCTGTTCATCCCCAAACAGTTGATCAAACAAGGTGCGGCTGTAGGGGCTGTTTTGTCACTCTGCAACCTGAAACGGAAGCAGTTACCCTGTGCAGCTGGCAGATGAAGTTAATTAGAAGAAATGTGGTTATAAAAAAGGCACCCAAGGGAAACATCAAAGAAAAATGCACTGTCCTCCCCCCCAAATCACGGCAGCTCCCCTTGTTACGAGGCCAGTGACAAAGCACAGCTGGGGCCCGCTTCCAGCAATGCAGAAGGCAATGCTGCGCTGCTCCCTGACAGCTGGTTAGCTTCTCTGCTGCATCGCCAGACCTACACTAGATACTGTTGGTTTTCTTTGGTAAAGCCAGGTGTTGATTTTTTGAGTCTGTTGTGCGGGGTTTTTTTTTGGGGGG
>Ga0065711_1048816_pt1 | contig 11619 bp, 9 predicted proteins | sample Hoacrofraction12_FD_59098 | JGI IMG/M metagenome (GOLD analysis project Ga0065711, IMG submission 59098) | Hoatzin crop microbial communities from Cojedes, Venezuela - Epithelial fraction 12 v2 (version 2) | ecosystem: Host-associated > Birds > Digestive system > Esophagus > Crop | place... | reverse complement strand
AGAGATGCTCCAGTCCCCTCATCATCCTCGTAGCCCTCTGCTGGACTCTCTCCAGTAGCTCCTCATCTTTCTTGAACTGGGGAGCCCAGAACTGGACAGAGTACTCCAGATGGGGCCTCACTAGGGCAGAGGGGGAGGAGAACCTCTAGTCTTTGGTGGCACAATTTAATATATTATTTTTCAGACTATAACGTAAATTTTTTTGATCTATATATATGGTGCTCAATTTTTTTCCTTTCTTTCTTGTATGCTTAGCATATATTAATTGAAAAAATCTATATTACACTGAAACTAGGAATTCGTAGTAAAGTCTGTTAGGTTATGAAAAACACCTGCCTCAAAATACATTATAATTATCCCCCAGATAAGCATAACAAGCAGTGAAAATTCTGTTTTTATATAGTTACTTCTTGTTGCCCAGCATGCTTTTAACAAGACATAAATTGTAATAATGGTTCTTTGGTGCTGGTGATAGTTGCATGTGTGTTTTATTTGGCAGGCTCCGGACACATTATTTTCTGTATGTTTTTACTGGTAGTCCTCCGCACAAAAGTTCAAGGCTGACTGATGGTGCAGTTTGGTGTACTGATCTTTAGCAATAGCTGTAGTAGTGGAATGCCTTATTAAATGTTGTTCAAGGCCAGTTTCCAAGGCTGAACATTATCACCTAATAACTTTGATCAGAGTGGTAGCAAATATTTGCATGAGTACATGCATGTGGATTCAGTCTGCTGTATTTTATTTACAGCAGTAACTTTTTGGAATAAGGTCTGTCCGAGGTCTACTCTGGAAATTGAGGTTCATGGCTTCCACTAAACTGGCACTCTTACTGGGCTCTCCTCCTCTTCTTCTGACTCCACCCTATCATATCTCCTGAGAGTCGCCCTGCCCATCACTCTTTCCCTTTAACCTTTTGTTCTCCTTTGCTCTGTTGTTTCCTAATGCAATCTTACTTCAGTGGTGATTGTGCCAGGTTCTTTTCTTGCTTCTAAGCTTGCTGAACTCACCATTTAAAATCATATTGTGGAGTACTGCTTTTAAGTGCTGTTCTGGCTTCCCATCAATTGAATTTACACCTGCTTCACTCAAGTGACATTGCTTCCCAATGTCTTTAGCCAGGTCAAGTCTCAAAAACAGTACCTCACCCTCACCCTTGGTCACCCATCAGCATCTCTGTCACAGTCAGAGGTAATCCTCTTCTTAAAATGTTGTCTTGGCTCCTGCATAACTGCTGTTAAGATCTAGCCTTTGCCAGCCATTCTCCTGACAAAACATTAATCCAAGTGCTCCCTTCTTGCAGCGTATCAATGTTTTAGTGCTCTCCTGTCTCACTACATCCATTCGTACTTTTACTGCAAAGGTTATTTATCTATATTGTGATCCCTCCTCCCTTGACTTCTTCTCCTGCATCCTTTGTAGCACCAAAGATAAACTGCTCTTTTTTCTCTTTCAAGGAGCTTCATAGCTTAATCCTCACCTATCTGTCATCTGGTATTAACTGTCTAGTCCTCACGTTTTAGATCTGACCAGATCAAGGTGCTTTTGTGTTGTTGATAAACTTGACACTAACCAACCTGTTGGTCTCTTCAGCCCACTAGCTGGCATGCTGGCAGCGCTGCCCAATTTCCTTGCCCTCCTCTAGATGGATGGTTTTCACCTTGTCTTTTCCTTAGATTGTGACATCCTTGGGAGAAGCATGCCGGTTTTGTTCTGTGCTTGTGTAATTCTTATAATGAAGTCCTGATATGTGTGGAAGTAATAATATAGAACAATAGTAAAACACGCCCTTAGCAGGGAGGCCAAGGAATAAGCACATAACTTGTGCTATCATTTAGCTTTAGAAACCACTCGGGCGAGGTGGGACTGGCTGTTCAGCCCTCACCTCTGCTCTGCCTGTGCCAGGAGCCTCAGCAGTTAACTTGGGTCTTCGGAAATGCGACCAGGTGTCTGCCGTCTGGCATTGCAATGCCTCTGCTAGGAACCTCATGTCAGCCATCTGTAGATAGCTCTGCAGTGCAGCGTATCTCTATATCTGTATCTGGTTATGGTTTCTGCAGATTCTTCAGAATTCCTAACGCTTTATCATATCATCAGATTTCAGGAAAAGTCCCTTGACTATAGTCTCTTTACAGATGTAGCAGAATCTCTTCTAACTCCGGACATGCAACTTTGGTGGACAGCAGTTGTTTTGGTCTGTTTACACAGGTGTGCTCAGTCTAAATAATAACTTTGAGAAACTAGTATACCAAGAGTATGAGGCACAGTTAAGAGAACCCACATAATTGACTGTTGCTTACATCTTTAGTGGTTTCCCCTGTCATTTTTAATGTTAATCCTCATAAGTATATTATTCCTTGGTTCCAAGTTCTTACAACTGGGAAATAAAATAGCCAAGAAATGAGTCAGTTCAATGTGGAGGATGTATTTTTATAGAGCGCCCCCTTGATTTTTTGCCTTTCCTGAGGCTTCACTTACTTGAGCAGAGCTGTCGAGCTGGAACGTTGCGTAAAGCAGAGAGGAAGCCTTTCCCTCAGCGTGAGGAGCAGTTATCATTAAAGAAGGGAGCAGAGCTGAGGTCCCGGTAGGTCAGCAAGGCCCACATCTCCTCTTGCCTGCTGATGCAACCCTTTGGGCAACGTTCCTCATCCTGTGCTTCAAACCAGTTGTGCCAGGCGAGTGATAACTCTTCTGCAGGCACCAAGTGTTCCTGTCTGTCCACAGTTCCCTCACAAGCTCTGATCTGCCTTTTGAGATGCTCCATGCGATATGGGCCAGATATCCCTATGGAATGTGGGCTGAGAAGAGACAGGGGAGCTGGCACTGGTCTCTCCATAAACTGAGCGAATGGTGAGACTGGCCACGGCACGGCTGGCACAGGCACGTCAGAGGAGCACCTCAAGCAGGGTGTGTGCCAGGAGCGAACACGAGGACGGAGGCCTCCCAAAGCCCTCCAGAACTTCACAGAAAACCAGTTGCTTGAAAAGTGTTGAGCACTTACAGGTTTAGCACCTCTGAGAGCAAGTCCGTTAATTAGGAGCCTTAGACGGATCCCGAGGAAGCTCCACTCATGCTTGCTCTTGTCCATCAGCACCTGTGGGACATTATTCAGAAGAGAAACCTAGGGTGAAGTGGACTTCTAGCCTGACCTTTTGCAGCCTACAGCCTTTAATAACATTCTTGTGGATGTTGATATGTCTCAAGTCCGCAGTTACTGGAGACTGAGAGACTTCTAATCTTCTCCCCCCCCTGCCCCAACCAACTATTACACAAATGTTACTGAGAAATAATTGCATGGCTTCTCACACTGAAGAGCTCTCAAAACAAGAGTGATTGAGTCAGCCAAGGTGTTTTAATCTTTCCGCATCTCTATGGGATACTGCTATCAGATGAGATGAATTTCAGAAATTACTGTTATCCTTAAAAAGATAAGTAGGGTCTGCAGGATCTTATTTATCGGTGAATTATGCAAAATGAAATTTTCATTTTAAGAATCTGTGGCTCTTTAGTGAGGTACTCTGAAGTGACCTCTCTCTCCTTTCATGACACGTGGACCACTGAAGATCATTTGATTTGAAGTGTGTCCCACAGAGTTGTCTGTCTTGGCAGAAAACAAAGTCAACAACAGTTAGCAAGCTGGGTATTTACACTGACAGCAGTCCATTTAATATTATGCAAGCTTTTTATTGTTTAATTCTAAGGTTATTTTAAGGCAATGTCTGCTTTTCCCACCAAACCTCCTGTATACAGCTAGCTAATGAGGGACAGACTGTAGGCATAATTATGATCAAGCCCCCTCTGTGTGCTATTTAACTGTGTTGACCTTATGTGGTGTAAATGAGAGCAGATCTTGGACCTGTCTTCAGGCTGCTGACATGCAGCTGTATGTATATGAACTGTGTGGTTCATAAATGGCAAATACCTGTTTCTGCTGCTACCGTTTGCACCAAGACCATGAATATCTTCTGAAGCAGCCTAACTAAGCTATAGTTATCACTAAAATTTATTTCATGCTTTCAGAAAAAAATATACCATGACTTTTCCTTGTTTTTTCTTCCTCTTTTTCTTCTTCAGAAACTTGCCTGAATGGTCTTATACTATAAACACTGCTTTATCCTGCTATTTCTACAGTGAAACATGAAAACATTTTAAGAAATTTAGAATTATAGAATAGTTTGACTTGAAAGGCACCTTAAAAGGCATTCTAGCCCAATCCACCTGCAGCGAGCAGGGACATCTTCAATTAGACCAGGTGGCTCAGAGCTTCATCCAGCCTGACCTTGAATGTTTCCAGGGATGGGGCATCTACCATCTCTCCAGGCAACCTGGTCCAGTGTTTCACCACCCTCATCGTAAAACATTTCTTCCTTATATCCAGTCTAAACCTACCCTCTTTTAGTTTAAAACCGTTACTCCTTGTTCTATTGCAACAGGCCCTGCTAAAAGGTTTATCCCCATCTGTCTTATAGGTCCCCTTTAAGTACTGAAAGACTGCAATGAGGTGTCCCCACAGCCTTCTCCAGGCTGAACAGCCTCAACTCTCTCACCCTTCCTCACAGCAGAGGTGCTCCAGCCCTCTGATCATTTTTGTGGCCCTCCTCTGGACCCACTCCAACAGCTCCATGTCTTTCCTGTGCTGAGGGCTCCAGAGCTGGATGCAGGACTCCAGGTGGGCTCTCACCAGAGCAGAGTAGAGGGGCAGAATTCCCTCCCTCGACCTGCTGATCACGCTTCTCTTGATACAGCCCAGGGTACCGCTGGCCTTCTGGGCTGCAAGCGCACATAGCTGGCTCATGTTCAAATTTTCACCCACCAGTATCCCCAAGTCCTTCTTGGCAGGGCTGCTTTCAATCCCTTCATTCCCCAGCCTGTATAGATACCAGGGGTTGCCCCAACCCATGTGCAGGACCTTGCACTTGGCCTTGTTGAACCTTACGAGGTTCACACAGGCTCACCTCTCCAGCTTGTCCAGGTCCCTCTGGATGGCATCCCGTCCCTCATGTGTGTTGACCACACCACTCAGCTTGGTGTCATCTGCAAACTTGCTGAGGGTGCACTCGATGTCGCTGTCAATGTTGTTGATGAAGATATTAAACACTACTGGTCCCACAACAGACCTCTAAGGGACACCACTTGTCACTGGTATCCATTTGGACATCAAGCTGTTGACCACTACCTTCTGGCTGTGACCATCCACCCAATTCCTCATCCACCGAACAGTCCACTCATCAAATCCATCTCTCATCAATTTAGAGAGAAGGATGTTGTGAGGGACCATGTCAAAGGCCTTACAGGAGTCCAGGTAGACAACATCCATACCTCTTGCCTAGTCCCCTGATGTAGTCACTCCATAATAGAAGGCCACTAGGTTGGTCAGACAGAACTTGCCCTTGGTGAAGTTTTAGGTAAGTCTTGAAAAATCTTTGTACAAAACCGCAGTCACCATAAGTGCTGTTGGCAAGTTGAAGAGTGGCTGCCTGAACTTAGTGGCAGCTCTGTTACTAGGGGCCTACAGTTCTTCTTCTGTTTGAGCCCAGGAGTGCTGTAGTTTTGAATGAGGAGAGCAGCACTTTGCACGCAGCTTTGACACTCAGCCCATGAGGATCCATAGTCCAGGAGGTCCTCTCCCTCTGCCATTGGGGAACTCCTAAAAGCAAGCCTCGCAGATCAAGTCCCCACACAGTGCACGTGGCAGCTTCTTCCTTTTAAAATTTTGCTAGGATAGTTTTAGCTTCATCCTGTCAAGCAGTTCCAGGCTGAACCTTAACCTTGAGAAAATCACCAGTGTGCTGCAGCTCACAAGGGCCAGGTCCCAACTGCTGAGAGCCCCCTCCACACTGCATCCTCCTGCGCCCAAGCCTTCCACTTGTGCCTCCAAGTGTGGCTGCTGCTGGTGCTTCATGCTCATGTTGCTGGGAAGGAGCTGGTTCAGCTGGAGGCAGGTGACTCTGCCCAGGGTAGCTTTCCACGACATCCAGCAAAAGCTTATGTGGGCAAGTTTCCCTGTGGATGAATCCCAGCTAGTGAACAACAGCTATGGCCAGCATGGTTTCAGAAATGTAAAACTGTCTTGTTTTCTGAGAAGGTGTCTTGTTTCCATTAGTAAGGTCATCATGTCACCTCCAAGAATTCCATGATGAGGTGAAGATTTCTTTTAGCCTGAAAATGTTAAAACATTTTCACTGCCAAGATTCCATCTGCTCAACCAAAATGCCTCCTTCTGCTGGGTTATGAGCCACTTGCTCACTCAGCTGCCTGTGTCTTGCTCCTAAACCCAAGATCACTGCGCAGAGGAAGCTGGCTAGCCTCATGCAGAACTCATCTGGGTCCAAAAAAATCTTGTGCACTTAAACTCCTTGGTGTGCCTAAGCTATAAAGTGGTTGTGCCTCCCTCAGGAGGTACCCCTCGCTCTTACTCACTCTTTACAGGATAACCAAGAGTGGGGTGTGGGAGAGACTGGACTCAGTTCCCTCCTCTACCTCAGGAACATCAATCCCATGTCAAAATTGAACGTTTTCTCAGCTAAGCGAGAACTTTAGCTATAAGGGTATGATCAGGGAGTCATGCAAATTGTCCCGTGGATTCTGTTCAGTTTTTCAGAGAAGAAAGGCTAAAGGTTCCCTGAGTAAAGGAGTGAATGTCTGAGCTGATGTCGGGGTTCTCACCTGGAAGGTGGGGTCTTTGCCCCCCTTCTGCTGGATCTCTTTATATATTTTACCTTGTAAGTATGTAATGTGAAATACTCACACAACCCGTGTTGTAAGCTGCCTCCTTCCCACCAGCCTGGATCTGCCCAGTATTTTTCTAATTGCTCTTGCGGTCTTTAGTGTTGCTTTTTTTGGTCTCTTGTCTTAATAAAAGTATAAGGAAATATAATATAAGGAGAGACAGCAAAGAGAATTGCCCTGTCATAACCTTGTGGTTTCCATGACCCTGGCGAGGCAGATGACTATCGATTGCTGAAGTATTTGATTACATTAGCTGAGGCATAGCAGCCACAGACTTTGTACTCTTTTCTCCCCTCACTTGCATGTGTGTGACCCTGGTAACAGGGGTTTAACTGAGGTTAGAAAATTAGCAGCCATGGCAGCAAACCAAAATACTTGTATATAACCCAACATGTAAAAAAAAGAAATCCCTATCCGAAACTGCTCAAACTGTTCATCTCTGTGTCTTTTGTCACAGAGTGCAAGAGTGCTCGGGAGGTTACAGCGGATCTGTTCAGCCGCGTCACACTCGCTCAGCATGGGAAAGTGGCATTTCTTCGCAGTGTCCTCTGAAGGCATGCTGCTGCACTCCTCAAGCTGCAGGAGTTCAGAACCAGGCACAAACAGCTGGTCGCCTCTTGTCGTTTTATACGCTGAGCGTCAATGTACAGACCACGGGTCCAGCTGCCCATGGAGCATTGCTAGCCCAACGACAGTGGAGTGACGGGGGGCTGAGTGGCGAGGACCACGCTCCCGCAGGAGTTTCGGCAGGAGCAGCCGAGCCACCCCTGCGCGACCCTGGGCATGGCCTGGCAACCGTGCTGGCTTCTGCCAGCTGACAACGCCTCTGCGCCTCAGGCTTCGGGCTTGGGTGGGATGGGTGCGCACCCCGGCGCCTGCCTCTGCCGTGGTTTGTTAACTGGGTTATGGTCCTGCTGCCTCGGTTAGCAAGTCTTTGGGCTAGCTCTCCACGAGAGCAATGTGCGGTGTACTAAGCTGGACATTTAAAAGTACGCAGATCTGTGTTGTTATTATTACAAGGTAGTTGTGTTGCATGAACGTCTGGGAGGTGTGGCCCTTGCTTAGTCATGTCTGCCCTAGCAGGAGTATATCTCTTTTCCATTGGACATGGATTTATTAAGATTTCTCTAAAAAAGAAACTTTGTATTTTGCATGTTGGAGTCAATACTTTTTAAAGCAAAGTTGTTCATCATGTGCATCAATATGTATTAAGATTTTTTAAAAAAAATATAGTTATTTTAAAAGCAAATAGACTTTTAAGAGCATCATTTTAGATTATTTCCATCAGAAATTTGTAGGGATTTATGCAAGTTGCAGTGAAGCACTTTTTGTTCTAGAATATCAACAAAGCCAAGCGTAAAGTCCAGCCTGGCAGAACTTCACAACTTTTATTTGCTTGCTCTTCGTTTTCTTGGTGCAAAATTGACTGAAGTCTATAGACAAAACCTAATGTATTTATAGCATTTTGTGGTCCATTCTGAACGTTAAAGACTCATCTAATCCTCATTGAAATATACAATACAAAAAAGTAAACCCCAGAGAGGAACTGAAGCTTTTCTGTGTATGCCTGCTGTGATGACAAATGTGGCATGTTTCCCCGTAGCTGAATGTCTAGCTAAAAGGCTGAAGGCCTATGAAGGGATTGAAGGAGCAGAGAGACCACACCAACACCTTTCCCAGTACTCTCAATAGATCTGCCCATGTGGCAAGTATCCAGAAGGAATGAAAAAGGAAGATAAAAAGGGGAAGATTTAGTAACTGAGGGAAGAGTGGGTTTCAGAGTCCCAGGAAAGAAAACAGGCATCTGACCTAGCACACACACTGTCAGTACAGTGGGGAAGACTGGGCAATGAGATCAGGCTGGTCAAGCAGAGAGAACGTCATTCCAGTGGACCGGGATTGTCACACAGCGGGGGAAGGAGAAAGAAGTGCCAAGTAGTCAATGCAAACATGAAGGCACTGGCTTTTGTATCTCCTGTGCTGTCTCTGAGAGCCTCAAGACACTTGGGAATAAAGCCAGTAGCCTCCCCACAATCTTCAGAAGTTGATTTTCATCTGCGGGGTGAATCCTGCGGCGTTTTTACCTTCCCCTCCATTCTCCACTGTTGGTGTTCCTTGAGTAGCTGAAAGTCACATCAGCTCTAGGAGCTACTGAATACTTCAGTTTCTCATAGACCAAGGGAGCTGAAAGAAAACATTAAACCACAGTCAGAGCAGTCTGGAGCAGTCAGTTTGAAGGAGATAATATAAAAGAAGGCTTAATTTTCCAGGGAACCTAGAATTAGTTTAGCAGTCATCTTATCTTTTGTTACCTGCTGTTGTAATTCTGTGTTGAATTCCTTTTCATCAAGGAAGGGTATCTTGCTTAAAACATTGCATAGCCTTGCTACCCTCAAAAACTGTTGTTTTAAGTAGGATTTGTTTAAGATGGGAGTAGATACTCTAATGGTAATGATATGTGCCAGGGTGCATGTAATTATGAGAATGTCAGGCTTTCATATTTCTCTGAGTCAGTACTAACTTACACTGAATGTGCTATACTTTATATAAATCATACGAAAATACATTTGATGGAAGTATGAAAACAAATTGTACCTCAAGACTGGACACTTCCCTTACCAAGAGAGCCAAGGTAATCATTCAAAACCACTTGAGTTATACATAATAGTTTAATATTATACGTATTGCAAATGGCAATGAATTGGAAAACCATTCTATTCTCTTTTGAAAATGAAAAAAGATTAAATAAAATTACAAAGGCAACACACAGGTATTAAATAATCACACCCTCCAGAATCTTTTTATTTACCTTTGAATATTTAGCACAGTGGATAGCGAGAAGAGAAACAGATAGATAATTTAAAGCAGTTCTAGGACAGTCCAAAATTCCACGTTTAGGAAGAGCTCTATCAGCTAGACTGGATGTCTTGCCAGAATGTACAATTTGAAACTGTCTAATAGTGCTGTATTTCGTCTCTGTGATGAGGCTTACTTTTGAGTCAAGGACAAAAGGTCAGACCATAAGTCCTTAGAAACATACAAAACCAGGATAACAACAATATTTTAAGTCTATTTGTTGTTTTCATTGGCAGATGATAAGAAAACTATCTCTTTCAGTCCGAAGATGTTTCATTAAAAAATGGACTTTTGTGACATCCATCTGTCCGTCTGTCCATCCATCCATGCATCCATCCATCCATCCGTCCATCCATCATTTGCAGCAGAAAAGGACAGGGATGTTACAGGAAACCAAATGATATTATCCCTGGAACAATTGTTCTTCCAGACATGCCACTACTAAAATGTAGTATGTGTGGGCATACTACCCATGATATCTTTAATGGAATTAGACTAGGGAGACCTAAGGAGTATGACAAATGGAGACTTATGGAAATATGGAGTTCAGATAATGGTGCAAAATCTAACTGGAACCACTGGTGTATATATTGTGGCTAGCTATTTCTCTCCATATTGGCATTTGAGCTAGCTAGTTTAAAGCTGGCTTAGGTGGCTTTGGTTGAGTTCATAAATCTTTGATAATGTTAAGACATTAAAACAACAAACAGTCTAGAGATGCATTTGGTTCAGCCACTGTAATTTATTTTAATACAGTTACAACTTTCTGAAAAGAAGTATATTACAATGAATATAATACAAGTTTTGCAGTTTCACTAGAACGTGAACATTTTTGTAGGTTTTCTTCAAGTTTTTTTCTAGTTTTTCATAAAACCATAAAGGTACTTCCCCAGGAAACTCTCCCTCCCCACTGTGAATCTGCCTTTATACAACAAAAATTTTATTTCACCTGTGGGGAGAACCACCCCCCCCAACATTTCAATTACAAAAAACAATAAGTTTTAACTGTAGTTGAATTTTGACAATTATTTCCAATTAGCTGATGAAATTCTAACTAACTCTGGGAAAGTATTTGCTGACAGAAAAAAAAGAACTACTGCACACACATGATTCGAAATGTTAACTTGCACTTCAGAATGGATGGTAAAAGGGGAGACATTTGTATCAACACAGTGCATAAAACCCACTGCATGCTGGTAGCACAATGGTATACATTATACATTTTCCATTAGACTATATGAAGATCAGCATCTTTATATAGTTTTTCCCTCAAGACTTGCAATATTTCATTTGCATACATACATAAAATATATATAAAGTATAGGTTATATAGTGTATTTGTATAGTACTTAGTTTATAATATAAAATATATATTCATAGGCATTTCAGTCTATACCTGAAATCAATGTCATTGGTGGGTTGCAAAATACCCAGTCCTGCACGGGATTGATCTAAAGGAGGACATTGCACATGATTGTCCGCAAGCTCTATCTCAAAATATGAAAAAATCAAAGCCAAAAATTGTTTAATTTCATGGACAGCGAATAACCTTCCAGGGCATTTTGCTATGCCTGTCCCGAAGGGCATATAGTAATGCTTCAACTTGCGACCGTTGCGGTAGAAGTCAGTCTTTTCTTCTCCATTCTCATTGAGAAAGCGATCGTATTTGAATGTCTGTCATTAAAACCACAAAAGAGTTACTTGATATTTGAATACCTCCAAAAGCTAGATAATGGCATTAAGACACACAGTGCAGGCTGGGAAAGAAGAGCCTTTAGCAGTCAGCGTTGTGCGGTAGCGCCAGGCCCCATAGTGCTGCTTTGGAGAGGGTAGCCCCTGAGATGTTCTGGTGTGTGGGACACGATCCCAGGTTCTTTGCTGATAACTCTCCTTTTCTCTTCTGAGCTCTTAAAATAGGGGTTATAACCTGCATCTTTGTTCATGCAGCAGAACTGGAAGATTTCTCATTCTGCACCTTTGGGAAAATATTGTCCTTATCCTTGTCCTTCCTCAACACCCACCACGCCCCCCCCCCCC
>Ga0065711_1048815_pt1 | contig 11619 bp, 10 predicted proteins | sample Hoacrofraction12_FD_59098 | JGI IMG/M metagenome (GOLD analysis project Ga0065711, IMG submission 59098) | Hoatzin crop microbial communities from Cojedes, Venezuela - Epithelial fraction 12 v2 (version 2) | ecosystem: Host-associated > Birds > Digestive system > Esophagus > Crop | place... | reverse complement strand
GGGGGGGGGGGGGGAACCCCATGCTTTACAATGTCAGAACTTCCCAGGAAATGGCAATTCTGAGTTACACTAATGCACATTAATTCTGAGAAGCCTGAGCAGGATTTTTTCCTAGGGACAAAGTCCAAGAGGATCAGGACAGAAGGAATTCTGCAGGGATCCACAGCACAAACAGCGAGGTCACGGGAGGTCAGGCACAGCTGGGTGTGAGCGTGCTCCAAGGCTGAGCAGAGCTTTGGTGTAGGAGTAAAGCACTGCCAGATTAGAAGAGCAAGGATAAAGGAGGTTGCCTTCGATCTCCTGCCCACTGTCTGCAGAAAGCAGCAAGTCAGACCTTGAGAGAGAGAAGTGTCATGCTCCTGAGCAGGAGGGACACCATCTGTAAGTGGATGCTTGAGGCTCTGCAGGCAAGCACCCACACCTTCTAGAGGGGTGCTCAGGAAAAGGCAGCAGCAGCGGGACGGTGCCTCCCAGACACTGCTTGCTTTCCCAGACTCTGCAGTAGCAGAGGAGGGTGCCAGCAAGCACCAACTGCCACAAAGATGGGATTTCAAGCAGTTATTTTGTGATCGGGACACCAACAACAGGCTACAGTGCATTCATCTGGATGCATTCATCTTAATTTTCATGCTCATGACCTACCCTGGCCTTAATCCTGGCCCCACTTAGTAACAAAGTTACCCAATTACTAAAACAAATAATTTATTTAATACTTGACTAATTTCATTAAATTATCCACCTTTCACAAGTTACAAAGGCCACCTCTCCAAAGACAGAATTTTCACTCTCAGAGTATTTACGCCCCTTTTCTTTCCCACGTAGGCAATGATGGATGGAAAAGTCAAAATAAATGAGTAACTAACTACCGCCACACTCTTGGCTTTATTGCTGGTCAGTAGGGCACACAATCAGGCCCTGAAGCAGAACAGATGATGTATTTGCTGGGCTTTTGGAACTTACCATGGAGTTTATTGCACAATTCAGGATCTGCATCACGTGTGTGTGTGTGCATACAAGTGCGTGTCGCTGAGGTGGAAAAAGTTGTGATGCTGAACAAAGGGCTACTGTCTGCTGACACAAACGAGACAAAAAACTCACTGACCTGGAAGTTAAAGTACAAAATCTACTTTCAGCCTGAGTGCCTGCCGCCCATACACATTAAATGAAGAAGCCTTGTTAGAGCAAAATGTGATTTTAATCTGCTCTTCTGAAGCAAAGAGAGCACATGCCAGCACTCCCGCTCCAGCAAACCCCATCAGCAGCAAAATCACGTGAAAAACAATGCAAGGCTACACTGTCTTTTAGATTAGGATTTTTCTGTCACAAGCTTACTCCAAATTATCTAGCATAAAGAAATTTATCCATGTAAGCCAACAATATTAGCAGGGGGAGAGTTACACAACAAGACACTGGCAGGGGAATAGAGTACTGAAAGCTTAGAGAGAGATGGAGCAACCTGCGAGAAAACCTAAGCACTACGTCAACACAAACACACCATGAAAAGCAAAGGCTCAGAGAAGGACTCCAGAGAAGCAGCAAGCTCAAGGTCAAAAGGGATAGCGAGAAGGTCACTCCCAGATAAGCGGCAGAGCAATATGGAAAAAGAGAAAAGATTTATCAGCCTAACAGCCTCCAGTCCCTGGAAAGGCTTAGATCAATGACTGGATGCTTGTTTCACAGAATACAAATACCACATATCACCAGGTCAGCCAACTTCAACCCAACTGGAGCGAGTGGGATGACTCCACAGAGGTCAACAGAGTTGTAACAGCTTACTCTGGGTTTACAGCTGGAACATCAAAGCACTATGCAAACCTAAGTAATTAATCATAAGCCAAATGCCAGATCAGGAATTTTGTAATAATTAAAGCCTTTTTCAACAACCCAAGCAACCGTGTTCACATTCCAGACAGTCTTGGATGAATATTTCAGATAAACAGCAAGGATTTTGACGGCTGAAGCCACTCTTCTACCAGCATTGCTGGGTACTGCAGCTCTTGCAGCAGCTCAGGCTGCCAGGTAAGGACTCCACTGCAGCAGGCACTGCGCTATGCAGTCAGTGGGCACGCCCCAAGGTCCACGTGCTATAGCATACATACAAAACACAGGAGACAAGCTAACCATCCAGAGGGGAAGAAACAGCAGGTGGGGAGCTAAAACTACAGGCAGCAGGTAGCATAAAGTAGAAGTCAAAATCTCCCACATAAAAATTGCTGAAGACATCCCACCAGAAGCAGAGTTCTGCCTCCCATACACTCCTACCTAACGGTGTGAGAAGTGTTCACAGAAACTCAGGCAAGTGGCATGTTTGTGACATGCTCTGAGCAGTCTCTGCTCTCGATCAGCAAGGCTTGTTAGAGTCCCGTGTTCTGCCCACTGTTCCTTGCCCATTCCCTGTGGTCTATCAGAAAGCCATCCACACTGGAGAAGGGGCTCCAGTCAGTCTCTGAAGTACAGACATTAAGCAGAGATGCTCAGAGTTTGCCCCCCATACACAACTTGTACCTTAGGGAGAACTCAGTCCCACACTTCTACTTATTCTAGAGTGGCAAAGCAGGAATTTGGCAGCACAGGCCACTTCTCCTAAAACTTCAGCTTCATCTTAACACACCCCTTCTCAAAAATCTTGTCTTCTCTAGACAAACTTCATGTAATGGTTTCTTTCCCGCTTGCTTCCTTCTCCATCACACACATCATTTGTGTATATCCAGGCCCTGCAGTGTTTAGGAATGGCTGTGCCAGTAACAGAAGCTGTGAAAATAACCCTCATGCTGTACTTCAAGACTGAGGCTCTCCAAACTGAACATTTCTCTGGTCACCCTCTCCCACCTTTTCTTCATGCAAACAGGAAGGAATAACAATAACTACTTCCTGCTCTCGAGGCACTACCACCCCCCCAAGTGACAGCTGGGATGGCTATGCCATTTCAAGAACCCAGAACAGCTAGAGCTAGGTTGCAAGAAGTGTCATTAAGAGCATGACAGCTGTCTGTGACTCTGCCGTCACTCCTTCTTTGCTGTGCCTCAGCTTCTTGCCCCACTATGGGCCCTGGATATTTAGATGGCAAACCCTTCTTTGCCATGCTGCAAATTCCAGCCTGGGAGCTGAGAATCCCTGCAATGTCTCCTGATGCTGCCTGCCATGAATAGGATGATCTCAACATCCCAGCTATCACAAATGAAAGGATGAAGTCAGAGACTACTTATGCAGCCTCGGCAGCAAGCTGCCGAACCCAGAGCAGATGTTTAACGGGGACAAGACCCCTTCCTCCCCAGGCAGCAGCTTGTTCGCATGCAGTTGTTCCAAGGCCTTCTCTGTTCTGGGGTAACCTTCCTCACATGGCCATGGTTATCATCATAACACCAACGAGGTAGCTGCAACTGAAATGACATGTTAATGCCCGCTCTGCCCAAAATAAGCACAAAAGGCACAGAAGAGCGATGATTCAGGTTTGCTGGGGAAGGGAGAAGATGAAGCAGCTATTTGGATCTAGAAGCTGCCACTTAAACAAAGCTACAGTTCTGACATCAACCACATAAAGGAGACAAACCATGGAGACCACACCATGTGCCAGCACTTCTCTCCACCTGTCTGCAACAGCAACATATTTGATGCTCATGCACTGTAAAAGCATCACTTGCTTTCATGAACAGGATGCACCTTCTCAGCACTCTGCAGGAGGGGGTTTGTCTGTGCATCATGCTCTCATCATGCTCAGAGATGCGCTTGCTGCAGAAAAACTAGTGCTCGTGCTTTGGTTTACTCCCACATCCTTTGGTTTTGCACTGGCTGCACTGGAAATCAGCAAAGCAAATCTGATTTATCATGCTGCAGCAGAGCGGTGTGCCCTGTCACTAAGAAACAGATGAGATGGATTTCGTAAAAGTTGGCTCATTCTTTGCTCTTTCTGGGTGTAACTGAAGAGGCGGTTGCTGTAGGACAGTCACAGTCCTTTCTGACGTAACCGAGTACCCCACATCCTCTATGTAAGGTACTCCTGCAATGGGCTGTAAGACAGCAAAGGGATATTATTCCAACCGTAGCAGCAGGGAACAGAGTAAGCAATAATATGCCCAAGGTCAGGCCTGCAGTTTGTCACACAGCAGGGCTCCGAATTCAGGTTTGGTGAATCCCAGTACAGGACAGAAACACTGGCAAGCTTCCAGCAAATGCAGCGTTAAACATCTCAAAGGGAGCAAAGTGGAATGACATCTTATTTGCCCCTGACCTAGTAGCAGCAGATGGAGAAGAGAGTGCAAGTCACACTTGCTTTGGGGCACAGCTGAAATTACTCAGGCCTTGCTTGTGGGGAGGAACCACTGCAAACAGTTCCCCCTTCTTTGTCATTGCTACCCACTCTGTCCCCACACTGAAATCCACAGGCATGTGGATGTCTTTCCTCAAGCATGGGAGAAAGAAATCTAAAGCAGTTTGCTTGAGAGCACACTTTGCAGAAACTCCAGTCCATCTGCACACACCATATTCCCCACAGGCCTGATCCCAGGATCCCACCCAGAAGGAAAACCATCAGGGCATTCAGTTCAGCACGGCACACATAGGTTAGCATGATCATTTCTCTTCCTACTAGCATGTTCCCTGGTCTGCTCCATTCCTCCCACCCAGGGGGTAACAGAACTCTTATGTACCCTCTCTGGATGGGATCAAAAACCTCAAGTAATGTGAGCAGGCAATTTAGCAAACCACTTCTTCTTTTATTCTACCCTTAGAAGGCTCTTTTGCGAGACCCGCTGTGGCACTGACGGGTGAGATCACAGAGTCCAGGGGCAGAGCAACCATATTGGTCACACCACCTCCTGCTTGCAGGCACACTTACAAGAGACTACTCCAGGCCCGAGGGCAAATCCTGGGTACGGTTCAGATACAGACTCTTGGAACATGGAGCACGTCAGCCTAAGCCCACCTGGCACAACCAGAGAGGTGAATGCAAGGCAAGAGAAAGCTGGGTACAGGTCTGATTCTGCAATTAGGGCATACTTTAGAATATCCTTGAGGCTACAGTAACTTCTGCTACCTGCTCCAATTGCAACAGCTGAATGCAGAGCATGCTTTGGCCATGATCCCAGGGCTGCAGGATGGTAGCACATGAAAAGCCTCCTGTGTTCACTGGGGACTGGATGGATCACGCTGAGATTTGCAAGCAGCTGCCAGGCAAAAGAAACAGAGAAGGACTGTGACACAACCCTCTACATGGAGAAACATCTGAAACTTGTGACACTTAAAGCATATCAGAACATCTATGGAAAAGGAAATAGGCTGGAAACTGGATAAAGTCTCTCTCGGTATCTCATTATCTTCTTGACTGTGAGAGAAGCCTTCTCTCACTGGGTATTTGTCCCTCTGGATGCAACCCGGAGTAGAAATAGTAGTTTATTAAAACTTAAATACAGCTTTTGAAAACTTGCCCAGACAAACAAAATGTTAATGCAAGTTTTGGCTTGGTCTTCGATGCTTGGGCAATGACTCCTTCCCTGTAGTAAGATGCGCTGTAGCAGCTCTATTATTGTAGTCACCATAAGGCACAAGTATCACCTGCAACATGTCCGAAGCACACTGCCCTTCAGCTCACCTGGTCCCCCTTTACATCTCTCAAGCAGAGAGGGAAAGACGTGCATGCACCCTACAGAAACAATGCAATGCTGGTGTTCTTTCCTCAGAAATGAAGACTGAAGAAACACGGGAACAGACTACCACACGGAAGCTGCTCTAATGAGTCAGCTGTTCTCCACCTCAAGACAGGAGAAGTACTCCCTTTTAATGGCAGCCAGGAAGATTAGGTACAAAGGATAACTTTCTAGCAGTAAGAACAACAAAGCACCAGAACAGACTGCATGCCAAAGTCCTTATCAGCATTGGAGAGCTTTTAGATCAGGCTGGGCGAAGATTTGTCAGGAATGATGTAAGCCACATTGATTCTTACTTGTACAGGGAAATTGGGTTGGACAATTAGATCATGCTGTCTTCCAGCCTACTTTACTCTATGGCCCTACATCAAGGAACTGAGTGCTGGCCAGTAACCTACACAAATTCAGTCACCTGGGTCCCCAGAGATCTCTTGTGTCACCCAAAGAGAGTCACTCTGTCTCAGCTCCTCACCTGGAAAGGAGCCTCACCCCTGCAAGAGCACAGGCTCAGCTGAGAGCACTGTGAGGACAAGCACATTTTTTAGACTCTCTAAGATCCCTGAGAAAGTCCTTTTCACCCCACATCTTGGGTGGAAAACTGAAAACACAGGTGGTTACTTGCACTTCAGGGTGCTTACACCGACATTACACCAGGACAAGAATGGTACTCTGTCCTCCAGCATAAAGGACTGTTCGAAACCATGGACTAATGCAGGCTCCAGGCCTCCCATTAACAGCAGGAGGTGCAACCCCAGCCCTGTACCACAGCCATGAGGTCCCCTCTCAGCTTCCCCACAGGATCCCCGCACCAAAGCTCCATTCTACTGGCACAGGAACAGAGGTTCAAGCCCCCCTTCGTCGCTGCAGCCCTGTCGAGCTGAGCTCTCCTGCACCCCGCACCCCGGGGCAGGGCTGTTCTCCGGCACAGCCGGGGCTCCGCCGGGGCCACAGCTCCATCTGCAGGGCTCTGCCACCGGCCCAGCTCCCGCCAGCTCCTGCCGGGCGACGGGCACGGGACCCCCCAGCAGACACTTCGCACCGGGCCGCTCTGCCAGACACGGGCCTGAGCATGCACAGCCACACGCTCAAAGTCCTGGAGGAAAACGAAGCCCCCCTCCAAAAGCATCACTTCAGGAAACAAATCACCACTTCCATACAGTTCCAAAGAGTCACTAAGTCCCTGAAAACTAAATGTGTGCCAGACACTGGATTATCCAAAATACCGGCTGAAGCACCAGCCTTTGGTGGCTTCTGAAGCACCAGCCTTCAGCAGCTTCAGGGCGCAGCTGTGCCCCTGCAGAGAGCTCATGTGCACAGCACAGTGCCGGGGCCAGCGACAAAGACAGCACAGACACGGCCCAGCGCTCTGGCAAGGACGCTGTGAGGGCCTGTCGTTCCTCAAAACCATCTCCAACAAGCCTTGCAGTGCTTCTGTACCAAAATGAGCCTCGGCCAACATGCGTAAAGAGCTGAGGAACACATTGTACCACACCAGCACATTCCCTCAGATGCGAGTCTGACAAATAAATTCAGCCTCTTGGGAGGAGGAACAATTTTTATCCATTCTTGTATTTATGAGAAGGTCAGCAGCACCATGTGATTTTCCAAGACATGTAACCACTACACAGCGCAAACCCACAGAAATGCAAGCGTTTTTATTATTGCTTCCATTATAAATATAGGTATTTAACACTTGTCCTACCGGATTAGACCAACAGTCTGTCTCACAGAGAAAGTATCCTGCTCGGAGCTCTGACCAGTGATTGATCGATGCTTCCGAGACAAGGCACGCTGCCTTCTGCAGCCCAGCCACCAGCGTTCTCCGAGGGAGATCAAACTCTAGCCTGCTGCAGGGCACCAGCCTACCCCTCGCAGAATGCAGTACGATGCCATTTAACACTCTTGTAAGCCAGTAAACTATCCAGTTTTTAAAGTATCCCGCAGAAGCCAGCTGTGCATGTTACCATTTCACACACAGATACTGCTGACACCCAGATGAAAACTGAACTCTCCTTAAAGAAATCAGTCTGACAAACTAAACTTTAAAAAAGACCCCAAACTATTATTTAAAAAAACAAACCAAACAACACCTCTTTGACTACAATTTGTACTCATGGCTCTAGCAGGCAAAACTGCCAGAAATCAGCTGTGCTGGAACTTTATTTCCAAACCGAGGATCAAGCGCCCTTCAGCTGAACCTTTTCAGTTCTCTCCTCCCCTAGATTTCCTCTACTGTGTCTAACCATGGCAGCTACTGCTGTCCAGAGAAGGCTCATAACTTCAAGAGTGTACAGGACGCGGCAAACTACTGGCATGCGTAGAGCAGTGCGGAGGATAAACACAGGGCTTAGTGGTACAGCGGGGTGAAGGGCCAGTCTGCGAACAGAGCTGTAGAAGCCCAGCGGGTGGAGGGGGGATGCAGCTGGAGACCCGAGCACTGCTACATCAGAGAGAGCTCAGGTATCTGTGCAAAAGCAGGGCAAACGTTCAAGAGTTAAAAAACAAATGAGAGAGCGGGGCACATAAGTGTGGTAGAGGGGAAAGGGACTAGATGTATTAGTGCTCATGTAAAGCCCCCCCCCCAAATCTGCTGCAGCCTTCCAAACAGATGCAGTTTGCTGATGCAACTCCTACCTAACACTTCTGGCTAGACACTCCCAGTTCCACCTGGACAGAGAGCCCGACAGCACCTCTCACTGTCTGGACACCTGCAGCCTCTCCCGAGTGCTCACCTCCACTAGCCTGGCAACTGCTTCCACACTAGACTGGCAGACCATGATCTTTCAGTTTGCCTTCTTTCCTTTCTTCCCTGGCTAGCTATGGTCAGGAAGGGAACTTGCAACTCTGGAAACACCACCACCAAGCAGCAGCTTGAAGTTAAATCTTCCATTATTTATAATGTCATGATGTCGACTGTCCATTTCAGGGACTTCTCTCGGTGTTGTTTCAGGCAGCCCTACTCTGAGTCATCCTCCCCAAAGAAACAGACCTCAGCTAGTCCCACAGCTGTCAAGAGACTGGGTCCTACACCAAACTCAGCCTGTTGTCAAATTTTGTACTAGTCATTTTGCGCCCTGTTTTTCAACTTCCGTCTGCAAAACTGGAGCAGTGATTCTGGCCACCTTTGTGAAGTCTTGCATTTAAATGCCTTACATGGCAGTTAGGCATTTCTGTTACTACGAGAAGCAATGTGCATGTGCCAGATGTTTATTCAGGTCTGCTAGCACGTTTGAAAACATAATTGCACAGCAGTTCTTGTAAGTACACTGATATAAAGCCCTATCTTTACTACAATGTTTTGATCATTCCTGGCAGCGTCCACCAAGCGTCAGGTGCTGTAGGTTCAGACGGCGTAACACGTGCACTGATCCTTCAACGACACGTCACTCAGCCGGACTGGGAAACGAAGGCTGCTTCGCGGTTGGAGAGCTACTCCATAGCATCAGGATCCTGGAACAGAACCGCATTTGAAGCGTGCAGGTTAGTCATGTCCCATTATACCAGCAAATCCATGTGCCGACATCAGCCAGAGTTTATACCTAGCATCCAATCTGTACACATTCTATATAATTTATCTCAAGGCCAAAAAAAATAACAGTCCAACTTTTTCTAGGTCAAATGGGTGATCTGACATGTTGAGAAGTTGTATTTTTAATGAAATATCTCGAGCTGTGAACTCTTCCATATCGGGTCCCGAGATTAATGAGTCACTTTAGCAGAGCAAACTAAGAAGTTGCATGAAGTTCCCCAAGGAAGGTGAAACACTTCTACATGCTCTGCTGAACATCTCCATCTCTGATTGGAGTCTGCATCAGGAAACGAGGGGGTCTGCCACTGCACGGAGAGTTCAGCGCATGGGGGAATGAAGTGGAGATTCCTTTTGCCACGCAGGGTTTTCAGCAAGCTGGTCAGCAGGGCTCACCAGTAAAAAGCATACTGCAAGAAGAGTTATTTCTGGTACAGTTGTCATCTGCTTCGTTTTTGGATGTGCAGAAACCTAGGCCTGTGGGCAAAAGAATGATCAGAGCTTTAAGTCTTGCTAGGGAGAACATGGCTCTACCTCCATCCTATAAAAGCAGGAAAAAAATTTTCCAACACCAATAATCTCACCAGAGCTAGTCACCCCATCAGAAATGCTTATCTGCACCTGAATTTCTGACTTGGACACGCTTGTCAGGCTATGTCAGGATACGAGAAGGTTGAGATACTCAGCAGGAGCCCCTGTTTGTTAAAGACTGGCTTCAGCCATGGACTGCCTCTGGCTGAGTTCCTTCACCACATCAGGCTGCAGGGAAGTAATCTACAAAGGACACAGACCTATACCTGAAGCAAAAATCTGAAGGTAAAAAAAAGACTTACTTGCCACAGAAGTCCTTGTGAACAGCATGAAGAACGAGTAGTAAGTTGGGGTGTGCCTGTAGCCAGTTCTCCACCATATTTGGGTGTCTGGGATCAACTTCCAGAAACACACTCCTGAAAGGACACATTTGGGAGTAGCAAGTGGGGAGATGCACACATTTAGGTTGCTAAACTGACAAAAACTAAGGTCTTTCTTTCTGGATGACTCCTATCAGTGCAGGAAATGAGAAGGTCAGCAAACACACTGCAATCCACTAATCCTAAAACAGATCATAGCTGTCCATTTAAGATGCAGATCCCAACTGCTTCCTTCAGGGGGAGCAAGTGTTGACCCTGGGGGGAATTCTCATGGTACTCTGTGTGAGCAAGTTAAACCCTTGTATTAAGATGTAAGAAACCTTTCCGAACCCCATGCAGAGATACCACCAGCTCTGTCTTTCTGAAGCCCTCAAAGATATAAGGCCAGAATGAAGTTTTATTATGTGAATGGCATGAACACTGAGCACTGGACTGCGAGCATGAAGTTACTCCTTGTATAAGCAGGGTAACAGTAAGTCCCAGTAGTGAAAGTCACAAAGTACAAGCTAGTGCACACGTTTTCCCACAGTAAATGTCTCTATAGATCAGTTATGAAAACACCACCAGCATTCAGACCTACACAGAGGACTGTACAACGGAGAGTGCAGCAGCGATAAGGGAACTAATCGGACAGCCCCAGTTAGCGCACCAGGTCTAGGCCTGGACGCTGCAGGGTTATTTCCATCTCTGCTGCAGCCTGGCTTTCTGACACCAGCCCATTTCGGAGCCTACTCCAGCGACAAGGCAGAACCACCCTAGCTTACAGGCACATGGAGACGATGGAACTGGTTACAGCCTGTGACAGCACAGCCAGATACAAGTTTAACAGGCAAAGAACAGAGGCCAAGCCCTAATCATACACTCTCCTGAGAATTCCTAAAATGTCCCACACTGAATACTCCCTATAAATTCACCAAACTAACTACAAGCTGGGTGTGGATCTTACTCTTGACCTTAAAAAGCATTCCCCACATCAATGGGGGCTCCACCTTATAAAACAAGCAAAAAGGGAATGAAAAAAAATAATCCTAACAACCCCATGGGACCAATCTCTGTTACTGGGAAGTTCTGAGGAGCATCTTCTGCTCTTGTGGTCATGCAAAGCATGAGGAATGAATTCTTTTGCATGCACTATGTCTTTCAATATTCCTGTTCCTCTTCTCCAGCCAGCAGATTTTCAATGACCTCTCTTATGCTGGTAAAATGCCAGGAATTTTCAACAGGATATATGAATGTTGTGGCACAACAGACTTATGGGTATCAGCATGTTGATCTTTAAGCACAAAACGTATTCCACATGACAGAGAATCGGAACAGTCAGTGTTGAGTATGAACTATGGAGAAATTTAATATTTAAGAAACCATCCCCGGCTGATCTTCTTTCTCCTGGGATATTCAGCATTGTATCCTGGCACAATAAACAAGTTTCCCCTAATTAAAGGCTGGGAGGGAAGCAGAGATCTACATCCATTCTCACAGAGTTCTACATTGCTTCTCCTTCAATCAGATATTCTGCTTAGAAAGCTTCCTTCCCCCCCCC
>Ga0065711_1048814_pt1 | contig 11620 bp, 6 predicted proteins | sample Hoacrofraction12_FD_59098 | JGI IMG/M metagenome (GOLD analysis project Ga0065711, IMG submission 59098) | Hoatzin crop microbial communities from Cojedes, Venezuela - Epithelial fraction 12 v2 (version 2) | ecosystem: Host-associated > Birds > Digestive system > Esophagus > Crop | place... | reverse complement strand
CCAGTCTGGCCTTGAGCACTGCCAGGGAGGGGGCAGCCACAGCTTCTCTGGGCAACCTGGGCCAGGGCCTCACCACCCTCATGGGGAAGAATTTCTTCCTAATATCTCGTCTAAATCTGCCCTCCTTTAGTTTAGACCCATTCCCCCTTGTCCCATCACTGCACACCCTTGTGAAAAGCCCCTCTCCATCCTTCCTGTAGCCCCTTCAGGCACTGGCAGCTGCTCTAAGGTCACCCCAGAGCCTTCTCTTCTCCAGGCTGAACAGCCCCAACTCCCTCAGCCTGTCCTCGGAGGAGAGGTCCTCCAGCCCTCTGCTCATCTTCATGGCCTCCTCTGGACCCGCTTCAACACCAGAAGCACGTTCCAGAATTCACCTAACCTAACCACCAACTGCACTGGCGTTCCTACCGAAGAGAAGTCAGCCAAAGTTTCAAGGTTTTATGGAGAAAACAAACTTGTTCTTGAGCAATATCCAATCATCTAGGTTTGTATAAACACCGAGAGCGCAGTGAGAACAAATTCTGTTCACACTCACATACACAGGGCAAGCAAAAATGCAACACAGCAGCCCAAGAGAAAGCAAGAGGGGCTGCAAGTGTCACCACATCGCTGTCGCTTTCCATCTTTGTCAAAGTTCTCACATCGGACCGGTCCCCCTCCCTCCCCAACCCTGGAACAGATTATAAAACCATTGCTGTACACGGAGATGGATGCAAACTGTTAGACGCTTTCATAAAAAAAATAATTAAATAAAATCTTACTCTGCAGGATAATCGCCTTAAAACCAAGCTGCTCTATATAGCCGCTGTCCTCATTTGAATTCAGCTTCTACGTGAATCTGCGGAGGCCTCGACCACAGGGCTCTGCCTCCTTCCTGGCATTTCAGTAGATTATCTCCATGCTGTGCCATCGCCCTGAGATTAAGCTTGTTTTACTATAAATTCAGCTGATATTTGCTCTGTGTTCAACCAGCACTGCTCATGTTGTCTGTGCTACAACACACAGCATTTATTCCCTAAAAAAGCTGCAGGACGGCTCAGCTGCATTTTTACCACTCAGCCCCGAAAGCAGGACGGGGGGCAGAGCTATCGCTTAGCGGAACCTTTCCTGGAGTTAAAAACCCTCCCTAGGTCAGTGGAGCCGCTCGGGCTGTCTAGTTTCCAGGAATCAGTAACACCAATGACAGGCCTAGTGGGAACATTCCCAATGGCTCCAAGAAAGAAAAAGCAGTATTAGTGGACCTAAAATTAGACGCATATGCAATACTTCGGGGCACATGTACGCTCGCCTGCTCCAGCCTGAAGAACAGGTAGGACATTACGTTTTTGGAAGTGTCTAGCTCCAAGCGCTACAGAGAGTCAGAAATTCTGATAGCTTTTGAAGTATGGTAGCAGCAGCTGGCAGAAAGGAGCCTGGGGTGCAACACAGCTCCTTTCCAAAGCACCAGTCCCTCTTCTGAGTCACTGCATGGTGCTGGCATCAAAGGGTGTCAGGGAAGAGCAGAGCCCCAACGACTAATGGTGCAAGAGACGAAAGATCTGGAAGGAATGAGCAGCAGGAGTGAGAGCAACAGCTTCTTTCTCTCTCATCCCAGAGGAACTGGTTGCGACTAAGCGCGATGGGGACAGAGAAAGAACAGGATTGTCCTTCCTTTCACCCAATTAAAACTGACTGATCATATATTAACAGCAAAAAAGAGAGGCCAATCCTCCCCCATCGCAGTTTTGAGCGTGTTCCACACCAAGTTAAAGAGTCAGGTAAGAAACAACGAGGGTCAATGATCCAGAGACGGAGCAGGAAAGGGAACGCAGGAGGCAGCAGGGACACCGGACCGCTGCACGAGTGCAGGACTCCCAGAACAGGAGTTGCCACGGGCTAACGGGAGAGACAGCAGCGGGACAGCACGCAGAACCTCCCACGGGGCAGCCAGCTGGCACCGGATGGTAGGAACACAAAGATAAAAGCTCGTATTCATCATACTTCAGACGAGTTTTGCTCCAGCGGCTCTCAGGGAGGACAGCTGCTCTCAGCCCGCGGGGGGCCCAGCAGTACAGCTCCGAAACACTGTGATCTGCGCTTGAAGATCAGGGCCCATACACCACCACCTTTGCTGGCTGCAAGCCGGAGAACAGAGTTACCGACAAACCATCTTAGGAAAACGATTTTTATTTCTTTTTTTTTTTTAATTTCTATTTTTTCCCCCTTTTTTTGAAGTTTTGATGTTTACAGATATGCTTTTATTTCTGGTACTATAGCCTCGCAGCAACAAAAATCACAACGCAGCTAGCAAAGCAGCTGAACTCAGACCCATAAATACCAGCACAGAAAACAATGGACAACCACCAATATTTCTATACATGAACTATTATTTTAATGTCACATTTTGACAATTGTAAATGGTCTACAGAATGTATGTGGGCAAAAGGCAATAAGTGAGTCTTTTGAAACACTAGATGTATAATAAACAGCGCATTATCAACATTTACATGATTCACATCAAATTGATGACATCCTAAATGTATTCCTTTTAAAGGATAGAGATTTTTCAATAAAATATTACATTTCATTTAATACTCTGGTACAATACTTCATACATTGCAGGAAAAAAATAAATGCAAGGTCTACTCCACCTAATAAGAGGATCCTTTTTCATTAGTCTTTAGTACTGTAACAAAAAAAAAAAAATCACAATAATGTCATAAATAAACAGCCTTGAAATTATTAATTACGTTTCACTATTTAAAAGGGAGAAATTAAAAATTAATTTGAAACAATGAAGTTATGGGTAGAAAACCAAAACCTGACAACACATCCTAGTACCAGCTGTGATTTTTCCCATCTCTACAACAAAAAAGGAAACAGGTTTTATAACTTCGTTAGCCGTATCCTGGTCAATCGTGTTTCAAACACGTATCTTAAGAGGAAAAAGTTTGGTCAGGATTAATAGGAGAACCAATCAGTCCTAACAACAGTTAGCTGAAATTAAAGTGTATGCTAGAAAACATTCAGTAAATGAAGTCTGCAGCAAATGAATTCATGCTGGCATAAATTCTTGTGCCTTAGGAGTTGGGTTAAAGTTTCCCTTGTGGTATAAAGTCTTCTACAACAGAACACTTCAGAACCGCATCCCTTTTCCATTCCATTGATACAGTAAAAAGCTTGTCAATCAACACTTAAAATTTATTCTCTAAAAACTCACTAGAAATACATGAAACCCCCACTCATCTGCCCTGAACCAAAGGACATTGCTCTTTCTCGCTTCATCTGTCACAAACCCCAGCCACTGTTTAAAATAATTTTTAAAAATGCTTTAAGACTCTTCCCTCTCTTGCCGGTGCACGGAAGGCAGACATTTTATTTCGCAAGGTCTCCCCTTTGGCATCCAGCAGGGCCGGACCCTCCAGTTAAGAGAGGAGTATTTAGTCACAGTCTTTCAGATTCTGTTCCCCCCTCACTGACTTTCTTCCACCATATGCTCCCCAGGATTAACACACATTCTGCAGTAAGAATTCCCTGGTTCCAAGGGAATTAAATAAAAAAAAATCCTACAGCGTCAGGCTCTAAACAGCTAAAATGAGGTCGTAAGAGGCAACTTTATGTTGGCCATGTAACTGATTGCTGCTTATAGAGGTCAATCTTTTAAGACACATCCCATTAACCGAGCCCGTAACAGAGTTCAGACTCGTTCAGGATCCTTCTCTCGTTTCTCTTGACTTTTCCCCTGACTTTTCAGTTTGGGGCAGAACAGCCCCAAACCTGAACATGTGTTCCACCTTGCTATAACAGACGAAGAGTAGCATTTGTCTAACTTTGCACAAAGTTTTAGACAAATATTTAATTGCTGTCAATTGCTCTATACAAATACCAACACCTCCAAGTGATCCCTGTTCAGCAGGACGAAGCTGTGAACAGGGAGAGGAGAGGAAGCAGGTGGTGCAGAATAGGCATCTCACTACCGAATGAACAGATCTCTCTCTCATCATTACTAGAGATTTTAGATCTAGAAAGGGCACGAGTATTTGTGACTAGAGAATAAGGCTATGACATTCAAACATGTATTATGGGATGCTGGTGACAGGAGTTCCAAAACAAAACAAAAAAAACCAAAAAAAAAACAAAGCCACCAAACCCCAAAGCCTCAAAAGACAAAAAGGACAATAGGCAAAGTAACAAAATTCTGCTTAACATTAAAGAAGCACCTTCATTCAGTTCAAACAAAGTGTTCAAATATTTGATTTTGCAAAGCACTCTCAAGGAAAGGTAATGTAATCTCCCACTTCACCTTTCACAAAGCTGCACTAATTACATTCCAGGCTTTAGCATAATTTCACTAGTAAGGCCAATAACGCAGTCCTGTTGGCCCTGCACCCTTGCATACAGCAATTTAATGCAGCGTTCACCATCTGCACCTGCCGTATGAAAATGGCAATAATTCCTTAACACCACTTAAGTCACAGAACTTCCCCGGGAACATGGGGAAAGACATTGCTAAGACACCACCGGCACCCACTCCGCGGGACCGATTCTGCATTAATGCACACATGCAGCTGCTAACGGCTTCAAGGGGAGCTTCTGGTCCAGGTAACTGGACAGAGCAAAGGGAGGAAACCCAGTGAACTGGCAGCTTAACAGCAGTTCTACGTTCCAGAGTCTCTAGAAGAGGACTTTGTCTCATCAACAACAATCAGAAGTGGTTTCGGACAAATGGGATTTTTTAATTCAATAGGGACAGCAAATTCAACGCAGCTCTGAAAGGCACTTCAGGTAGAACGGTAACAAACTTCTGCCTGATGAAACGAACCAGAACTAGCCTGCTGGCCTTGCTGCCTGTGCTGCCCTTCTCAGCTAAGGCAATTTTAGTGGATAGCTGGCTCCCACGCACTGCTTTCCCCACACAACTTTAATTTAGCCACTTACGCTAGCATAAGGCCTTACTACAAAACCCAGCAGGCCCAACAGCTTCCACCCCCCCAGCAGAAGGGGAAGAGGGTCACCTTATACGAAGGTAACAGCCTGCCCAGCGGGTTACCTGTTTCACTGGTTTTCACATGCTGTCAAGGTGTCATCATGCAACTTTTTAAAATACCTTAACTCTACAAGTTCAATCTCTTGCTTAATAGACAAACACAGACAAATTAACACAGACAGTGTCCTCACAAACTGCTAGGCCACTGCGTCTTTTGAGAGATACAGTAAGTTTCTATTTTGGGTAGAGATCACACAAAAGAAATTTCATTTGATGTAAAGGCAACCTTGCATAATTACTCAAAAATAGCCCATCCAGCCACTCAGCTAAGTTGTAATCAAAGCCATCAGTTATCACAAAAAGCACCTTCATATCAATAACTGCTCACCCCTATGAAACTCAGTCTGAGTTTGAAATGTATCAGGACTAATTTCATCATGTAGCTGATTCTATTCACGCTGGTGATCCACTGTTTTCAAACAACCAAGTATTGTTCCCATCAGTATTTTACATTGGTGTAACGGATTTATCCATATCGTTGCTCTCCCAACCACCACCACCACCCCCCCCTCAAAATAATCCCACAACTGCTCAAATAAGGAAAAAAAAAATAAAACCAACTAACAGCCATACTGTGAAACAAAAATACTATTTAAAAAACAAATGGATGACAGTCCAACAGTTCACGGGATTCAAAACTGCCTCTACAATGTAGTTGTCTACATTGTAGAAAGGATTTCCTTTTATTTGGAAAATGAGCAATTGTAAATCAGGTATTGGAGAGAAGAGATATAAACAATCTTTAGATGGTCTTAAGTTTTGCCTACTGTTGAAGGATTAAAACCGTAAATAAAAAGGTACCAAGCCCTCAGAGTTCACCATTCATGTGAAGCTTCTTCCATCTCTTTCCTGACCTTTTTAAAAACCATATTCATTTCTGGGAAAGGAAGGGAGAAGAAAACAACAGTTATTTAGGAAAAAGAAGCAGCAGTTACTTCTTATTCTGACATCACAGAGAAGTGCTCAATTTTGACTCATGCAAGCCTTAAACTCCACCTAAACTCTCCAACCTTGCTTATAAACTGCATGACACTTTGGCAGTAGAAGATGAGGTTGTGTATAAACTTGGAGGTCCCTGGACTACACAGGTGAAATGCACTTACAGTTACCAAATGGAAAAGGGAAAACAGGATTTCCAAGGTCTTTAAAAACACAGGGGGAAAGACAACAAACAGGATAAGAATCCAAGAGAAGCTCATGACTAAAGACACTTTAAATTCAAAGGTATTCCTTGGCTGTATTCACAGACCATTAACTGAATTATCAGCTAAACTTATTAGCTAATAACCAGTATATATATATTCAGTTGTCTGACCGCAAGAACCAAATCATAACAGGTATTTGTCTCAGCAAAAGCAAGGATTTAATTTATGACAACAATACTACACAAACTGCTCGCACCACACAGGCACGGCAGTGACCTTGAGGCTGAGCATGAGACTATATGTTCTGTGAATCTCTTTCGATGCGCACAAATCCTTACCATCAACCAGGAGCAAAGATCACTTTAAACAGACATGGAAAGTTCAGACTGTAGCTGCTACTCCTCTTTTGCTAGCGTGCAGAATTTCAGTCTCCTGCACAACAAAGACTTCCAACTTAGATCACTGGTGAGTCAGGGCATGAGAACAAAGGCCAAACTGCCAAGCTGATATTTCACCTCTGTCGATAGGGTAGACTAGAAGCAATTCAATCAAAATTAGCTTCTGGAGATTAAACACCCTCAAGTGGGCAGATTACATGCATTTCAGGTGTTAGAAAGTCCCTCCTATAGTTCCTCACATAGTTTGGTTTCATATACGTTTTCTCCAAAGCCCACCCACTCCTGAACATACCTACCTGCCTTTGCATGGAAGTCTCTGTACACCTTTTCATCTGAAACTTTTCTGCTGTTGCATCAGCCCCACATTTTCATATACCCTAGCACTATCTTCTCTCATTCTGAAATGAAACAAATATTTACAGTCCAAAGAACGTAGTTTGAGAAAGCCACATCTATACACACAATGCAATTCAGTGACAATTTATTTTGCTCAATTTAGTTACAGAGCAAAGCACAGGGCAATAGGCTAGGACAGATTCTGTGTTAACTCATTCTCATTCAAGGTCCCTGAAGATTAATTAGTAAAGTTCAGAACTTACAGACTAACAACAGAAGCAAACTTACTCTGGACACGTTGGGGTTGGGGTACAGGGTGGAAGAGGGCTCTGATCCCCACTTGTCTGGTCCGATAAAGAATATTTAATGTTTGTGTATTCGTGACCTTTTCTCTTACTCTTCTGTGAAGCAAAACACAACAAAAAGCCAGGTTTTGAATTACTAATAGAAAACAACCACTGAAGTATTGCAGAAATTACATGTCTAACTAACCATGTGTATGTTTAGAACGGTTTGTCTATGAACAGAAGAAAGTTCATTCCTGCAGGTAACACACACAACCTGGGTAGGACCTAAAGGCTGGCTTTAGCTGTTTGTTACAAGCCCTGAGAAATCTCACTTTTCAATATTCCTCTTTCCACCACTATCTCCAGCAGAACGTACCAACCTTATGAACCAGCATTCGTACGCAATCTTCATCTTACTTGGCAGAAGAAACCACACTTCATTCTTTAACAGACAATACCAGCCAGTGGGCTTCCCACTGACCTTATTTCCAGCTTGGAGACGTGGCCAAATGAGTAACAACGTTGTTCGCAAGATCTCTAATAAAATAACATCTTAGCCCATTAGGTTCGATATAAAAAGAACCCAAGCTGTTATTTGTATTCTGCAGCATATGTTACAAGCTGCAGCCAATTGTGCTGGCATTCGTCTAAAGACAAAGGCTCACAACACACGCATACACCGAAACCTACGCAGAAATTCAAGCCTCGCTCCAAAGTTTATCAGGGTACTGGATTTTGGGACTGAGGTGCGGGTTTTTGGTGGTGTTGTCTTGGGTTCCCACCCCAAATGCTCGCACGAGTACTAAATAACTGGCCTGAATCAACCTCAAAACAGAGCTAGTCAGAGCCCTTGGGGAGTTCTGGCTGCTGAGTTTCCATCAAGAACACTCTGTACAGCGGTGTAGGTTAAAGTTTTTCCAAGATGGCCTTCTGAGACTTGCTCAAAACTGGCTCAAATGTTCTGTTATTTTACTGAACTTCTCCCCTCTCAGCTTCCTACTTAATCCTGACAAATCACTTTCAAATAGACTACCAGTCCAGATCAATTACCTGGAAGGTTAATGCAAAAAAAATCAGATGTAAACAATATGCAAAGGTTCAAACTCTGCCGCATTCTACAGCGTCACAGCTACAAACCCCACATGTGCCAACAATATTCCGAAGCCCAAAACTAGGGCTTGCTTTTCGCCACACACACCCCCAAAGTGCGTGATGAATGGCAGTTCAAGTTACAGATGTACTCTACAGTAAAAGCAATTTACAAAGAATCAGTCAGTTCTTCTATTACTTAAGCTGACCGAAACAGATAAAACGAGCCAAGAAAAACTAGATACCTGGCTTCTTTCTTCCGCTTAATCCACTGTGATTATCCTTTCTAATTCAGAGTAACCGAAATGTGGCAAGAACGACTTGTTTCCCAGATGTGAGAGGCTATACACATCTCCACGGGGCGGCGGGGGGTTGTCTGAGAAGTTCTATATTGCTTTATTCCTATAGCTGTCACTAGCCCTAGTTACAGGTCAAGAGCTGCTGAAGTAAAGCAATGTGCCATTTCCAGTTTCTTAAAAACTTTTACACCTCTGCCTTCTGAGCTAGTAATGGAATAGAGGATGAAACACAACTAACTGAGCCTCGTCACTACAGGAGAAATACACTGCTCCACTCCATATCAAAATACGACTCAAAACCCACTACAACAATCAAGAGAGAGTTACAGATCTACTTTGTAAACGACATCAGCAGAAGGAGACCATATTCAAAAAGCAGAGGACACAAGGCTTGCATAATCACACACACAGAGATATGAGCCAGCTGTAAAGCGAAGTGAGACAAGAAAGCCAGGAAAAAAGTGCACCTGAGGGATTTCTTGTTCTTCACTTTGTGTCTAATCACCATCAGAGCACACAACAGCTGTGCTGGGCAGAGGAATAAAGTCTCTATCCTCTCTGCTGAACAGGACATCTACATCACGTAGACAAACATAAAATCAGCTCTGCCACACTCCAAAGCAGCCAGCAGCCACACAAGTGCCAAGCCCAAGCTGGGACACTCCATCTCTGAACAGGGACCGCATCTCACAGATGGCACCACGCTAACCACGCAGCTCCCCACAGCTGCCTGAGCAGTTGCGTGGGTTTATCTCCTCCCGGGCAGCAGGCCAGCTGCAGAAGAAAAGATACTGAAATTCTTCAACAAAAAGGCAAAAATCCCAGATGACCAGAGGTTAGGGCAGAACATGAAAGCACCAGTGAGTAGGATGTCAGTTCTTTATTACAAAACAAGGCAACTTCTGTAGAAGATTGTAGAATTTGAGTGCAATGAAGTACTTAAACAGGAAGAGTAAGGCAAAGGTCTTGTGACTGTCACCACATACTCTAAAGTTTTTCTCATTTTACCACACCAAATCACTCCTCTAACTGCTTTTTGTTGGACACTGTACTGCAAGATTACCACACCCATTCTTTAGTCTTTCAGTCCAATATACTTACCTCTTACTAATAAACACGTACTTTCAGACTCAAAAATTGCTATTAGAGTGACTAGCATTTGAATTTGAGTATCATACTTTAGAGACACAGTTAACAGATTTGAAATCTCTTTAAAACTCAACAGAGCACAAGGTTCTGTATTAATTAACAGAGCCTTATCTTCTATTCTTCTTGCACAGAAAACTAGATAATACTAAGGGAATTTGAGATCCGGGGTGCAGGGCCAGAGGGACAGGGAGGACAGGAACCCACACACGCAAGCATTTTCACGGAAGGTAAACCAGCGCTAGTTGCAGTCATACAGAGAAGCCTCCCAGACTGACGATTTTCTTCCTCTGCCAGTCGCCAAGCACACTGTTTTTATTTTAGTTTTCTAATTCCACCTACTAGTTTAAAGAATTAAGCACAATAAATTGAAATGCAGGCTAACTTCTCTGAACAGGGTTAGCAGGTTACAGACCCAGCCTCTTCACGATGCATTGGTCACACAGTCAGCAGTCATGCCTCCAGAAGTCACAGGCAGCAAACAAGCAACTCTGCTCCCTGTTCAGATGGTAACACGTTCCTGTGTAACATTTCATACTTAGGACAAATATACCTGCTCCTCTTCAATTCGGCGCTGTAGCGTTTCAATGTAGTGCTGTACTGCCATGTAAATAAACCTGTACTGTGCTTCTGTCTGAACCATTCCTGACCGCTGTGATCTCACCATCTGAATGGTCTTTGGAACATCAATATCACAGTCCACACCTAGGAAGAATCATCACAACGTTAAGAACAGTAAAGTAAACTTTGTCTTCGGAGGGGAGATTGGTCTCGTCTTCCAGCAGAACACAGCGTAGTTGAAGGATTTTGCAACAAGAGAGACTGCTAACATTTAACACAGAGGATTTGTCCTTGACTACTAATACACAGATCTGTAGAATTGTAGTGCAGTGTGGCAGCAACACACTCATGAATGATTTTAAAAGAAAAATAGAAGAATAAATAATATAAATAATGAGAAAAACATTCAGACTCCTGCCTAATCCTCAGCTGAAAGTTTTCATTATGCTGAACTGGAGCAGGGTTTCACCACTTTGATTCCAGCCAAGTCAAGAGGAACGAGCAAGTCCCTTCTTTGCCAAACACACACGCCCAGCTTGTAGTGTCACTAGAATCCCTCTATTCTGTCAACACTCCTGTTGTTTCACTGTGATGTATCTGTCAATGTCCGACAGGAAAATAAATGAGAGGGGGACACACCTACCTTTTTCTCTGATTATGTCAATAAGAATATCAATCACAATGAAAGTTCCTGTTCGCCCAATCCCAGCACTGTGAAAAGAGAAGGGGGGGAAGAGTTGTTTTGCTCTTTCTGAACAGACACCAAAACATCAGTCCAAGTAAGAGTTTAACATTAAGAGACATTAGACTTCCAAATTCTAGCCAGAGTCAAACCAAGCCACACAGCCAAAAGTAACTTGAGACCTAATCAACATAACATGGAAGAGACTGAAGTCATAACAGCACTTCTGCACCTCAGCATTTATTAATGTCCTCAAATTAGGAAAAATCCTACACGGTCAGACCTAACATTTCCTTGCCTTATAAAAAGTATCTCATTTGTAAGCCAAGACCGAGGAGAGAGAACTCACAGGAGGTGGGATGGGATACTAGAATTTCCATGATCCTGCACCTGAAATGTATCTAGCCAAGACTGGTACCACCTTCTCATACAACATCAGAAATTCTTACTCATAGACACGCACACTCTGAAAGACAGCCTGCTTCGAAGGTAACCATGTGACACCTATCTGGAATACATCCTTTTGTGAAACAGAAAGCACAAACACCTTCACAGGTGAAAGTCTGAGTAGCCCTTGGGGAAAGTTGTCTTCTTGTAAAGTTCTCACCTCCCCCTGCCAAATAAAATTTAAAAAAAAAAAAAAAAAAAAAA
>Ga0065711_1048813_pt1 | contig 11620 bp, 4 predicted proteins | sample Hoacrofraction12_FD_59098 | JGI IMG/M metagenome (GOLD analysis project Ga0065711, IMG submission 59098) | Hoatzin crop microbial communities from Cojedes, Venezuela - Epithelial fraction 12 v2 (version 2) | ecosystem: Host-associated > Birds > Digestive system > Esophagus > Crop | place... | reverse complement strand
CCGGCGGGAACCGGCTGGGGCCGGCTCGGGGCAGCCCCGGCCGCCCCTGCAGACACCCCCACCAACACCTGGGCACTTGCACCCTGATGTGATCATCTTTCTGCCATACACAGTGTTATAGATTAGGACATATTAAAATAAGTCAAATTCCATTTAAGACAATACAGAGAGTAAGTCCTTGGTCACTTATTTTCCATGAAGTGTAAGAAGCCCCTCAAAAAGAGACACTGCCCTCACTTCAGAGTAGCTCCATGAAAGGTCCACAACACGGTATGTTTTATAACGGTTACTATGACACCCAGTAAAAGTAGTAATAAACCGATAAAATGTCTGTCTTCCAAAAATCTCATGGCAGCCACACAACTGGGGGATCAATAGATTCATTCTGTTTGACACGAAACTATATTTCTCCAAGGAAAAATGAACTGTATTAGAAGCAATGTCTATGCAATCAAACCTACACACACATGTCTGGGCACACATCCCCGTGCTGGTGCCCCTGAGGCCAGTGGCTTTTGGAGCCTTGGATGATACCAGCCAAATCTCACAGAAGCCTGGAGGTCACAGGGGATCATCAATACCTATAAGCAGTGTGGAAAAAAAAAAAAAAGGCTAGATGAAGGAATGAAATCCATTATAATCTAACCTCATGGTAAGTGTTCTGACTGAAGGAAACAGCATATTACTAAACACCAGAAAATTTGCAAGGGAAACAAAACAACAGTAGTGAAAGCCTTCTCTGAAGTTCACCAGTGACCATGCTACATATGTCGGTGGTTTGGAGTAAACATGGTACTTCCTGCTTCCCTACATTTCTCATTTATTCTTTAATACAAACAAGTACTAGATACTTTACATAGTGCATACTGCAAATTAATCTAAACATTGTACAGAAGCACAATTTAAAATATCTATATAGTATTCACTAACACAAACTCAATTATTTTATTTTCTAACCCAAAGGAACCCATCTTCCTTTGACTGCATGTAACACTTATCTCATTTTAAAAGCAAAAGGAGCCTGTCAAAAATGTCTAGGACACACTGCAGCTGTATATGGATTAAATTATTCATAAAATGAATTTGAACTCATACTCTCCCACATCTGTATCCCTCTATGATTTTTGATATGCACGTGTGTGCCACAATATTAAGACTGTCCATACTGCAGGTGTTTCCTAATTTTTGACATTTCAAAAACATAATGTGAAGAAAGCAGTCGGCAAACTGTATAAATTCTTGAAATGTTACAGAATGTCAATACAATAATTAACGTCACTGAGGATCTGTATCAAGAACCAGTATTATTAAAGATAGGCATAGTCATTTTACATACACATGAAAAATCAATAAGATTCTTTCAGTCCTCTTTTTGAACCTTTCCAGTCATTTCATTACAGAAAAGTATAGACATTTAAAATAGAAGCATCATATGCCTCTATTCCTCCATCACCACTAAGCTAGTATTGTCTTCACTGACTTTCTAGTCAAAAAAATCCTGTTTGTTAGGCAAAAGTGTAGTTTGCAATTGGTCAACAACAAAAAAACTACTAACATATGAAGAAATGCCCACCCTAAAAACAACAGACAAGTTCAGCACGTCCAGCTTCTGCTCTAGTTTTTAAAGGCAACATCACTTAATAAATGTAAAATTCAAACAGCTTAGGCAGGAACAAAGCTGGCTTTCCCCATAAAAAATACTGCTGAAATGTTTAGGTGAGAAATGACAGTTCCACCTAAAAGATATTGGTTTCATAAAAATACTGATTCAGTGTCAAGAACATGTAAAAGCCACAGAACTTCAGGTGCTGGTGTGTCAAAATCATGAAAGGGTAAGAGGTAAAGAATTTAAAAATGGTCAAGTTTTATACAGACTTCTTCAGTCCATAAGAAACTCAAGGAAGATTAGACCACCTTGACAAACTTATTTTGAACCATTAATTGAAATAACAGTCTCCAAACAACAAACTGATGTTTTGTAATACAGAACTGACAGACTGTATAAAGCTTCCTCACAAAAAACAGTTATTACTTTGACATATTAGATTCAGTGTTGCTGTTTTGACATAAAAGACCAAGTTTCTTCCTGCTGCAATTCCACATTGACTTAAATGAAGTTAAACCAGGTAAACACTTTATCCCATGTCTTTGGACTAGGACTGAACTTCAGCATGTTCACGCTTTTCTGTTTGGTTGGTTGGTCTGTCAAGTCAAAATGTCCTTGTCAGTCTGTATAAGCCATTTTCTGTCAAAAGGCTGCAACACAAGTGCTGTGCTTCAGGAAGCCTCGGATATGGCTGAACATGCTGGAAGAAAGTCAAACTGATCAGGCTGATGAAAGTACTCTCTTCCCTTGAGTTTGATTTTCCCCCAGATAAGCTTTCATTGTTTAAAGATTCTGCTTTAAAAATAATAAATAAAGGTCCACAGCATTCTATGACTTGTGACTTGTAGAATCTGGGTAATGTGACCTCAACCTCTTGAAAAGAAACCAAATAACAGTTGTTGAATAAAGGTAGGGTTACTATCAGCATGGTGGCGGCAAAGGAGGCTGGCTGTGCCACCAGAACGCAAAAAAAAGCAAGCACACATGTGCACAATTTTATGGCAACAGTCTTGAATTTTTGTAAAAATAAAGTAGAAAATTAGATGCCTAACTTGATATAGGACCATATAATGTTGCACAATACTGACCTCAGATTTGCTGATTGCAATTAAGATGGACAGGGTACATTTCCTTGGTTTCCTGGTAAGGCTGCTCCTCGAGCAACAGTGGGAGACAGACAGGAGAATAAAGAAATAGGCACTGTCCTGTATGATCAATGTCTGCTTTCTATCAGCTTCAATAGCACTGAATCAAAATGTTATTTAGCAACAGTAAGAGTAACAAGAATCAGGACATCAGTATTCAGAGAGCAGAAAAGCACAAATATCAAAACAGATAAAAAGTATTGTAAAATCTGAGGTTAGTGACCTAATGCATTGAAAATGCTGTAACAGGGAAGAAGATTATTTTGAGTAATCGGAGATCAGTTGACCATATAGACCGAAGGAAATAGAAAGTACTATAAAATCTAAGGTTAGTGACCTATGGAGAAACCTTAACAGGGAAGATTTATTTTAATTAAAAGGAATCCATTAAAAATACAAACCTCTACATTCTAGTGCAAATATCTACAAACTCCATCTTTCACGAATTTACTGATAGGTCATTTGAAAGAAGCTGGAGACATCTCGGTATTAAATTGAATTAAAAATTGTGAAGCTAAAATCTTTGCTAAAGTATTAAATGTATTCCTTCAATGCTGGTCTTCCCCCTTTCTAAGAGCCCTGGAAGAATTAAATAGTTAATCTTTTTCACACTGGACACATAAAATATATGATTATAAACCTTGCTGAGCCAAAATCCCTCTCCTTTTCTACTTACTGTATTTTCTACTTAGGTCTATTTCAGTATAAAATTATAAAGAAGGAACCAAAGTCCATAAAAGAACAGAAAAATATGTGCTTCCATGTTTTTGCTAGTTATAGAAGAATATTATTTTATCTAAATATAGTATTTGTGAAACTAACAACCTAAAAGGTAGCAAAGCAGATCCATGTTATTCTAGATGCTGATTATGCTACTCGCACGTCTTTTTACTAAGGCATGAAAACAGCTAACAAAACACGTGCAAAATCTTTAGACTACAACATCTAAAATTTCCTTTTCATTTTCTCTGTCATAAAAGAGAAACAGTTTTTTATCACAATAAATTTTGGAACTGTTTGCTTATGTTTAAAATGCTGAAACACCTGATATACTTTATGTAAACCTCTAACACTCAAGAGAAGTATTCTTAACACTCAATAGAAGAATTCTAATTGTAAAATTTCACTTCTGTTTACTCCTTAGCACTTATTCTAGCGTATACATATTTTCTCTTTACTGTCATTAAATCTGAGATGTGAAATTGTTCTGATATGATCAGGGAAGTTTAGATTCACTCTCCTGTATTAGAACTAATTTATTGCAATGACATGTCACCTTACAATCTTGAAAAAGAATTTTGAATGACAAGTCTGTTATACTGTATCTGTTTTCAGGAGTAAAATAACAACTTAATAGAATTACTACCTTGAAAACACAATATAACCCCTACGATTTCATCCTTAATCTAACATTCAGTACAATAATTTCAAGACATTTAAAAAGTTGTTACTTTCATCTCCCATTTCCTGTATTCACACTCATTTCCAACTGTTACTTACATCCCCCATCAACACAAATCTGAAAGTATTTTTGAATTACAAGTAAAAACTATAAGAACTAAGTGTCACTCCCCTTGCCCCTTAAATTTGGGAAGAAAAATGCAGTTGAAAAACAACACAGAGTTGAATACCTGTAAAGTCATTTCTATTTACCCTCCAGAGTACATCTGAAGTGGATTAAGAGGTATATGTTTGGTATTTCACAGATCCAAAGGGTCCAGAGAGAAATCAAGTGTCAGTCCTGTTCATTATATTCCTCTGCTATTCCCTCTAATAACATGCCTCCCTCAGCCTCAAAACAACACTGATCTTCCCTTTGTCACTGCACATTTACTTCTCTCTCTGAAGTAAAAAGTACAGTCAATGTGTAGTTTTGACCTGCTTCCAAAGCAATTCACTTTTAAGAAATATCAGAAGGAGCAGACCTTCTGGAGACAAAGACCTTCTGCAAGGTTTCAAAATGAAGAACGCTATGAACTACATACTCTGTTTCCCTTCTTTCCTAAATTTCTTTATTTGTTATTTGTTTTCCACACCCTGACATGTGAATTATCTAACCTGGAAGCACGCAAAAAATGCGAGAGAAACTCAACCTGTGTCAGCCATGGTAACTGAAGAATGTTAAAGCTTGATGTCCTACAGCACAGGTTTTTCTAGGTTTCTTCAGGAGAATTTTCATATCTCTGAGCTGGTGCCGTCAGTACCTGAGTCCTCACTAGGCTAGCCCTGCCCCTTTCAGCGCACACAGCTATGCTTTCCTTAGATTAGTTCTCATCAGAGACATGCAAAAGACAAGAAGTCTCACGTAGCTGCCAGTTCAGTTCTGTGGATTCAAGCTGCTTATGTGAGATAAAGATATTTGTTCCTGCTTAATCCAGTTTCCACAGCTTCTCCATTGCACATGCACACACACGTACATACTTGCACACACAGATGAGCAGTCTGTCAGAACTAACATTGTTAGATATTATTGATCCTCCAATACTTCATCGTTTCAGAAAAAGAAGTCATTGTGGGTTCAAATTCTTTAAAGATACTTTTTTAATATACTAAACTACATTTGGAGTTGTTTATTCGGGAAAACATACCCTGAAACATTGAATACTTACTTCAAGAGCAACAGCAGGGAACAAGTGCAATAATCCCAGAACCACAGAAAACACTTAACATCTACAAAAGGATCCATTCTCATTTCTACCACAATCTCATTTTTCCAGGACCTGTGTTTTGCCACGTTCCTATAAACTTCTTCTGAGTATGGCTAATAGGGATTAATTTTATACAGATTTCCAGTCTCCAAATGATTTTCTTGTTTTATAAAGAAAGCAAATAATGACTGAGGAATTGGGATACGCTTCATATTAAAATCTAATGATGACTTGTTGTCCTAACACTTGCTGTATAGCAGATAATGCCAGTAAAGTGATCCATCCTCTTGACAGTCATTTCACTATAAGAATGAGAAACCTTACCTGCTTCATTGCAGGCCTACCCTATTCTTGTCCTCAGTGTGCATTTCCATGACAATGACTGTAATCACTAGAACAGCATTGTACATAATGACTGTGCTTTCTGTGATGGTGCTCCCCAATTGGGTGTAAAAAATGTGAAAGGACAGATATCAAATGGCAAAACTCTCACCAGCGAAGCAGAGCAGTCTACAGAATTAGTAATTGACAGAATTGATAGTGTGCTGCCATGGAACAGAAGCCTGGAATTAAAGGGCACAGCTCACATAGCCTTCCTTCATAAAATAGGGGCTTCGCCTGAAAATCTCTTGTCACATTAAAGGCACATAGAATGAGACCTTGATGAAGGGTGTATAATTAAACGCAACATCAGTAAAACACCTATTTTTCAAAATGGAAAGGAACTCTTGCACAATGACTACTACTGAAATTTTGCAAATTACTAATATTATGTCAGCCTCAGAAAAGCTCTCCTTTTTCTAAATTAAAAATACGTGTCTGAGCTAATATGATTGATCTTTGCAGTAAATCAGGTCATCGGAACCATCACAACAAATGGAAAATAGAGTACAGATGCTTCTAAGTCCCAGAAAACTTCTGCAGAGATGAGCTTACTAGTGTGAAGTACTCAAGAGTAGAAAAGGACGAACACCACAGGCAATACTTTGAGGAAAAGGGGAGAAAAAATAGGTAAAGTACAGAGGAAGAAATGTCCTCAAACAAGGCATGTAGCCACATTCTGACCACGAAGGATTAAAAGAAATCCTATTCATTGATCTCCATAAATAGAGTTAATAGAGTGGTCAGAGGATGAAAGAAAATACATAACGCTATCATAGGAACATAAAATTGAAAGGGATCATCCTTTAGTTCACTGAATCCAGGCATCTGCTCTTGCATACAATCATGTCTATAAATGCTTTCATAAAGACAAGTACGCTTTACTTTGAAACCCCTTCAGATTTTTCTTTCCACTCTTCTATTAGTAGACTCTTTCAGAATCTCTCCTATTTTCTTATTTCAATTCTAAACAAACTCATGGCCAGCAAAACCTCATTTTTTCAAGTAAAAGCTGAACAAACTAAACTAGCTCTTCTCTTTCCCTTGTGGTTTCTTCTGAGTTGTATTTATAGAGTAATACGTACTCTCCGTTATTATTTGTGGGAGTAATTAAGCAAACATATTTTATTCTCCACCACCACCCCAACCACAGTATTCAATTTTCTCTGTATAGCTTCATATATAAGTTTATTTTTCTTGGCCAAATGTAATCAGAACAGTAAACAGGTTAACATTATTTTTCATAATGGCTTCAATACCTCTTTATCGCTGTTCTGATTATCTCAGCTTTTTTAGCTTAGTATCATATTCATCTTCTTTAAGGTATGACAGTAGAGGCATTAATTGATCTGCTGACCAGATCTTTCTCTTCCTCTGTCACTTACACCTGACAAACCAGTAGTATGTAAACAGAAATGCATTATATTGTTCTGTAAGAGTCTTATCACACTGTGGTCCTGAGGTTAACTCTGTATCTCCACATCCAAATCTTATTCATGCTATCTAGCTCTTTCCAGATAATGTGTTGATTCTCCTGCACAGCTTTGCATCAGAAACACGTTTGTAAAATGTTCTTGTATTCCAGAATCATTCATGAAAATGTTAATTAGTCTAAGAAGCGTATCTCCTCATCTCCTTATCCATTTTAAAATCTTTTTCAATGTAACCCACTACCTCCATTTAGAAAGGTCCTTCATCAGTTTACAATTCCTTCACAAATCTCAACAATTTTCAGTATGCTGAAATACTTAGTATTTTAAGGTTGGCATAACTAATTTTTTTTTTTTTTGTGTTTGTGTCAACAGTATCTTAAATAGAGATGCTCTACTTTTTTAGTGTTATTTTTAGTTCAGATTATACTGTTCAAATTTGAAAGCACTTGCTACCAGACATCTGTGATTTCAGAATCTACTGGTTTCCTTGGATATTTTTGATACTCTAAGATATAATTTTCAGGATTCCCAACTTGAAGGCAAATTAAAATGAAATAATTCCTTTTCCATGCCTTCATCTCCATCATCCATCCTTCTTCATCCCTCGTATTCAATGCGTTTCTCCATTTTCACTAAGGAAATTAAGATACATGTAGATTACATAATAAAAAATTCTATCATAATGCTGAAAGACAGTATTCAGGGGGAGAAAAGCTCCATCTGTCATATATCTTGAAATAAAGCTATATATACAGTTCTGTGTTATGTTAATGCAAATTTAAAACCCCATCTATACAGACAACATTACACATGATAACCAGACTTCAGTTGGCCAGGCTACAACTTCATCAGCATGAACTTTCTGCCTGAAGCTCACTATATCTGTCAAAACATAAACGCAGGGCTTGTGGTTGTCACAGGCTTCTGAGGAACTGTAACAGCTGATACACCTCCTGCCTCTTTTTGTGAAGAAAGTCATGGAGGTTTTCCCATTGCAGGAGACCTTTCCCACTCTAGCCTCAGAATGGAGTGAATACCCTATGAAGCCTAGACCATATTTATAATACTCCCTGAAGCAGAGCTCAATCTTATTCTGAAATATTCTGGAAAAGTCTTTAGCAGTGACACATTCAAGCCCCATGAATTTTGAGTTCTGCAGAATCTGATGCAAGAGGATCAGCTGCACTCACCCCGTGTTTAGCTGAGCTTAGAAGAAATGCTATTTGATCATATTTTAATATTGTCTTTGTATTTACTTTTATTTATCGTTTTTCTTTATAATAAACACAGAAAATATACATAGACAACTGGCAAGTTCACTGTGCATGTATGTAACAGCCCAGGAGGTGTTCTCCTTTAAAAAAGGAGGTGTCATCTAAGGAGATACCTGGTTTCCTTTATCAATGCAATATTTCAGGAGACGGGAAAACTAAAACCAAAACCAAAAAGAAGACAATGACCTTACCTTTCCTACATACTGAGGGTCTGGTCCCATGTGTTCTTCTAAAACAAAGAACTGATTCCACACCCATCCACGCTTGGGACGATGATGCACTTCTGTTTCGCCTTCTATGTGTTTGGTTTGGTTTCTAGTCACCTTGATGGAGCCATGGTGAGCAGCTCCGTAACACCTCTGCACAAAACAGAGACAAACTAGGACAGGGCAGATACAAGATGTACTTGTAATTCTCATTGTAGGATAAGCTTCCTGTTCAAGGTTTTCTTTCTCTTGTCTTTTTCAGCTGTAATCCTTTAATAAGTTCCCAAGACAGAGGGTGTAGGCTGGTTCAGAAATACAGTCCAAAATGGGTTTTTCTTCTTGTTCATGGTTTAGCTGCCCATTTGGGAAAGCTCAAAGTATATTTACATTATGAAAAGCTGACTGGAAAAATTGATATTTCTTCTGAGGTCTTCACAATAGAGTTCCACAGCCGACCATTTTCTGTCTAATAGGGAAAGAAAAGAAAGCCACTTACTTATCACTAAAACCAGTAATTTTCAGGTTTCTGACCTTAGATTACACTCACAGCTATACTAACCAGTCTCTCAAAGACTCTCATTGTCACAAAAATTTCTCTTCATTCCTTCCTGTAAAGGTGTTTTCAGATTGTTTTTGTTAAAATACTTTAAGAATCAGCATGGCTTTTCCAAGCTATGAAAACAATATTAAAAACTGGATGGTTTAGATCAGCTCCTTTGGCCTCTACATGTAAACAACTGACCTGGTCTGGCAGTAAAATAAAGTCACCATGACACTGTAATTAGGTACTTAGTGATTGGTAAATCATTTCACATGAGTTCTTGGTCTTCCATACACCACACAGAGAAAAATACCAAAGCTTTGATGGGTTTCAGAAGAAAGCTTCCAAAATGGGCGTGAGTATTAGAGCATATGGACAGGAACTTTCAGTCAAAATGTGCACTTTTGCCCCTGGGCTTTACACAAATTGCAACCAATATCATACTGGAACCTTATAAAATTATTTCATACTGACAGAAAGTACAGGCACTGTTGTTTAGATGATCAATATTATTTTTACAACAGCATATAAGTTCCCAGTGACAATATTTTCTCAGCTTCAAAAAGGAAAATGTAAACTTTTATACTACAATAATAAAATGTTAACTTGTGCATGGGAGTTGATGTAGCGCTTAAAGCGCTTGAAAGAAATAAAATAACTCTTCAACCTCAGAGAAATAGTTACCCTAGGGTAACCATTTGTTCAGTTATCTGAAGATATCAAAGATCAGTCAATCAGGAGACTCAGAATATGCAACTAAATCTACAAAAATTAGAACTGTCTTCCAATATTGGCTTTGAGTATCCTACAGCCATTACAAGTTATGTAAACAGAAGCACAATAAAACTAATTATATTTCTAAGTTTCATGGGAACCCAACAGAACAAATTCAATATCTCTAAAGAGGAACCACACAAGAAATTAGAGATCAGATGGAAAAATACTGCAGTGGGAGGAAGCTCCTCAGCTGTCTTATGGTTGCAGATTTTTTTCCTTTATGGTGCTTACAAATCCATAATAATAGTGGAAGCCCAACCGTACTTTCTTCTGTATTCATCTAAGTAGAGTTTCTCATCGGAATAATGGAAAAACACCTTAAGGCTATTGTACATTAGAAATACTCAGAAAGGACGTATTTTCCATTGCTATTACTCAGTTCAGTACAGTAGGTTATGCTGAATAAAGGAAGAACTCCAGTCTCTTGCGGCTGGGGACAAGTTCAAAAAGAAACTCTGTACGGTACTTTCCACTGAGGAAATAAATTTTTAGACATTTAGTATTACTCAGCTTCTTATTTCCCTGCCAACGTAATCTCCACTCAATCCCTACAAAGACTAAGCCACTGGTCTCTTAAAAGCCTCATATCCCATTGCAGAACAGATTCATACAACATGATGTATTAGTACCTTATTTAACTGCAAATGTGATTTAATAGGAATTTTTCACAGCTAAATGTTGTATGAAGTCTAAATTATACCAGGGACAGAATCCAGACATCCTGAGTCTCACATTTGTTTTTACCTATATACTCTTCTTCCTCAGCTTCCTTGCCTTTCTGCATTCTTTCCTGATTCTTGCTAGAAATCAGATTTTTCCTTGCAGCATGCAATTTCCTTCTAAAGGTTTCTATATTTACAGATGAGCTATTTAAATAGATTCGTCATTGTTATACTTCAGATGTATGTTAGAATTAAGCAGTACCTCAGAAAATGATAAGGCTGCTGTTTTATCCATTCAAGTATTATTTTTCTTCCCTATGTTTCCATCTTGGGAAATGCCTGGGAGCAGTTCATAAGACTATAAGCAGTGCATAATAAGTTAAAAATAATATATAAAGTGCATTGAGATTTCTCAGAATGGCACAGTTAAAATGTATTTGAAATCATTACTACTGAACTTTTCTTTATAAAATCTGTGGGGAGGGTTGTGGTGGACAATTCTTGCATTATAAAAGAGTAAACATGAATGAGTGCACAAGATACTAACAAATCAATATTTACTATACAAAACTTTGTTTCTCCCCCGTCTCAGAAGTCATCCATATTTAAAAAAAAAACTAAGCAAACAATAAAAAATCCCCAAAATGGAGCCTGTAAACTGTGTTATTTTACAGTCTGGCTCATATGTCACAGAATCATAGAATCACAGAATCACAGAATGGTAGGATTTGAAGGGGACCTCTGGGGATCATCCAGTCCAACCCCCCTACCAAAGCATGGTCACCAACAGCAGGCTGCACAGGACCTCATTCAGGCGGGTCTTGAATATCTCCAGAGAAGGAGAATCCACAACCTCCCTGGGCAGCCTGTTCCAGTGCTCCGTCACCCTCAGAGGGAAGAAGTTCTTCCTCATGTTCAGACGGAACTTCCTATGCTTCAGTTTGTGC